>Ga0182741_1002131_pt1 | contig 23801 bp, 28 predicted proteins | sample eDN5th37CBELigOP_FD_128874 | JGI IMG/M metagenome (GOLD analysis project Ga0182741, IMG submission 128874) | Enriched Organic Plus compost microbial communities from Emeryville, California, USA - eDNA 5th pass 37_C BE-Lig OP (version 2) (version 2) ... | reverse complement strand
TGGACCCGACCGCTGCAGCCATCTTCTGCTTCATGTCCGACTCGATCGGCATGAAGACCGCCGCGGGCCCGCTGGCCGGGATCGCCGCATTGGCGCTCGCGGGTGAGGCCGCCGACTCTGCCGCAGTCGCGGCCGGCGCCTCGGTGCTCTCGTTGCTCTTGTTGCACCCGGCGAGACCCAGGATGGCGATCGCTGCGCCCGTCATGAGCCAGGTTGGTGCAAGTCCATTGTTCGTCGGCATGGGCGTTCCCTTTGTTCCCGTCGCGGCAACGCCTACAGCGCAGCCAGCGTTCCGGATTTACAAGAGCAGGAACCAAGTACGGCGGCAGACTCTCCTGTGATGGGAAAGTTATGCGGAGGTGTTGCCGCCTCTTCGTCTTTCGATCTTCTGCGACATCGGCCTTTTCTCTACCCGACGGCCCGGTGGACTTATCCATCCATCGCGGGCCCGCGACTGCCCAATTCGTTGCGTGAGCGCGAACTCCTCCGTACTTGCAGCAACCTTGGGCGCTCTCGACAGCCGTTCTCGGTCGCGTCCCGCCGGGCGCCTGACCTCCTCGTCTCGGCGTCGGCGACAGTGGAGACGATCTCAGTGACCGCACCCGGCGGTCTAAGGGGGAAAGCCTTCCCCTGCGGCTGAGCGGCAAGCCGTCTCCGCCGACCCCTTCGAGCGGGGGCTGCGCCCCCGCAACGCCCCCTAAAGGTGAGCGGCCGGCGGGCGTGCGCGGTCCCGCCGCTTGACCAGCGGCTCCTACGGGCCCGCCCCTTCGGGCGCGCGTTGCGCGCCGGCGGCCGCTCGACGGCGCGTCCCGCCGTGCAGCGCCTGGCGGCGCGCAGGCTCCTTGCAGCCTCACATGGGGTTTGTTTCGTCAAGTCTTCCGGCAAATGCCTTGCAGCCTAGTCGGACCGGATTGAACCGAACCCGATCTGATGGATTTCGCTCAAGGCGAGGAGCGGGAATCCATGGAACAGCAGCAGCATTCAATGAGCATGGGCTGGCGTCGCTTCGCGGCCATGATCGCCGTCTCGACGATCATCATGTTCTTCCTCATGTACCAGCTTGTTTATAGCTGGGACCATGCTCTGTTCAGTCTCACAAGGCTGGTGTCATCATTAGTCATGGGCTGCGTCATGACTGCGGTGATGCTCGCATTCATGTGGAAAATGTACCACCCGAACGCGGCGAAGATCGCGGTGCTCGTTGGCGCCATCGTCGCCGGAATCACCCTGCTCGCCGTCAACCGCAGCCAGTCGCTGATCGGCGACGTCGATTTCATGAAGGCGATGATTCCGCACCATTCGATCGCCATCAACAACGCTCGGAAGGCCGATATCCGCGACCCGCGCGTACGGTATCTCGCGGATCGGATCACCCGCGACCAGGTCAAAGAGATCACCGAAATGAAGATGCTCATCGACGACATCGAGATGCACGGGAGGCGGGCTGACGCCCCGCGCACGCCAGGCCCAGCTGCTCTGACCCCGAAAGGGGAGCAGGAGGCGAAGGATCTCCTGTCAGGCAAGCTGCTTCGGGACGAGCCGCTCCAATAAGGCTCGTTCAGCTTGCGTCAGCGCTGCTTCGTGACGGAGTCCAAGGTCTGAGCCCGCCGTCCGATCCGACCAGCAAGGGCCAGATCAACCTCACATTCGGTGGCCGCGTGGCTGCAGCCGAACCAACTTCCCGCGTTCGATGGGCTTGGGCTCAGGAGGACGGGACCATTCTTCATCTGCGGCTGGTTGAGGGCCACGGCTGCAATCGGTCCGCTCGCCTGGATCCGTCAGGGCTGATCACACCCTGGGGATTGTATTGAAGCTTGGGTCAGGCGGCTTGAAGCACCGCGCCCTCGATGACGACGCCAGCGGTGACGTACTTCCAGAACGCCACCAGGAGTTTGCGCGCCAGCGCCACAATGGTGGTCTTGCGCATCCGGCCACCATTGCGTTGCACCCTCGTGAAGAACCACTGGCTCAATGCGGACATCGGCTGATGGCGCGTCCATAGCCAAGCCACCTGGATCATGGTGGTTCTCAAGCGCGGATTGCCGGCCTTGGAGACACCCTGTTCGTGGTCGATGGACCCGCTCTTCCAAGGCGTTGGCGCAAGCCCAGCGTAGGCCGCCACCTGGCGCCGATTGTCGAAGTGGCGGTACAGCGCTTCGGACCACAGGATGGCGGCTATCTGCGAGCCGATCCCCTTGAGCTGCGCCAGCATGACGGCGGGCGTCGTCGCGGCATCGTCCGTAGGCTCCAGGAGAGCATCGCGCTCCGCTTCGACGATCTTGAGCTGCGCCATCAGCAGTTCAATGCGATCGAGCTCCCTGGCGATCTGCGCCTTCAGTCGTTCGGGCAATGGGCGGCCATCGCCTGTTCGCAGGGCGTCCAGGCGCTTGCGCCGATTTCGGAGCAAAGGGTCGTAGTCGAAGACCCCCTGGGCGCAGAGCAGGCCCTTGATCCTGTTGGTATGCCCGATCCGTTCGGCCAGGAGCGTCTTCCGTTCGCGGCAGATACGCCGCCGATCTTCTTCATCGGGCGTCGGCGGCCGGACCATGGAGCACACCCGTGGTTCGCCGCGCTTGTAGGCCAGGAGCGTGCGGACCAGGGTCTCGCCATCAATCCGATCCGTCTTGGCCTGGCGCCGGCGGCGAGAGGTCAGGATGGACGCCGCATCGACGACGTGACTTTCGATTCCTTCGCCCTGCAGGACGCGGTGAATCCAGAACCCGTCGAGCCCGGCCTCCTGGATAGCGATGATGCGGAAGTCCCGATCCAGCTTGGCCGCCGCCTTCTGTTGGAGCTGGGCGAACCGCGCCAGCAAAGCGCCGACGTCGCCGGCCGGGATCGAGTGCTTGGAGAGCTTCTCGCCAGCGCCGGGAGACAAAGAGGTGATCAGCCAGGTGGAGCGGCTGAGTTCCAGCGAGACAAAGATCGCGCCGAGATCGGTGCGGATAGGAGTTTGGTCTTGGAGGTGGTCGTGCATGAGGCGGCTCCGGCGAGGTGAGGGTCAGCGCCCTCACTCTGCTGGAGGCCGAGCGGCGCGCCACCCGCCCCATGGGATCTTCATTCGTCTTGGGCCGCCTGCGGCGGCCGTGGCTTAGGGCTCCGCCCTCGGCGCGCTTCGGAGCGGCTTCCGCCCAGCTTCGGTCCCTCGCTCGGGCGGCAGGAGGGCAGGGCCGTCAGGCCCTGCAGCCGGTTCCCCGCGAAGCCGCCCCTCCGCTTGCACACCCGGTCTCGCCGACGGGCAAGGCCGCAGGCGCGGCGTGCGCCTGCAACCTGCCCCAAGGAGCAAACCCATGAACGCCCAGGCTGTGATCGAGTCCGGTTCGGTGCTCGACATCCCTCTCAACAAGCTCAAGAAGTCGTCCAAGAACGCGCGGAAGACCTCGCATGGCGACGCGGCCATCGAAGCGCTGGCGGCCTCCATCGCCGCCAAGGGCCTCTTGCAGGCCCCTGTGGTGGAGCCGGAAACCGGCGAGGACGGGGAGCCCACCGGCTTCTATCTGGTGACCATCGGGGAGGGGCGGCGGCTGGCGCTCGCCTTGCGCGCCAAGCGCAAGGAAATCCGCAAGTCCGAGCCGGTGCGCTGCGTGGTGGACACCGCCAACGACCCGCATGAGATCAGCCTCGACGAGAACGTCACCCGCACCGACATGCACCCCGCCGACCAGTTCGAGGCCTTCAAACGGCTCAGCGACGAGCGCGGCTTGAGCGCCGAGGACATCGGCGCCCGGTTCGGGGTGTCGGCCCAGGTGGTGCGGCAGCGCCTGCGGCTGGGCGCGGTCTCGCCCAAGCTGATGGCGATCTACCGCGAGGACGGCCTGACGCTGGACCAGTTGATGGCCTTCGCGGTCAGCGAGGACCACGAGCGCCAGGAGCAGGTCTACGACCAGCTGTCCTGGAACCGCTCGGCGGCCCTGATCCGCCGGGCCATGACCGAGGCCAAGGTTCCGGCGAGCGACCGGCGCGCGGTGTTCGTCGGCGTGGACGCCTATGCCGAGGCGGGCGGCCAGACCCTGCGCGATCTGTTCACCGAGGACGGCGGTGGCTGGCTGGAAGATGCCGCGCTGCTGGATCGGCTGGCGGGCGCGAAGCTGGAGGCCATCGCCACCGAGGTGCGCGAGCGGGAAGGTTGGAAGTGGGCCACAGCCTGCCTGGACTACCCGCACGGCCATGGCTGGCGGCGGGTCTATCCGAGGCCGGTGGAGCGGACCGAGGACGAGGCGGCGCAGATCGCGGCCCTCTCGGAGGAATACGACGCCCTGGTCAGCCAATGGGACGCGGTGGAGGACCTGCCGCCCGAGGTGGAGGCGCGCTTCAAGGCGATCGATGCGGCGCTGGACGCCTTCGGCGACGGGACCGCCTACGATCCCGACGAGGTCGCGCGCGGCGGGGTCTTTGTGGTTCTCGGCCACGACGGTCAGGTGCGCGTCGAGCGCGGCCTGATCCGGCCCGAAGACGAAGCGCCGGCGCCCAGCGCCGAAACCGAGGCGGACGGGGAGGGGGCGATCCCCGCCGAACCAAGACCGGATGCCGGAGCCTCGGAGGACGAGCCCGAGGACGAGGGTTTGGCGCCGCTCTCCGAGCGGCTGGTTCTGGACCTCACGGCGCACAAGACCGTGGGCCTTCGCGAGGCTCTGGCGTCCGATCCGACGCTGGCGCTCACCGCCCTGGTCCATGCCCTGGCGCTCAAGACCTTCTACTCGCCGTACGAGCAATCCTCCTGTGTGGAGGTGAAGCTGGTGTCGGCCTATCTCGACGGCCATGCGCCGGGCGTCAGCGAGAGCCCGGCCGGGCGACGGATCGCAGAGCGACATGAGGCATGGGCGCAGCGCTTTCCGCGCGAGAGCGCCGAGGCCTGGGGCTTTGTGGCGGGCCTGGACGGCGGCGAGCTGCTCGACCTTCTGGCCCACTGCGTCAGCCTGGGCGTCAACGCCGTGCGCAACCCCATGGACCGCAAGCCGGGCGCCTGGGCGCACGCCGAGGTGCTGGCGCAGGCGGCGGGGCTCGACATGACCCGCACCTGGGCGCCCACGGTGTCGAGCTATCTCGGGCGGATCACCAAGCCGCGCATCCTCGAAGCGGTGCGCGAAGCGGCGGGCGAAGACGCCGCCGAGCGGATTTCCGGGCTCAAGAAGATCGAAATGGCCCAAGCCGCCGAGCCGCTGATCGCCGGGACCGGCTGGCTGCCGCCCCTGCTGCGGACGGCGCAGCTTGAAGCCGCGCCCGAGGCCGTGCCCATGGCCGCCGAGTAGCCGGCGATACGACCCTTGAGGCCCACGCGGGTTCGCCCGCGTGGGCCTTGTCGTGCCCGGTCAGGCGTTGTCGGTGTCGCGGCCGTCCGGCTCCTTGGCGACCCCCTTGAACGGGGTTCCGTCATCCTTCACGGACATCAGTTGCCCCGTGCGCTCGTCGCGCTTCTGCCAATGGCCGTCCGGACGCTGGAACTGCGTCCGCCCCGTCACCGCACCCCGCCGATACCCGTCTCCTGTGTTCTTCGCCATGCTGGCCTCCATCAGAACCTAAGGTGAACGTGGGAACGGCCAAGCTCGCGTTCAATACAGCCAAGCTGGCCAAGTTGTCGCAGGTCAGGACCGGCCCGAGGCCAGGGCGGAAGCGAGGTCAGGGTCGTAGCCAGCGCTATCGTCCTGGGCGTCGAGGAGGGCCACTTCGGCGTCCGGGTGCCAGGTCACCGTTTCCAGGTCGGCCGGCGCACCGGCGGGGATCTCCGCAGGCTTTCCGAACAGGTGCACCAGCAGGCTGTCCATGCCCGCGCGCATGGCCCAGCCCCAGCGCGGATGACCCGGACCCGCCTCGCGGTTGATCGCCGCCGACAGGCCAAGGTGCAGCACCTCATAGCCGCCGCTGGGGTGGCGCCGGGCGAAGGCGAAGAGGCCCGCGGTTCGCACGAACCGGCCATCGTGGTGGCCGAGCGCCATGAATGGCACGCCGCCGATGAAGATGTCGCCCATGGCTGTCCTCCAGGCGGGAACATAGGCAGAACATCGCCTGTCTGTGGAGTCCCTTCCGGCGCCCGGAGCCAGACCCGCCGGGGTCGGGAAGGTCGCGGGGCGCAGGCGACCAGCTCCTGACCCCAAGCCGCCGCCCACGCGGCCTCCGATGTCTTGATCACGGCCGAGGGGGAGGGGCTTCGCCCCCGCCCGACCGGCAACGCCCGCGCGCGACTTCTTTCCCCTGCCGGCCTCGCCGGCATTCCTCGCGAAGCAAACAAGTCGCGCGCCGCCGTCCTACGCTGCGCTTCGGGCCTGCGGCTGCCGGCCCGGGACGCCCCTCGGCTCCGGATCGCCATCGAGGCCGCGATGGGCGCGGCCCGGAGACGACAGGAGATTTCCCATGGCCACCATCGGCACCTTCCATAAGCAGGCGGACGGCAGCTACGCCGGCGCCATCAAGACCCTCAGCCTCAACGTCAAGGCCGCCCAGTTCCGGGCCTCGGAGACGGACAACGAGAAGGGCCCGGACTTCCGCATCTTCGCCGGCCAGACCGAGTTCGGCGCGGCCTGGAAGAAGACCTCCCGCGAGAACCGGGACTACCTCTCCGTCAAGCTCGACGACCCCAGCTTCCCGGCCCCGATCTACGCCTCGCTGGTCGACGCCGACGATGGCTACGCCCTGATCTGGTCGCGCAGCCGCGCCGCCGACTGAGCTCCCGCGCCGCCGCCCCGCACCGCCGGGGCGGCGCCCCTTCCTGAACAATCCGAACGCAAAGGAGCCCGCCATGTCGCGCGCGCCCGAACACACTCGCCCCGACCTCTACAGCCGTGTCACCGCCCAAATTGTCGAAGACCTGCAGCGCGGCGTTCGACCCTGGACCAAGCCCTGGTCCGCCGAACACCTGGCCGGGCGCATCACCCGGCCGCTCCGCCACTCCGGCCAACCCTACAGCGGCATCAACGTCGTGCTGCTCTGGGCCGACGCCGTCGCCAAGGGCTTTTCGGCGCCCATCTGGATGACCTTCCGCCAGGCCTTGGAGCTCGGCGCCCATGTCCGCAAGGGCGAGCACGGCTCCACGGTCGTCTACGCCAATCGCCTGAAGCGCACCGAAACTGCGGACGACGGCCGCGACGTCGAGCGCGAGATCCCGTTCCTGAAGGCCTACACGGTGTTCAACGTCGAGCAGATCGAAGGCTTGCCGGCGCACTTCCATGCGGTCGCCGAACCGCAACAGGACCCGCAGGCCCGCATCGCCCACGCCGACGCCTTCTTCGCCGCCACGGGCGCCGAGATCCGGCACGGCGGCAACAGCGCCTACTACGCCCTGCATCCCGATTACGTGCAGCTGCCGCCCTTCGAGACCTTCGTCGATCCGGAGAGCTACTACGCCACCCTGGCGCACGAGTGCACGCACTGGACGCGTCACCCGACACGCCTCGATCGCGACTTCGGCCGCGCGCGCTGGGGCGACGAAGGCTATGCCCGCGAGGAGCTGGTGGCCGAACTCGGCGCCGCCTTTCTCTGCGCCGACATGGGCCTGGAGTTGCAGCCCCGGGTGGATCACGCCGCCTACATCGACAGCTGGCTGAGCGTTCTGCAGGGCGACAGGCGGTTCATCTTCACCGCAGCCGCCTACGCCCAGCGCGCCGCCGACTTCCTGCACGCGCAGCAGCCGGCGAGCCTCGCCGCCTGAGACGTCACGCCCCGCGCCGGCCGGGCGCGGGGCGCTCTTGCACTGCACGCCGTGCGGCGGCCGACGCGTACACGGCTCGCCACGTTTCCGCCGCCGACTCGCACAAAGATTCCCCAGTATACTGGGTGGCTGAAGTGCGGCCGGCGCCGCCGTCTCCTCCTCATGCGGTTGAGGGGAGTCGTTGCGAGGAATCTGCGCCGTCTGCGCCAGGCCAAGGGTCTATCGCAGGAGGAACTCGCCGACCGTGCGGACATCAATCGCAACTACGTCGGCCTGCTCGAACGCGAGGAGCACGCCGCCACCGTCGACATGCTGGAGAAGCTGTCGGAGGTTCTGGAGGTCGAGCCGGGGGCCTTTTTCGCCCGCGACTGACGCTTCAACTCTTAGGATATGTCGGCCGCGGCGCACGACGCGTAGGGTCAACTCATGACCCAGGCGGAGCTCCGCGAGCGGGCGCCCGAAGGTGTGCCGCTGACTGCGTATGATCGCGAGATCGCGCCGATCTATCTGCGCCTGCTGGACGCCGACGCCGCCGGGGCCGACTGGCGTGAGGTCTCAAAGATCGTGCTGGGTGTCGACGCCGCCACCGAACCCAAGCGGGCGGAGGTCATGCATGCGAGCCATCTGGCGCGTGCGCGGTGGCTGCGCGACGGCGGCTACCGCGAGTTTCTGGGGTCAACCTCAAGCTGAGCTCGCGTTAAGCAACAACTCCGCTTTACGTCCAACCTGCGCGTGTGGATAAATGGTGGGGCTGTGGGGGCGCTTCCTCTGTATCGGGAGAGCGCCTTGAGTGACGAGGACTGGCGTTCAGAAGAACGCTACGCCGGATTGCGCGAGCTTTCCGCGCCGGCCCTCGCCTGGGAATTCTTGCGTCGTAACGACGACTACCAGGCCGACTTTCAACGCATCAAAGCCGAGGTGGCCTCCGGAGGGACAGGGCGCGCCGGCGACGCGCGCCTGGCCTTCTGGGGGCTGAGCTTTCGCCGCGGATCCGGCGCTCGCGGCCCCAGCGCAGCCGGTGTTCTGGCGGCCTGACGCCTATCCCCGGACGGTCGTCCTGACGCCGGCGCCGGCGGTCGAAGGCGGTCAGCGCAGCATCCGGTTCGAGCCGGAAAGTTGGCCCGGACGGTTCGTCGCTCGCGCCGGTCCCGACGGCGTACATGCGATCCTGAAGACGCGGGGCGATGAGCACCGGCTTTGGATGCCCGCCGCCCTGCCGCTCGGCCAGCCGGTCGCCTGCGTCGTCCCCTTCGGCGCGGACGCGGCCTGCGGAACGGCGGCGGCCTTGCACCTCTGGCGCCATCTGAGCGGCGGCCAGTCTGCACCTGCCGCACGCCCTGACCGCAAGCTCCAGCGGTTCCAGCAGAGCCTGCGCGCGCACGACGGGCATCTGGCCGGCGGCAGCTATCGGGAGATCGCCGAGCAGATCTTCGGCGCCTCTCGGGTGGCGGGGGAGAACTGGCGGACCTCGCCGCTGCGTGACGCCGTCATCCGTTTGGTGCGCTCCGGGGCCGCTCTGGTCGGCGGCGATTACAAGCGGCTCCTGCGCAGCAAACACGACGACTAGGGGGTGGCGGAATCGCCGTCCGCAAGTTCACCATCCCCCCGCGCGCCCGCACTCCGACAAGGTGTCCAGGTCCTCGCTGCGCTCCGCCGCAGCATCCAGGAGAACCCTTGGAGTGTCCGATGATGGCCGAAGCCACCGCCGCCCTGCCGCCGCGCCTGCTGCGCACCCCCGAAGCCGCCCGTTTCCTCGGCCTGTCTGGCCGAACGCTTGAGAAACACCGCACCTACGGCACCGGGCCGACCTACATGAAGATCGGCGGACGGGTCGTCTATTCGGTCGGCGACCTGCAGACCTGGGCCGCCCGCGGCGTCAAATCCTCCACCGCCGATCCGGGGGTGGATGTCGTCCATCCGGCGCGCCGGGTCACCGAAGACCGTAGCTTCGCCGAGCGCTGAGGGCGTTTGCCATGCTCTCTGCGCTGACCTCCGCCAGCGCCCCGCCAGCGCTGGATCACGCCCTGACCTGGGTGGAGCTGGTCTGGTACGAGAAGCGGATCGAGCGCTGGATCCGCTTCGGCCAGGTGCGCGAGGAGCGCATCCTCGACCGCCGCCGGCGCCTCGTCGGCTTCGCACCCGGCGACGTCTTCGCCTTTGTCCGCTGGCAGGCCAACGAGCGCGGCACGGTCAGCTCGAGGCTCGACATCCTGCAAGCCGTTGACCCTGGCGGGCCCTGCTCCACGGTCGCCGGCGTGACGCCGGGTGGCGAGCTGCTGCTGCGCCTGTCCGGCTGGCCGACCGTGCAAAAGGCGCTGGCCGCCATCGACGCCGTCGAACAGGTGGGCGTCGCACCGACGGCCGCGGCGCCGGACTACTGGCGGCAGGTGCACAATCGCCTCAAGGCGCGGGCGGCGCCCGAGCCTTACACACTCGCGCGGCATCGGGCCTGGCGGCTGCGTAACGCGGTGGACGCCTGATGCACCGCCGCGCCGCCCTCGCGTGGACCCTGCTCGGGGTGCTCGCCCTTGGCGTCCCGGTGGCGGCTCCGCTCGCGCCGCAGCTGGTGTGGAACGCCACGGCCAGCGCGCCGGAAGGGCTCTATCGCCTGCACGCGGATCGTCCGCCCGCGGTCGGCGACTGGGCGGCCCTGCGGGCGCCCCAGCCGCTCGCCGGGTGGCTGGACCGTCGCGGCTACCTGCCGGGCGGCGTGCTGCTGATCAAGAAGGTCGCGGCGCGCGCGCCGAGCCGGGTCTGCCGCCAGGGGGACGCGATCACGGTGGACGGACGGCTCGTGGGGCACGCTGAACCTCGCGACCGGGCAGGGCGGCCGCTGCCGGTATGGCGCGGCTGCTTCGTCCTCGCCGAGCACGACCTCTTCCTGCTCAACCCCGCCGCTGGCTCGCTCGACAGCCGCTACTTCGGCGCCCTGGAGGACGCCGCCGTAGTCGGCCGGGCCGAGCCTCTTTGGCTCATCCAGGATCCGCCACATGGCCGCTGAACGCCAAGCAAGCCCTGCTCCTTTGTTCGATCGAACAAACGACGGCCGCTCCTTCGTCCCGACCAGCTTCCGCAGGGCCGCCGGGCGGAGCGGCGGTCCAGGGCGGCCGGCAGGCCGGCGCGCCAGCGCCTTGCCCTGGACGGCCGGGAGCACGGTGGCACGCTGGCGGCTGATAGGGACGAGCGCGCTTTGGCTGGCGGTGCTCCCCTCGGCGGAGGCCGCCGCCCAGTCACCCCCGCCACGCATCGAGGTCGGCGGCGCGATCGCCGAGGCGGCGCAGCGCTTCGGCCTTCCGGAGGCCTGGATCCGGGCGGTGATGCGCGTGGAAAGCGCCTTCCAGCCGCGCGCCGTGAGCCATGCCGGCGCCATGGGGCTGATGCAGGTGATGCCGCAGACCTATGCGGAATTGCGCGGCCGCTACGGCCTCGGCGCCGATCCCTTCCACCCGCGCGACAACATCCTCGCCGGGGCGGCCTACCTGCGGGAGATGTACGACCGCTTCGGCGCGCGCGGCTTCCTGGCCGCCTACAATGCGGGGCCCGCGCGCTACCAGCAGCACCTGATCGAGGGCCGGCCGCTCCCGCTGGAGACGCGGGCCTACGTCGCCAAGCTCACGCCGGCCGTCGGTGGCGCAGAGGTTTCCCCCGCGCAGGCGGCGGTCCTTCCGCCCGCCGCGGCGCCGCGGCCGACGCTCTTCGTCGCCGTCAGCACACGCCAGGCAACAGCGGTCGGGACCGCTTCGCCTGAGCCTCCGGCGCTGTTCAGCCCGGCGCAGTCTCCGATCTTCGCGGCGCTGACACCGCGTGGGGAGGGTCGCTGATGGCCGCCCGCCCGCATCGCAAGTTCTCGCAGGTTGTCGCAGGTTCGGCGGCGGGCCCCCGATGGATGGATCGATGGCAGGATAAAAGCCGCGAGGTGCGGGCGCGGTCGGAGGGGGTAAAGCACAGCAACTTCAACGGCCTCGCGCGAGGTGCGCAAGTTGGGCCTAGGCTGCGGTTTGCGCCAAGTGCTTGTCGCTTCTCACGAAATCGCACCTCGCGCGGCGGGACGCGTCCATGACCGAGGACGACTTCCAACTGCGCGTCGGGCGCATCCGCTCGCGGCCATCTGGCGGCGCCCGGACCTTCGTCGGCCAGGCGCTCGCGGCGGCCGAACGGGCGGGCGGGCTGGCGCACCGCGCCACCGCGCGGACAGGCGCGTTCGGGCGCGGCCGGGCGGCGAGCCTGGCGGCGCACCGATCCGCGGCTCGGAGCCGCGGCGCCGTCGTCAAGGCGAGGGTGGTGCGGCAGGGCGGCGGCCGGGCGCCGCTCGCCACCCACCTCAACTACCTGCAGCGGGAAGGCGTCACCCAGGACGGCGCCCACGGCCGGCTGTTCGATGCCGACACAGACGCGGCGGACGCGCGCGGCTTCGCCCAGCGCTGCGAGGGCGACCGCCACCACTTCCGCTTCATCGTCTCGCCGGACGACGCCGAGCAGCTGTCGGACCTGAAGGCCTTCACGCGCGATCTGATGGAGCAGGCGCAGGCCGATCTCGGAACCCGCCTCGACTGGGTGGCGGTGGACCACTGGAACACCGGACACCCACATCTGCATGTGATCGTCCGCGGCCGCACCGACGAGGGCGCGGACCTGGTGATTTCACCCGACTACACCCGCGAGGGGTTGCGGGCCCGCGCCGGTCATCTGGTCACCTTGGAGCTCGGGCCGCGCACGGACGCGGAGCTGCGCCGGCGCATGGACCTTCAGATCGGCGCGGATCGCTGGACGAGCCTGGACCGGGGCTTCGCCCGGCTGGCCGACGAACAGGGCGTCGTGGACCTGCGCCGGGGCGCCGGCGCGCGTCCGGACGACCTCCATCAGGCCCGCGTCGCGCGGTTGCGCAAGCTCAAGGGACTCGGTGTCGCCGATGAACTGTCGCCGGGGCGCTGGCGCCTGGCGCCGGATGCCGAAGCGGCCCTGCGCGCGTTAGGTCAGCGGCAAGATGTGATCGCCCGCATGCACCGGGCGCTCGCCGATCAGGCCGTGGAGCGGGACCCGGCGCGGTTCGTGGTCGATGGCGGACCGCCGGAGGGGTTGCTCGGGCGGCTCGCCGGGCGCGGCCTGGACGATGAACTGCGCGGCAGCGGCTACGCGATCCTGGAAGGTCTCGACGGCCGCACCCACCACGTCCGGCTGGCCGACCTGGATGACGCCAGCGACGCCGCCTTGGGCAGCCTTGTCGAAGTGCGCCGCCGGGCGTGGGAAGGCCGGCGCAGCCGGTTGGTCCTGCAGGTCCGCTCCGACCTGGGCTTGGCCGAGCAGATCCGCGCCGAGGGCGCCACCTGGCTCGACCGGCAACTGGTCGGGCGCAATGCGGCCGGGCTGGGGGAGGGCGGCTTCGCGGACGAGGTGCGGGCGGCGCTGAATGCCCGCACGGACCACTTGGCGCAGCAGGGGCTGGCGCAGCGGCGCGGACGGCGCGCCGTGTTCGCCCGCGATCTCATCGAAACGCTGCGCCAGCGGGAGCTTGCGGCGGCATCGCGGCGGCTCTCCGGCCAGACCGGCCTGGAAGCGCAGGCGGTCGGGGCCGACGGCGCGGTGGCGGGGACCTACCGGCAGCGCCTGACCCTGGCCTCCGGCCGGTTTGCGATGATCGACAACGGGCTGGGCTTCACCCTCGTGCCCTGGCGGCCCGATCTCGAACGCCACCTCGGGCGCCACGTCGAGGGCGTGCTTACGCCAGGCGCCGGCGTCGCCTGGTCCTTCAGCCCCAAGCGCGGGCTCGGCCGATGAGGAGGACGCGGCCATGAACGGCACGAAGGTGATGTGGGGCCAGCTTGCGGCGGTGTTCGCCATTGCGTTGGCCGGCGTCTGGGCGGCGACGCAATGGACGGCCTGGCGGCTGGCGTTTCAGCCGGCGCTCGGACGGCCCTGGTTCGAGCTTGTCGGTTGGCCGGTCTATCCGCCGCCGGCCTTCTTCTGGTGGTGGTTCGCCTTCGACGCCTACGCCCCGAAGATCTTCCTCGAAGGCGCGATGATTGCGGTGACCGGCGGCGGGGCCGCCATTGTCGTCGCCCTAGCCCTGTCCATCTGGCGGGCGCGGGAGTCACGTTCGGTGACCACCTACGGCTCCGCCCGCTGGGCCAAGCCTCGCGAGGTGGCGGCCGCGGGTTTGCTCGGCGAGGACGGCGTGGTCCTGGGCCAGCTCGATGGCGCCTACCTGCGCCACGACGGTCCCGAGCACGTGCTCTGCTTTGCGCCGACCCGCAGCGGCAAGGGCGTGGGCCTGGTGGTCCCCTCGCTACTCACCTGGCCAGGCTCGGTGATCGTCCACGACATCAAGGGCGAGAACTGGCAGCTGACGTCAGCCTGCCGCGCGCGGGTCGGGCGGGTGCTGCTGTTCGATCCCACGAACCCCGGGAGCGCCGCCTACAATCCGCTGCTGGAGGTCCGCCGCGGCGGCGCCGAGGTGCGGGACGTCCAGAACGTCGCCGACATCCTGGTGGACCCGGAAGGGGCGCTGGAGCGGCGCTCGCATTGGGAGAAGACCAGCCACAGCCTGCTGGTCGGCGCGATCCTTCACGTGCTCTACGCCGGTTCCGACAAGAGCTTGGCCGGCGTCGCCGAGTTCCTGTCCGACCCGAGCCGGCCGATCGAGGCGACGCTGCGGGCGATGATGGCGACCCCGCACCTGGGCGACCGGCCTCATCCCGTGGTCGCGTCCGCCGCCCGGGAGCTGCTCAACAAGAGCGAGAACGAGCGCTCCGGCGTGCTCTCCACCGCCATGTCGTTCCTCGGCCTCTACCGGGATCCCGTGGTGGCCAAGGTGACCAACCGCTGCGACTGGCGCATCGCTGACTTGGTCGACGGCGCTCGGCCCGCCAGCCTCTACCTCGTCGTGCCGCCGTCCGACATCAGCCGCACCAAGCCCTTGGTGCGGCTGATCCTCAACCAGATCGGCCGACGTCTGACAGAGGAGTTGAGCGCGAAGTCCTCGCGGCGCCGCGTGTTGCTGATGCTCGACGAGTTCCCGGCGCTTGGGCGGCTGGACTTTTTCGAAAGCGCGCTCGCCTTCATGGCCGGCTACGGCCTGAAGGCCTTCCTGATCGCCCAGTCGCTGAACCAGATCGAGAAGGCCTACGGACCGAACAACGCCATCCTCGACAACTGCCACGTCCGCGTCTGCTTCGCGACCAACGACGAGCGGACCGCCAAGCGGGTGTCGGATGCGCTCGGCACCGCGACCGAACTGCGGGCGATGAAGAACTACGCCGGCCATCGGCTCTCGCCCTGGCTGGGCCACCTGATGGTCTCGCGCCAGGAGACGGCCCGGCCGCTGCTCACCCCCGGCGAGGTGATGCAGCTGCCACCGGACGACGAGCTGGTCCTGGTCTCGGGATCGCCGCCGGTCCGCGCCAGGAAGGTTCGCTACTTCGAGGACGCGCGCTTGCGGCGGCGGGTTGGCCAGGCCGCAACGTCCAGCCCGGCGGCATCGCCGCCGGACGACTGGTCGTCTCTCAAGCCGATCGCGGCGCCTGCCGCGCCGGTCCGGTCCGCGCCCCCCATCGCCGAGGGGGAAGCGGAGGAGGGCGGTCTCCGCCGCGAGCCCGAGCCGATGTTCGAGGATGCCGCGGAGCCGCCGCCGCCCGTGCGCGAGTTCGGCTTCTTCGAAGACGAGCTGGACGATGACGGCGAGGGCGCTGAGCAGGCGGCCTTGCAGACCCGCTTTCGCCGGGTCGCGCGCCAGGCCGCCCTCGATCCCGACGATGGATTGGAGCTCTGACGATGCAGAAGGCGAGACTGTCGGTCTATCTGGAGCCTGACACCCTTAAGGCCTTAGAGGCGCTCGCCGACCGCCGCGGCAAGTCCAAGTCGCTGGTGGCGGAGGCGGCCATCGCCTCCTTTGTCTCGCCGGACGCGTCGGAGCGCCAGGAGGCGGCGATCACGCGGCGGCTCGACCAGCAGAACCGGGCCACGGAGCGGCTCGAACGCAACCTCGGCATCTCCATCGAGATGATGGCGCTGTTCGTGCGGTTCTGGCTCACCACGACGCCCGCCGTACCGGAGGCCGCGCACGCCGCCGCTCAGGCCAAGGGCAAGGAGCGATACGAGGGGTTCGTCGAGGCGCTGGGTCGTCGGCTGGCGCGAGGCGCCAGCTTCACGCGCGAGGTCAGTGAGGATCTTCCGGCCGCGGACCGGCGCACCGGGGACTATCGACCGGATGTGGTTTAAGGATCAGCGTCTCGATCCTTGCCCATGCTAGCGGCCCTCACCCGCGGATCTCTGAGTGCGGCGTCCCCGGCTCAATTCCGCGTGGACGGCACCTTTTGCTCGAAAAGGGCTTCCATAAGCGGGCATTCGGGCCAGTGATTCTCATTGCACTTCCCCAGAACGTCCACGAGCACCGCCTCCATGGACCTGAGGGCAGCGATCTTGGCTCGCACTTCGGCCAAGTGTTGCGAGGCCACCTGGCTGGCTTCCGCGCACGGGTGGTCGCCTTCCGCTAAGCCAAGCAAGGTGCGGATCTCCTCGATCGTAAAGCCGAGTTCGCGGGCACCCTTGATGAAGGCCAGCCGCTTGAGATGTCCGCGGCCGTACATGCGGTGGCCGCCTTCGGTGCGGGCAGGCTTTGGCAATAACCCGACCCGCTCGTAGTAGCGGATTGTCTCGATATTGCAGCCTGTGCCCTTCGACATCGCGCCGATGGTGAGTCGAGGTGTGGTGTCCGCCAGAAGGGCTTTGTCGATCATCGAAATTCGCTCTTGTATCTGTAGTGGCTACAGATCCTATCTAGTCGAAGTCGGCCGCAAAGAGGAGTCGCAAGTGGCGTCGGATGAACGGCTTAGAAGCGACGGCGCAAGCTCGCTAACTGCGGCCCTCGCGGCCGGTGGGGTTCTCGCCGCGCTAGGCGCGGCGTCCTGCTGCGTGCTGCCCTTTGCGCTTTTCGCGCTGGGCGTGAGCGGAGCATGGATCGGAAACCTCACCGCGCTTGAGCCGTACCAGCCGATCTTTGCGGGGCTAGGGGCGACGCTCATCGGCTACGGCTTCTACTTGGTGTACCGCAAACCCCAGCGCTCTTCGGCGTGCGCCGACGGCGCTTACTGCGTCCAGCCGAGGTCGGCCAGGATCGCCAAGGCCGGGCTGTGGCTCGCAGTGGTGCTATTTGCTGTGGCCGTGGGCTTTCCGCGGTTCGCTTCCCTGTTCCTGTAGCTCCGGAGAATTCACATGAACAAGCCATGGGTCGCCGCTCTCGGCCTCCTCCTGATCGTGTCGCCTCTCTCCGCGCACGCCGCCACACAGACGGTCGCGCTCGTCATCGAAAAGGCGAACTGCGCCTTGTGCGCCCCGGTCGTGAAGCGGGCGCTCGCCAAGGTGCCAGGGGTGAAGACTGTCAAGGTCGTGGAGGGGGAGGGCGAAGCTCCGGCCGTGGCGACCGTCACCTATGACGACGCCGCAGCGAACGTCGGAGCCCTGACGAAGGCGACGGCCAACGCAGGCTTTCCCTCGCGCGTGAAGAAATAGGACGCGCGCACAGGCAGGTTCGCCGCGCCACACGATCAACGAGCACCAGCTAAGGACGAGACCTATCTATGGCGATGCAAGATCCCATCACTCGTACCGCCGACAAGGCCGGCGTGATCGGCGCGATCGTGGCCGCAATGGGTTGCGCGGCCTGTTTCCCGGCCCTCGCCAGCCTTGGCGCGGCCTTAGGGCTCGGCTTCCTCAGCCAATACGAGGGAATGTTCATCCGCTACGTGCTGCCATTCTTCGCCCTCCTGGCTCTTCTTGCCAACGTGCTCGGCGGATTCCGGCATCGCGAGTGGGGCCGGACGATCCTTAGCCTGATTGGGCCGCTGCTCGTCTTGGCCGCGGCTCTGTTGATGGCGGCGTTTGGCTGGCCAACGGCGTCCCTTCTCTATCCGGGGTTGCTGTTGATGGTGGCGGTCTCGGTCTGGGACCTGACCTCGCCGCCGGGAAAGACGCGCCGGCGCAACGCTTAACGATCAAGCCGGGTCCGGCTGCATTTCGCGCCGCTCCTCCTGCCCCAAAAGCCCTCGGACCGGCAATCTAATCCGCCTGCAATCAGTTGAACGGACGACCCGACGCGGCCTGGCTCACCTGCTTACGCCGCGTCCCCTCACCAGACGATCCGCCAGGACACCATGAACGAAGTTAAGCTCGCCGTAACCGGCATGACCTGCGCGGCCTGCGCCCGCCATGTTGAGGAAACGCTCCGCAGCTTTCCGCAGGTGCTCGCGGCCGAGGTCGATTACCCGCGAGGGGTGGCGCAGATCCGCAGCAACGCTCCCGTGGGCATCGATGACATCAACGGCAAGCTTCCTCGGGACTACAGGGTCACCGCTATCCCCGCGGGTGCGGAGCCGACCACGCCAATTGGCGCCTCAACGCCTGAGGGGCCGCATACCCGTCACGTGGAAGGGGCTTCGCCCGTCAATTCCGAGGCCGGTCTGCGCATTGCCATCGTCGGCACCGGTGGGGCCGCCATGGCGGCCGCTCTGAAGGCTGCCGACGCGGGCGCGCAGGTGACGATCATTGAGCGCGGTGTCATCGGCGGCACCTGCGTAAACGTCGGATGCGTTCCGTCGAAGATCATGATCCGCGCAGCTCATGTGGCTCACCTGCGCCGCACCAGCCCGTTCGACGAAGGCATCTCGAACTCGCCGCCACAGATCCGGCGTGACCGCCTGCTGGAGCAGCAGCAGCAGCGGGTCGATGAGCTGCGCCAAGCCAAGTACGAAGGGATCCTGGACAGCAGTCCCAACATTCAGCTCCTGCGGGGCGAAGCTTGCTTCAAGGACTCCTCCACACTGATCGTCCGGCGAGAATCTGGCGGAGAGATCGAAGTGGTCTTTGACCGTTGCTTTGTCGGCACGGGGGCGAGCGCCGCGGTTCCGCCGATTCCCGGATTGGCAGCGACGCCGTTCTGGACCTCGACCGACGCGCTGGTGAGCGAGGCGATTCCGCGGAGACTCGCGGTGATCGGCTCCTCGATCGTGGCGCTCGAGCTTGCGCAAGCCTTCGCCCGCCTGGGTAGCCAGGTGACGGTGCTGGCCCGAAGGACCCTGTTCTTCCGGGACGATCCTGCAGTCGGAGAAGCGATGGCGGCCGCCTTCCGCGCGGAGGGCATCGAAGTTCTAGAGCACCTGGAGGCTAGCGAGGTGGTCTACAGCGACGGCGAATTTATCCTCTCCACGCCGCAAGGCGAGGTCCGTGCAGATAAGTTGCTCGTGGCGACGGGGCGCACCCCCAACACCGCCGGTCTCGGGCTTGAGGCCGCTGGCGTCGTGGTGGACGCACAGCACGCGATCATCGTCGACGACCACATGAGGACAAGCGCAGGCGGCATCTACGCTGCAGGCGACTGTTCCACCCAACCTCAGTTCGTGTATGTCGCAGCCGCGGCCGGCACCCGCGCGGCGATCAACATGACCGGCGGAGAGGCGTCGCTGAACCTCGCGACCATGCCAGCGGTCGTGTTCACCGATCCCCAAGTGGCGACGGTGGGCCACACCGAGGCGAGCGCTCGCCGAGCAGGCCTGATGACTGAGAGCCGGACACTGACCCTCGACAATCTGCCGCGCGCGCTGGTGAATTTCGAGACACGCGGTTTCATCAAGCTGGTGGCCGAGGCCGGCGCGGGTCGCCTGGTCGGCGTACAAGCCGTAGCCCCCGAAGCCGGCGAGATCATCCAAGCAGCGGCGCTCGCGATGCGGGCCGGGATGACCGTCCACGATCTCGCCGATCAGTTGTTCCCCTACCTGACGATGGTGGAAGGGCTGAAGCTCGCGGCCCAAACCTTCACCAAGGATGTCAGCCAACTCTCCTGCTGCGCGGGCTAGCGCGACGGCCAGCGTTCGAGGAGCCCATGCGGCGCCACTGGCCTTCGGCGACGGCGCGACGAGGAACCTGAAGCGGCTTGGGGTTGGTTGACGAGGTGTGTCCGCGCGCGGACGACCTTGAGAGGACAGGACATGGTGGATCAGCCAAACAACCTCGCTCCGGAAGACGGTGACGTCGGCGTTCCATCCAACGGAACTGGAATGGCCTTCCTGGCTATCGCGGCGCTGCACTTCGTCTGCTGCGGCCTGCCCCTGCTGCTGCTGTCGGGTGTGTCAATCGGGGCCCTCGCGGGGGTCTCGATCGCGTTTCTCGCCAAGTCCTGGCCGATCCTCGCGGGGACGGCCGCCGTCCTCGGCGTCGTCGGGTTTGTCTGGTACCTCAAGCGGGGCTGCGCAACGTGCCCGCGCAATGAGGGGTGCAAGATGAAGGCGTCCAAAGTTGTCGGACCTTAAGGTGCAGAACGCTCAAAGGGGGCTAACGGGCTCGGGCCGATCTTCCGCACCGGGCTGAAGGAGCGAGCATTCATGGAAAGCACGTCCAATGATCGCCTTGCGTTGGCCGATGGCGGCGACCTGACCAACCGACTGAACCGCGATTGCTTCTGCGTCACGCTCGAGAGGTCGGCTCTTCAGGCAACGCTGGCTCGGGACCTGGGCGACCCAACCTTCGCCGGTGAGCTCGCCGACGCACGCCCACATCTGTTCTCCAACGTCTCCGTGTTTGTGTCTGACGAGCGGCTCGCTCAGATGCAGCGGGTTGTGCGGCTCATCGAACGCATCGCCAACAGCCAAGTCTATTGGGACGCGGCGGCTCGGTGGGCTCCGGATATCGCGCTAGAGGATCCCGGTCCCGCCGGGGCTTTTATGGGCTACGACTTCCATCTAGGCGAGACCGGGCCCAAGCTCATCGAAATCAACACCAATGCCGGGGGCGCGATTCTGAACGCGGTCCTCGCCCAGGCGCAGAGCGAGTGTTGCGGCGTCGAGGCCGCAGCTCGCCCCGGGTTCCCCGGCGCAGAGCTCGAGGCCCGCGTCTGCGCGATGTTTCTTGAGGAGTGGCGGCGCCAGCGAGGGGATCGCCCACTCCGGCGGATCGCAGTCGTGGATGATAACCCACAGGAACAGTACCTCTACCCCGAGTTCGTCCTCGCCCAGACGTGGCTCCAGCGTGCCGGCTTCGAGGCGGTCATTGCCGACCCGTCCGAACTGAGCTGGCGCGACGGAGGCCTGTTCCACGAGGCAAGGCCGATCGACCTAATCTACAATCGCCTAGTGGACTTCGCTCTTGCCCAGCCGAAGCACTCCGCCATCAATTCCGCCTACGTCGCCGGTGAGGTGGTGGTCACGCCCAACCCTCATCTGCACGCGCGCTTCGCTGATAAGCGGAACCTAACGCTGCTTTCTGACAGGGCTTCGCTAGAGGCTTTCGGCGTACGCGCAAAAGACGTGGAGCTCCTGACGGCAAGCGTGCCCGGGACAGTGATCGTCACGCCGGAGAACGCCGCCGAACTGTGGGCGTCGCGCCGAGACTACTTCTTTAAGCCCGAGCGCGGTTACGGAAGCAAAGCTTCGTACCGAGGCGCGAAACTCACCCGCAGCGTCTGGGTGGACGTCGCTAAGGGTGGGTATGTCGCCCAAAGGTTCGCACCTCCTAGCGAGCGCATGATCAGGATCAATGGCGTCGTAGAGCCGCGAAAGATGGACGTTCGGCTCTATACCTACGGCGGAGAAATGCTGTTGGCGGCCGCTCGCCTCTACAAGGGCCAGACAACGAACTTTAGGACCGAAGGGGGCGGCTTCGCACCGGTGCTCCGCACCCGTGCCGACGAGTTCTGCGCAACCTGGCCGAAGATGGAGTGATCAGCCGAGGCTCAGCAGCGCCTGGATCACCTCTTCGTCGCCGGCCATGGCCGTGGTGTTGGGTTCCTCCTGCCAGCCTGCTCCTGTCCTAGCAGTCTGCGAGCGCCGGCCAGCAAGGCTCGCGCCAACCCCTACACAATGCACGGATCCCCGGAACATGGACCGGCTCCAGATTCGTTGCCCTTGGTGAGACGCGGGGTTGCCCCCGGCTAGGCTCGCAATTCGCCGAGCTTCGTCGATGCCACCTGGCGATCGACCCCGTTCGCGTAACCAGAATTCTCCAGCGCCGATGGCTCTGGATTGGACGAACAGGCCAGATCAGGAGTGCGGGTCACTCGCCTCCGGGTTGCGTCCTGGTGCAGAGGGAACGACCGTGAGCCATTCGTACGACCTGATCATTGTCGGGAGCGGCACCGCCGCCATGGTCACGGCCAATCGAATGGCGGCGGCCGGCCGGAGGGTGGCCGTCATCGACTTCCGGCCCTTCGGCGGCACCTGTGCCCTGAGGGGGTGTGATCCGAAGAAGATGCTGATCACGGCCGTGCAGGTGATGGACGACATCCGGCGGATGCGTGGGCGCGGGGTCGCGGCTGAAGAGCCGCACATCGAATGGACCGAGCTGATGGCTTTCAAGCGCAGTTTTACTGGTCCAATCCCCGCCAAACAGGAGAGGAATTACGCCTCAAAAGGGGTCGACACCTATCACGGACGCGCTCAGTTCACTGGCCCGAACGCGGTCGAGGTCGACGGCGTCGGTACGCTCCAGGCCCGCAACATCGTGCTGGCGGTGGGCGCAAAGCCCGCTCCCCTCGGGTTTCCAGGCGAAGAGCTTCTGATGGATAACGAGGGCTTCCTGGAACTCGAGCAGCTGCCGAAGCGGATCGTGATGGTCGGCGGCGGCTATATTGCGTCGGAGTTTTCCCACATCGCCGCGCGCGCAGGCGCCCAGGTGACGGTGCTTCAGCGGGGCGATCAGATCCTCACCCAATTTGACCCCGATCTGGTGAGTTGGCTGCTGCGGAGCTTCGAAGCTGTCGGCATCGACGTGCGCACCGGCCACACGGTCGAAGGCGTGGAGCGGACGAGCGGAGGCTATCTTGTGCGGGTTCGCACCAGGGACGGCGAGAAGGGCGGCCTCGAGGCGGATCTCGTCGTGCATGCAGCAGGTCGGATCCCGGATTTGGATTCGCTCAACCTGGATGCTGCGAACGTGGAGCGCACCCCAAAAGGCGGCCTCAAGCTCAACGAATTCCTGCAGAGCGTGTCTAACCCCGCCATCTACGCTGCAGGGGACGCCGCCCAGATGGGGCCGCCGCTGACGCCCGTCTCAAGTCACGACGCGAAGGTAGTGGTCGGAAACCTGCTCGACGGCCCCAGGCACCAGCCGGACTATCGGGCCGTGCCAAGCGTAGCGTTCACGGTCCCGCCGATCGCCAGCGTCGGGCTCTCAGAGGCGGCGGCGCGTGAGCAGGGCATCAAGGTGCGTGTGAACTCCGCACCGGCGGCGGACTGGTACACCGCGCGGCGCGTGGCCGAGCCGGTCTATGGCTACAAGGTGCTGGTGGACGACGACACCGGCCAAGTCGTCGGCGCCCACCTCGTGGGCCCCCACGTTGACGAGGTGATCAACGTCTTCACCTTGGCCATGCGGAACGGCGTGACGGTGGAGCAGCTGAAGACGACCATGTTCGCCTACCCGACCGGCGCGTCGGACATCGGCTACATGCTGTGATGGGCGCCGCTTCGAATCGAGCGGGGCGCTCCGGTTATGTCAGCGGGGCGCTCCGGTTATGAGTGAGTATGACCTTTTCGCCATCGGCACCGGGACAGCCGCCAAGAAGGTGGCTCCAAGCTGCCGTAGTGCCGGCTGGCGCGTAGCGGTCGCGGATCACCTGCCTTTCGGCGGCACCTGCTCGCTGCTCACTCATCGTCGTCCTCGAATGCATATGATGGTGAACTGCGAGGTAGCCTGGATGGTTCGGCCCGGCGCCGTACAGACGCGCCAACCGTCTCGAACCTCAGGAAGGCACTCCTAAACGCGCGCCAGCGTGAAACACTCAAGTTTGGACTGTTGATCTCGGCCTAGCGCCGCGCCTGCCGTCTCTGAAAACGCCGCCTGACAGCGGGGAGATCAAGACGAGCCTTGGCTCTCATTCGGCTTTCAGCCGCGGAATCGCCGCTACGCAAGTCATCGCACGCCAGGGCACTACTACGATCGGGCCGCTGTTGATCCGGCCTCGTACAGGCGCTCATTAGTGACCCCGTTTTCTATGGCCGGCTGGCCACAAACGGGAGCGTCCGGTGTCGATCACTCCGATCCGTAATGAGGTCTTCGTAAGCGTCGTCTGGCCCCCACCTTCCCGCAGCTGATGTGATCGTCGAGACTCCGAGCCTGGTTGGCTTGGTGTGCTGATGATGCGTGATGACGATGTGCTGATGATGCCTGCGGCGCGTCG
>Ga0182741_1002130_pt1 | contig 23808 bp, 19 predicted proteins | sample eDN5th37CBELigOP_FD_128874 | JGI IMG/M metagenome (GOLD analysis project Ga0182741, IMG submission 128874) | Enriched Organic Plus compost microbial communities from Emeryville, California, USA - eDNA 5th pass 37_C BE-Lig OP (version 2) (version 2) ... | reverse complement strand
CGGCGCTCGGGCTCGGGCTCCTGGACGAGCACGCGAGCGTCGATCCGCTGGTGCGCGCGCTCGGCGACGCCGACGCGTCGGTGCGCGCCAACGCCGCGTGGGCGCTCGGCCGGATCGAGGACCGGCGCGCGCTCCAGCCGCTCGTCGCGCTGGTGCGGGACGGACAGGTGATGGTGCGCGAGGCGGCGGTGATCGCGCTCGGCCACCTGGAGGCGTCGGAGCCGGTCGAGACGCTCTTGCGCGTGCTGCAGCAGGACGAGTCGCCGCGGGTGCGGCGGGCGGCGGCGTGGGCGCTCGGCCAGATCGAGGCGCGCGAGTCGGCGGCGGCGCTCGCCGCGGCGCTCGGCAAGGAGGCCGACGCGCGGGTGCGCGAGATGATGGCGTGGGCGCTGGGCGAGATCGAGAGCGCGGACGCGATCGGCGCGCTCGGCGCGGCGCTACGGCGCGACGCGGACGAGCGCGTGCGCGAGACGGCGGCGTGGGCGCTCGGTCAGATCGAGGACCGCGCGGCGAACGAGGTGCTCGCTGCCGCGGCGGGGAACGATGCCAGCTCGCGCGTGCGCGGCACCGCGGCGTGGGCGCTCGGCCAGATCAACGACGACAACCACCGGGCGCCGGCAGGGCTGCTTCGCGTGCTGACCGATCAGAGCCGCGATGCGCGCCTCAAGGCGGCGTGGTCGCTGGGACAGATCGGCGACCCGGCGACGACGGCGGCGATCCGCGACGCGATCCGCACGGAGCAGGACGTCGAGGTGCGCCGCGCGCTCGTGCGCGCGCTGATGAAGTCGGGGGATCGCTCCGAGCAGACGCTGAACGAGCTCCTCTCCTCCACCGACGCCGAGGTGCGCGAGGCGGTCGTGCGCGGGCTGGCGGGACGGAGCTCGTTCAACCCGTGGCCGTGGCCGCAGCCGAGGCCGCGTCCATTCCCGTGAGGCGGGGGCGCGTACCGCGCGACCACCCGTCGCGCGGGAAGGATCTCCGCGGACTGCCGAGGCGATCCACACGGATTCGATCCAGCGCACCGGACTTGCCTCCTCCGCGATCGCTCTGCGTTCATCCGCCGTTTTCCGCGAAGATCCTCCCGCGCGAGGCTTGCCCTCGTGTACGCCACGCCGCGCTACTCGTCCCCCTCCAGCTCCGGCACGTCGGTGTCGCGCTCGCCGCTGCGCAGCCGGTTGCGCGCGCGCTCGGCGAGCAGCTCGTAGCGCGCGCGGATCGCGTTCAGCTCGTCCTCCTCCAGCTCCTCGAGATCCAGCAGCGCCACGTGCGCGCCGTGGGTGACCCGCAGCAGCTCGTCGAGCTTCACCTGCACCGCTTCGGCGTCGCGGTTCTGGGTGTTCTGGATCAGGAAGACCATCAGGAAGGTGACGATGGTCGTCCCCGTGTTGATGACGAGCTGCCAGGTGTCGCTGAAGCCGAAGAGGGGGCCGGTGACGAGCCAGACGAGGATGATGAACGCAGCGAGCCCGAAGGCGACCGGCCGACCGGACACGCGCGCGGTCGCCTTGGCGAACTGCCCGAAGCTCGTGCGTGGCTTCGTCGGGCGCATGGTCAGCTCTTGGCGCCCCACGGCTCGTCGGCCGTGGGACCGTAGATCGACGGGACGGGGACGTCGAGCAGGCGCAGGTAGACGGTGAGCTGGCCGCGGTGATGGACGAGATGGTTGATGTTCTGTCGCACGACGTTCGCGCGCGTCGTCGTGAACAGCGTCTGCGCCCCCATCGTGAGCGACCAGCTCTCGGCGAGCGCCGCGTCGTTGGTCGCCGCGAGCGCGGCGCGCGCCGCGCGCACGTTCTCGTCGAAGACCTCGAGCAGCTCCTCCGTCGGCTGCATGCTGTACCGGGGCGCCGAGGCGAGATCGAGCGTCTGCTCCGTCACGGCGCTCACCTGCCACCCCGGCATCCGCGCGACGAGCTGCGCGAGGTGGCCGAGCGCGAACGACTTGGGATGCGGCTTCCATTCACCCTTGTCGGACGGGACCCGCTCCAGCACCCGGCGCGTGGTCGCCATCTCCTGATCGAACTCCGGCAGCAGCGTCTCGACGAAACTCATGCACGTATCCTCGGTCGTCACGATTGTGGTGGCGGTGACACTGCAACGACTGAACCGCAGAGACACAGAGACGCGAAGAACGGCCGCCGAGAGCTGCAACTGCTGTTGTCGACAGCGGCTGCTCTGCTCCGCGACTCCTCTCCGCCGCTGCGGTTCAGCTCTTCCTCGACTCGGAGCGCCACGCGCTTGTAGCCCGGCGGCTGCGCCTCCCAGAACTTCCACGCGGAGCGCTGCTTGCGGAAGCGCGCCTCCTCCGCCGGCGCGAGCGCGGCGGCCTCGGGACGCTCGAAGGAGTAGATCGCGTTGCGCGCCGGATCGCGCGCCTCGTATGCCGCGAGCCCGGCGGGGCGCATGCGTCCCTCGGCGATCAGCGCCTGCACGCGCCGCAGGTTCACCGCGCTCCAGTGGCTGGTCTTCCGGCGCGGCGTGAAGCGATTCGCGTAGCGCTCCCCGTCCACCGACCGGCGGATGCCGTCGATCCAGCCGTAGCAGAGCGCTTCGTCGACCGCCTCGGACCAGGTGAAGGTCTGCTTCCCCGTCTCCTTCTTGTAGAAGCCGACCCGGACCTCGGTCGCCTTCGCGTGATTCGACGCGAGCCACTTGCGAACGGCCGCCGGCGACTCGAAGAAGATCGCGTCGTCCTTCGTCATGCCGCGGTCAGCACGAGCGGCTCGTCGCGACGAATGACGATCGTGTGCTCGCGGTGCGCGGCCAGCGCGCCGTTGTGCGTGCTCAGCGTCCAGCCGTCGCGCTCCTCGACCACGCGCGCCGGCGCGCTCGCGATCATCGGCTCCACCGCCAGCACGAGCCCCTCGTGCAGCAGCTCGCGCGCCGACGGGTCGCCCCAGTTCGGGACGCTCGGCGACTCGTGCAGCCGGCGTCCGATCCCGTGCCCGCCGAGCTCGCGGAGGACGCTCACCCCCTCACGCCGGGCCGCGGCGTCGATCGCGCGGCCGATGTCCCGCACGCGGCGCCCCGCGCGCGCCGCCGCCAGCCCGTGCGCGAGCGCGACGCGGGCTGCGCGCTGCAGCTGCACCGCCTGCGGCGACGCCGGCGGGACGACGACGGTCATCGCGCTGTCGGCCATGAAGCCGTCGAGCTCCAGCGTCACGTCGAGCTTCACCACGTCGCCGGCGGCGAGGGTGCGCGGCCCCGGGATCCCGTGCACGATCTGCTCGTTGACGCTGATGCAGGTGAAGCCGGGGAAGTCGTAGGTGAGGCGCGGCGCCGAGCGGGCCCCCACGGCGCGCGCGAACGTCTCGGCCGCCTCGTCGAGCGCGGCGGTGCTCACGCCGACGTCCACGAGCGCGCGCATGTGCGCGATGGTCTGCGCGACCAGCTTGCCGACGCGGCGCATGCCGGCCAGCTCGGATTCGGAGCGGATGGTCATGGATTCATTCTACTGCGGGGACTGGGGGTTGGGGGTTTGGGGCTGGGGACTGGGGATAGGGAAGACCCTCGGGAACCCTCCCCGAACGCAGCGAGGGGCCCACTCCATGTCGAGTAGGCCCCTCGCGTTGCTCGAGGAGGGTGGCGTTCCACCCCCTAGTCCCCAGCCCCTGGCCCCTGCAGTTCACACAGCGAACGTCGACACCAGCGCACCCAGCCGCCCCGCGCTCGCGGCCAGCTCGTTCGCCGTCGCCGCCACCTCTTCCGAGGTCGCCGCGGTCTCCTGCGCGCCGGCGCTCGCCTGCTCGCTGGCGGCGGCCTGCGCGTGCGCCTGCTCGGTCACCGAGCGTATCTGGCTGCCCAGCGTCTCGATCGAGGCGCGGTTGGCGGTGGCGGCGGCGGTCACCGTGTCGGCGAGGGCGTCGATCGTCTGCACGACCCCCTGGATCGCCTCCAGCGACTCGGTGGCGGCGCGCGACGTCGCGCTCACGTCGCCGAGCCGCACGACGCCGTCGCGGAAGGCCGCCGACGCGTCGCCGACCTCGCGGCGGATCGCCTCGACGACCCCCCGCACCTCGGCGGCGGAGCGGCTGCTCTCGTCGGCGAGCTTGCGCACCTCCTGCGCGACGACGGCGAAGCCGCGCCCCTGCGCGCCCGCGCGCGCCGCCTCGATCGTCGCGTTGAGCGCGAGCAGGTTCGTCTGCTCGGCGATCCGCTCGATGGTGGCGACGAAGCGGTGCACCACCGTCGCCGACTCCTCGATCCGGCGCACCTTCTCCTCGGACGCGCCGATGACCTCGCGCGCCGACGCCAGCACGCGGATCGTGTCGGCGACCGCCTCGCGCGCGCCGGACGCGAGGCGGCCGATGTCGCGCTCCAGCTCGCGCGACTCGTCGGCCGCCTGGTCGAGCGAGCCCGCCGTCGTCGTGACCTCCTCCAGCGCGGCCGAGGAGGCGTCCACGGCGCGCAGCTGCCCTTCGGCGGCGCTCGCGACCTGCGCGATCGTCGCGCTCAACTCGCCGGTCGCCGCCGCCGTGGCACCGGCAGCGGTGGTGAGCACGCTGGCGGCGCGATCGACCGACGCGGCTTCCACCTTGATGGCGCGGACCAGCTCCGAGAGGCGCGTCGTCGCGTCGGCGAAGGAGTGCGCGAGCACGCGATACTCCTCGTCGAGCCCCGCGTCCTCCGCCTGCACGGTGAGATCCCCCTCGCCGACGCGCCGCGCGAGCTGCGCGAGCTTCTCCAGCGGATGCGTCACCGCCTGCCAGGTCTGCCACCCGAAGGCGAGCGCGGCGAGGAGCCCCGCGGCGAGCAGCAGCTGGACGAGGAGCTGCTCGCGCGTCGCGCGCCTGGCCGCCGACGCGAGCACGGTGGTGCTCTGCGCGTCGCCGGCCCGGGTGAGCGCCTGCGACTCGGCGAAGAGGGAATCGAGGAGCGCGGCGCCGAGGGTCGCCTGCCGTGCCGCCTCGGCGGATCGCCCGACGTCCTCGAACGCGCGGGCGAGCGCGAGCCGCGTCGCGAGCCGTCCGTGCAGCGCGCCGAGGCGGGTGAGGCGCCCGCGCTCCGCGTCGCCGAAGGCGGTGCCGAGGGTGAGCCAGCGCCGCACGGAGTCGGCGACGGCGTCGAGGCTGTCCATGCGCGCGGCGTTCGCCGAGCCGCCGCGCTGCAGGTCCTGCAGCGCGAGCACGACGAACTGCTGGGTCGCGGCATCGCTCGCGGCGAGCGCCGACTTCACGGCCACGACTTCGGTCGTGTGGTCGCGCAGCGTGTGGTTCTCCCGCCCGAGCAGGACGATGCCGAGCAGTCCGGCGCCGAGGAGCAGCGCGATCGAGGTGCCGAAGCCGACGAGCAGCCGCCGCCGGATCGTGCGGCGCGCGCTCATCGGGCGCCCTCCGTCCGCACGAGCACCGGCTTGTCCACCGGATCGCCCTCCTCGTCGAAGGCGATGCGGCCGCTCACGCCGATGTGGGCGGGGCGCGAGCGTCCCACTTCGGCGATCCAGTCGCGGATGCGCTTGCGGTCGGGGCCCACGTCCTGGACGGCGCGGCCGATGAGCATCGCCGCGTCGAAGGAGAGGGCCGACCAGTGGTCGGGGAGTCGGCCGTGCGTCTTCCTGAACTCGTCCACGAAGCGCGCCCCCTCGTCGGTCGGCGGCGCGTCGGCGGAGAAGTTCGCGAGGTAGTGCCACCCCACGTACTCGTGGCGCCCGCTCACCTGGTCGATCGGCGGCGGCGCATTGAGCGAGAGCATGTAGGGGTTCGCCCCGGCGGCGCGCGCCGTGCGCAGCGCGAGGTGGATGTCCGGCGTGTTCCCCGCCATCGCGATGAGCGGGATGCCGCGGCGCGCGATGCGGGCGCCGTAGGCGGAGAATTCGGCGATGTCCTCGGTGAAGGGATCGGCTTCCTCGACGACCCCGCCGCCGCGCCGGAACTCCGCGTGGAAGGCGTCGCGAAACTCCTTGCCCATCGGGTCGTTGCGGTAGATGACGGCGGCGCGTGTCGCGTGCAGCGAGTCGCGGGCGAAGCGCGCGAGCACTTCCGCGGTCATCGCGAGCACGGGGCAGGTGCGGAAGACCCACTCGCTGACGCGCGTGACCTGGGAGCCGCCGGCGATCGGCGTGACGGCGACGAGGGCGCGCTTGCCGCCGTTCGTGCGATCGTCGTAGATCGGCGCGGCATCGATCGTCGCGTCGGTCTCCGTGTGGCCGACGACGCCGACCACCGTGGGGTCGTCGCGGAAGGCGAGCGCCACGTCGACCACCGTCCGTGCGCTGTCCGGCGCGCGCTTGAGCGCCAGCACCGGCGCATCATCGGGACGGCCGGCGTTCAGGCGGTCGAGCGCCATCTGGACGCCGGTGAAGACGTCGACGTAGCGCTCGGGGGTGCGGAGCCCGACGGCGACGCCGACATAGACGGTGTCGGCGCCGGCGCGGCTCGTGAACGAGGCGACGCGGTCGCAGCCGGTGGCCGCGAGGGCGAGCGGCAGCAGCCGAGCGGCCAGAAAGAGTTGAGGCTTCACGCGGTCCAGACGAATCGCGCGGGGCGTGGTCACCCGTTCGTCGATCGTCGAGCGAGCGACAGAAGGACCGGAAATGACCTCCCGAGTCACGGGGTGTGACGTTCACCGCACGGGGGGGGCGCCTATCATCGCTGCCGCGCGTGTCGCGCTCCTGCCTGCGCACGCCGATGCGGGCGATTCGATCAGCGAGCTGCGTTCGTCTCCCCCTCCGTGTTCCATCAATTGATGCTGCAACAGCTCCGGCCATACGTGCGCGCGCACATTGTATCGTGTCAGCGCGGACGGGCGCTCAGGCGCATTCTCACCCTCGCCGCCATCACGCTCACCGCGGGAAGCTGTGAGGACCTCGTCACCAGGCCCGCGCCAGCGGCCCCCGTCTCGGTCGCCGACTCGAACGCGCCACCGCCATTCGCCGTCACGGGCGCTGTCCAGGGTGACATCTCCGGCACGTGCACGGTACCGATCGATCCCGTTACAGGGGTCGGCGGTGAAACACCTCTCGGTACGAGTGTGGGGATATGCCGTCACTGGGCGTGAGCGAGGCATTCTGATTGACTTTCACAATACGATCTGGACTTGGAACGACTCGCCGCCCTACGACGGCACGGACTACGAAGTCAAGCAATTCGAGCGCAACGGTAAGTCCATTTGTTACGGGCGTGCCCACTGAGTGATGAATCACGATGAGGGATCCCGAAGCGAGACGGAGCCATAAATGACTTTCCATCACAAGGTGCTGAGAATCACCGCCTTCCTCAGCGCGGTCGCCCTCCTCTACACGAGCGAGGCAAGCGGACACTCCGTGCCAGAGGCGGCGTGGTGCGCCCCGACCGGGACGGTTCAGTCACTGCACGTTCTGCAATACCTTCGGAGACTCGCGACTGGGACCGACTCCTCGGCGATTCTCGCTCGGGCAGCCATCGACATGCAGCCGATCGCGCAGTCCGAAGTAGTCATGATCACCGATGAGGCGATCTGCCGCCGCGCCTCTGCGGCACTCGACAGCTTCTTCTTCGTCGCGCCGGAGTCAGCATCGGTGTTTCTCGTGAGACTGGGGAGTCGGTACGCCATCCATCCACCCGGTTACCGGGTGGAGAGCTTCGGGTACATGATCCACACAGACAGCGCATTCAATAAGCTAGCCGTGACATCGTACTAGACTCTGCGTGACAGGGTGACCCGTCGTCGGGTTACGGAGCGACGTTGCCACGTGCGTCTGATCGCCTTCGCCTCAACGGCCAGTCGGTCCTCGAACACGCCGCCTGGCGGCCGTTGCTTTCTTCGCGTCCTCTGCGACCGTTGCGGTTCAAGCGGTTCCTGCTCTCGTCCACGGTAGGAGTCGTGCATCGCACGACCGACGAAATGAACCGTAGAGAGGACGCGAGGGTCGCGGAGAGTGCACGTCACTCGGCAGCGTCTAGCTCCTTCGCGACATCTGCGACCTCCGCGGTTCATTCGTATTCGCGGCACTCGCCATGCGAGTACGTCGGTGCGGCGCGACGGCCGGCATGCTCGGATCGCCGACGTCGCAGAGGTCGCAGAGGATGTCACACGTTGGCATTCTCACCGACGGACTCACGCGCTTCGCGTTCTAGCCGACGCGCCCTGCACCCTCTACTTTGGCGCCGTGACCCGGCTCCTTCGTTCGCTCTCGATCGGCAGCCTCCTCGCGAGCGCCGCCGCCGCACAAGCCCCGTCGGCGCCCGGTGACGTCTGCGCCCGCACCCGCGCCGCGCACGCGCCGGATCTCCATTGCATCGACCTCGTCCCGGCGCCCGACTTCCCGCAGGCTGCGGGCGCGGTCGAGATGCGGCGCATCCCTTCGCCCTTCGGCACCACGGTGACGGCCGACGGGCGGCACGTGTGGAACCTCCGCCTTCATCTTCGCGGGCTTCCCGCGCCAGCGACGCTCGGCGCCACCGCGTTCGTCGCCTGGGCGGCGACGCCCACGTTCGACCAGGTCGTGAAGCTCGGCGTCGTGCGTGAGGGGACGATCGACGCCAGCCGCATCGCGCTCAACACCTTCTTCGTCCTCGTCTCCGCGGAGCGCGACACGACCGTCGCCGAGCGGCAAGGGCGCCTCGTGCTGCGCGGGATGTCACCGAGCAGCGTGATGCGCCCGGCGGACTTCACCGCGCTCCCGCCGCGCACCGTCGAGCAGGCGTCGCACCAGCACGGCGCCACCGGCGCGGATACCGGGTGGGTGATGCCGCCGATGCACCCCGCGGTGCCGTCGATGATCCCGGGGCTCGAGGCGCTGCGCCCCGACGTCGCCCCCTTCCGCGCGGGGCGCGGGGTGCGCATCGACTCGCTGCCGGCGCCCCGCCCGCGGCAGCTCGTGGAGCTGAAGGACGGCGACACCCTGCGCCTCGAGGCGACGATGGTGCGGCGCACGATCGCCGGCCGGTCGTTCGCCGCCTACGCCTTCAACGGCCAGTGGCCCGGCCCGCTCGTCAGTGTGACGCGTGCGTCGACGATCACGGTACGCTTCACGAACCGCATCGACATGCCGACCACCGTACACTGGCACGGCATCCGGCTCGACAACCGCTTCGACGGCGTGCCGCACCTGACGCAGGAGCCCGTGGAGCCGGGGGGCACCTTCCACTACACCGTCCACTTCCCCGACGCGGGGATCTACTGGTACCACCCGCACCATCGCGAGGACGTCCAGCAGGACCTCGGCCTCTACGGCAACCTGCTCGTGCGATCGGATGACCCCGACTTCTTCGGGGCGGCGCACCGCGAGGAGGTGCTGATGCTCGACGACTTCCTCGTGAGCGATGGCGTCCCGGTGCCGTACGGCGCGGAGGGGGCGACGCACGCGCTGATGGGGCGCTTCGGGAACCAGCTCCTCGTGAACGGCGAGCCGCGCTGGACGCGCACCGTGCGCCGCGGCGAGGTGGTGCGCTTCTATCTCACGAACGCAGCGAACGCGCGCCCCTTCAACCTCGCGATCGACGGCGCGCGGATGAAGCTCGTGGGCGGCGACGTCGGGAAGCTCGAGCGCGAGGCGTGGGTGGAGAGCGTGGTGCTCGCGCCGGCGGAGCGGTGGATCGTGGACGTACGCTTCGAGCGGGCGGGGACGGCGGCGCTGCTCAACCGCGTGCAGGCGATCGACCACGGGCGCGGCGTCTTCTTCCCGGAGGCGGACACGCTGGGGGCGATCACCGTGCTCGACGACCCGGCGACCCCCGACCTCGGCGCGGCCTTCCAGACGCTGCGCACGAACGCGGAGGTGGTGCGCGAGGTCGAGCCGCTCCGCGCGCGGCTCGCCTCGCCTCCGGATCGCGAGCTCGTGCTCACGCTCCGGCCGACGAATCTCCCCTTCGGGCTCGTGCAGGTGCTGCGCCTCGACACGGCGTTCGTCAACCCGGTCGAGTGGAGCGGGACGATGCCGATGATGGACTGGCTGAGCACGAGCCGGAACGTCGAGTGGGTGCTGCGCGACGCGCGCACGGGACGAGAGAACATGCAGCTCGACTGGCGCTTCCGGCGCGGCGAGCTGGTGCGCCTGCGGATCACGAACGACCGGCACACCCTGCACCCGATGCAGCACCCGATCCACATCCACGGGCAGCGCTTCCTCGTGCTGGCGCAGAACGGGATTCCGAGCGAGAATCTCGTCTGGAAGGACACCGTCATGCTCCCCGTCGGCGCGACGGCGGAGCTGCTGGTGGAGATGAGCAACCCCGGGCGATGGATGATCCACTGCCACATCGCCGAGCATCTGGAGAGCGGGATGCATGGGGTGTTCGAGGTGGGGCGGTGAGGCGGGTGCTGGGTGCTGGGTCGTGGAGGGGCAGTGTTGTCACCCCGCCGTCGCGCAGCGACTGTCGGGGCCAGGTCGCGATACGCGTGGATGGCAAGGCCGCTCAAATCGTAGAACCCGACTCGCGCACGCAGTTCACGCTCGTGCGGGACGACACTCCAACGAGGAACTCCGTATGCGCCGTTCCCTGACCCTCGCCGCGCTCTGCCTCGGTTCCGCCCTCTCGGCGCAGACGCCGCAGGGCGCCGCCGACCCTCGTCCCTCGCTCTCGCGTCTCACGCGACAGTTCGTCAGCGTCGACGCCCCCGTCGTCGCGCTCACCAACGTGCGCGTGGTGGACGGCACCGGCGCCGCGCCGGCGGAGGGGCAGACGATCATCATCGACAAGGGGCGGATCGCCGCCGTCGGGCCGTCGTCGAGCGTGAAGGCGCCGGCGGGCGCGCAGGTCATGGACCTCGCGGGGCACACGGTGATCCCCGGGATCGTCGGGCTCCACGACCACACCTTCTACACGACGAGCGCGCGCAGCATCCAGATCAACACGAGCGCGCCGCGGCTCTACCTCGCGAGCGGGGTGACGACGGTCCGCACGACGGGGAGCATGTCGCCGTACGCGGAGCTCAACCTCAAGAGGGCGATCGAGGCGGGGGAAGTGCCGGGACCGCGCATGTACGTGACCGGCCCGTACATCACCGGCGAGGCGGGGAGCGGGATGGCGTCGGTGATGACGCCGGAGCAGGCGCGCCGCCTCGTCGCGTACTGGGCGGAGGAGGGGGTCACCTGGCTCAAGTTCTACACCTCGATCAGCCGCGCGGCGATGGGCGCGGCGATCGACGAGGCGCACAAGCGCGGGGTGAAGACGACGGGGCATCTCTGCTCCGTGAGCTACCGCGAGGCGGTGGCGCTGGGGATCGACAATCTCGAGCACGGACTCTTCGTCAACACGGACTACGATCCGGAGAAGAAGCCGGACCTCTGCCCCAACGGCTCGATGGCGAAGCTCGGCACCCTCGACATCGCGAGCGCGCCGGTGCAGGCGACCTTCCGCGAGATGATCGCGAAGCAGGTGCCGATGACCTCCACGCTCGCGGTGTTCGAGCTGTTCGTGCCGAATCGCCCGCCGATGGAGCAGCGGGTGCTCGACGCGATGTCGCCGGAGGTGAAGGCCGAGTATCTGCAGTCGCGCGCGCGCATCTCGGAAAACCATGCGTTCGGCATCTCGCCGGAGGTCTTCCGGAAGGCGCTGGAGTTCGAGCGCGCCTTCGTGCAGGCGGGTGGGCTCCTCGCCGCCGGCGTCGACCCCACCGGCAACGGGGGCGCACTCCCCGGCTACGGCGACCAGCGCAACTACGAGCTGCTCCTCGAGGCGGGATTCTCGCCGGTCGAGGTGGTGCGGATCATGACCGCGAACGGCGCCAAGGTGCTGGGCGCGGACGCCGACTACGGCACGATCACCGCGGGCCGGCGCGCCGACCTCGTGGTGATCCGCGGCAACCCGGTCGCGACGCCGACGGAGATCCGCAACGTCGTCACCGTGTTCCGCGACGGCGTCGGCTACGACTCGGCGAAGCTGATCGAGAGCGTGCGCGGGACGGTCGGGCTGCGGTAGGGCAGGGGCTCGGGGCTGGGCCGGAACCCGCGCGCGACACCGGCGGGTTCTTCGCGCAACGAGCCCTCGAACTGCCTGGTCGCGGATCGTCGCCGAGAGAGCGGATGAACGCCGATCGCTCCGCGCGCGATCGCGGCTCCGCGCGCCACGAGCCCGGACGATGCTTTGGATTGGAACGGCCGCTCGGGAACCTCCGGAGCGGCCGTTCACAAATCACCTCCAGGCCAGCCTCCGCGCGAGGCGCCCTCGCGCCACGCGGAGCGATCCGCGCCGTTTGCTGCTGTTCCCGCGTGCATCCGCGACCAAGCAGTTCGACGGCTCGTCGCGAGGAGCGCAGCGCGCGCACACGGAGCCGACGGCGAGCGCCGGCGTCAGCTCGGATTGCGCAGCCAGTCGTCCAGCTGCTCCAGCGTCTGTAGCACGATCGGCTTGGCGCGCAGCTCGGGGTGCCAATCCTCGCGCCGGAAGCCGCTGGGGAGAAAGGTCACGCGATTGACGATGAAGGAGTGCCGTGCATCGCGCGGCCGCCCGATGAGCAGCTCGTGCGCCGCACGGCCGACGAACTCGGCCACGGCGCCCTCGGTGGCGCGCTGGCGGTGCCGCTGCAGGGTGTCGAGCAGGTGGTCGAAGATTCGTTCGCTCATCGGGTCGTGCTAGCGGCGCGCATCGGAATCGCGCGCGCGGGATTCGGTCTCCTCGTCGAGGATCGCCCGGATCGCCGCGAGCAGGGGGTGTACGCCGGTGTACTGCTGGCCGTAGCCGAGGTTGAAGCGGTAATCGAAGTCGGCGGGGTTCATCCCCTGGTTGTGCTGGAGGATCGTCTCCAGCTTGTCGAGCGCCTTGGCCACGCGCGCCTCGCGGGTCGCGTTGGCCTCGTACTCGTCCCAGAGCGCCGTGAGCTCGCCCCGCATCGCCGCGGGAAGGGGCGCGAGCAGCTCGAGCAGGTCGGCGCGCTCCTGCGCCGACTTGGCGACCCCGCTCGCCGCCTGCGCGGGGGCGGGGATGTCGCCGCCGATCGCTTCCCCCAGATCGTGCACCACGAGCATCGGCAGGAGCCGCGCGTAGTCCACGTCGCCGAGCCCCGGCCGCAGCACGAGCGCCAGCAGGCAGAGCCGCCAGCTGTGCTCGGCCACGCTCTCGGCGCGCCCGGTGGAGGTCCATCCGCTGCGCGTGACCGTCTTGAGGCGCTCGGCCGAGCGCAGGAAGGCGAGGGTGCCGGCGAGGTCGGTTTCGTTCATCGCGCCGAAAGCTGCATCGCGGCCATCCAAAGACAAAGGTGGGTCGCCGATTCGCGCGAGAACCGCGGATGAACGCGGGTACTACAACAGAGGATCAGGGATGGCCGTTGCCGTACCCGCCCAATCCGTTCTTCCCGCGCCGATCCGCGATCCGTCGTTCAGGATCGCGCCGCAGCGAACTTTCCCGCTGGACCGTATCTTCTCGGACCCCCCGGATCGAGGATACCCGATGCAGAAGTCCCTCTCCCGCCGCCGTGCCCTGATCGGTGCGCTGGCGCTCCTGACGCCGCTCACGCTGACCGCCCAGCGCCCCGGCGGATTCGGCGCCCGCACCGACGGCCCGCCCGCCGACAGCGGCAGCAGCTCGTCGCGCCTCCCCAAGGGGCCGCGGGCGATGATGCTCGGCGACTGGTACCGCGTCGTCAACGTCAGCTCCCCCGCCGTCTCCCCCGACGGCAAGCGCGTCGCGATGACGGTGACCCGCGCCGTCGAATCGGCCAACCGCCGCCACTCCGAGGTGTGGGTCGTGAACACCGCCGGCGGCGAGCCGCAGCGGTGGACCTCGCCGGCGACGGAGAGCAGCAACCCGCGCTGGTCCCCCGACGGGAAGTACCTCTTCTTCACCTCGCAGCGGCAGGGCGGACGCGGCGCCACCTGGGCGATCCGTCTCGACCAGCCGGCGGGGGAGGCGATCCAGGTCGCCGACTATCCGACGCAGGGGACGATGCCGCGCGACGGATCGTTCGCCGTCTACACCGACGCGGCGCGCGCCGACAGCACGCCGACGCAGCGCGGCAACGATCCCTTCGCCCGCATGCAGCCGATGGCGCGCCCGCCGTTCGAGGCGATCACGCGTCCGACCGAACCGGCGCGCTTCGACGGGCGGCACGTCGTGGACATGGTGTACAAGAACAACAACATCGGCTTCGTCCCCGGCCGCCGCACCGCGCGCACCTGGCGCCCCGCGCAGCTCTGGCGGCAGCAGGTCGGCGACACCGCGAAGAAGCAGCTGACCGACACCCGCTACTCGCACCGCCAGCCGGTCGTCTCCCCCGACGGCAAGTGGATCGCGTTCGTCGCCGACGCGCGGCTCCGTCCCGACTCCGTCGTCGATCTCGAGCGCGACTCGCTCGCCAGGCTGCCCTACGACAAGGCACGCGACGAGGCCGAGCGCAACGACGCCGACATCTATCTGATCGCGTCCGACGGCAGCGGCGCACCGCGCAAGCTCGTCGAGTGGACCGGGATGGAGTCGCAGCTCACCTGGTCGCCCGACGGCAAGTCGATCGCCTTCGTCGGCCGGCCGGGTCGCACGAAGTCGGCGCGCATCTACGTCGTGGACGTCGCCGGAGGGACGCCGCGCAACCTGCTCGGCGACTGGCAGTTCGAGCCCGGCGCCATCGAGTGGCTGCGCACGGGCGAGTTGCACTTCACCGCCGAGATCGGCGGCCGCACCGCGGTGCTCAAGGCCGACCTCGCCGGCAAGGCGGCGCCGAAGGAGATCGTGAGCGGCCGCCGCGTCATCCGCGGCACCTCGTACGACGCGGCGGGGAAGACGCTCGCCTTCGTCGCCACCTCGCTCACGAAGCCGACGGAGCTCTTCGTCGCGAACGCGGACGGCACCGGCGAGCGCAAGCTCACCGGCTTCAACGACGAGGTGAACAGGGACGTCGTCTGGAGCGACGCCGAGCGCTTCACCTACACGAGCGTCGGCGGGCTGGAGATCGAGGGGTGGCTGATGAAGCCCTACGGCTACGAGCCGGGGAAGAAGTACCCGGCCGTGCTGTACATCCACGGCGGCCCGCACTCGGCGTACAACGAGGGGTGGTTCGACGAGTTCCAGAACCTCGCCGCACAGGGGATGTTCGTCATCTTCACCAACCCGCGCGGGTCGAGCGGCTACGGCGCCGACTTCACCTACAGCACGCGCGGCCGCTGGGGGCTCGAGGACTACGACGACCTGATGAAGGCGGTGGACATCGTCGCGCAGCGCCCCGACGTGGACGAGACGCGCCTCGGCGCGACGGGCGGCTCGTACGGCGGCTTCATGACGACCTGGATCGCCACGCGCACCAACCGCTTCAAGGCGATCCAGACCGACCGCACGATCACCGACTGGACCTACTGGTACGGCTCGAGCGACGCGCAGGGGCTCACCGAGTTCGAGTTCTACGGCAAGCCGTGGGACAACCAGGCGCTCTACGACACGCTCTCGCCGATCCGCTACGTCGACAAGGTGAAGACGCCGATGCTCCTCGTGCAGAGCGAGGAGGACCATCGCACGCCGATGGGGAGCGCCGAGATGTGGTTCATGGCGCTCAAGAAGCAGGGGGTCCCGGTGGAGCTGGTGCGCTACCCCCGCTCGAACCACGACCTCTCGCGCACCGGCGAGCCCTGGCTCCTCGTCGACCGCCTCGGCCGCCTGCGCCAGTGGTTCGGCTACTGGCTGCAGGACCAGCGGCCGGGCGGTGGAGCGGTGATGGCGGGAGAGGCGAGACGGTGAACGGCGGATCGACGCTCGGCTGTCATCCCGAGCGGAAGCGAGGGATCTGCTGTTGACAGTCTGACGGTTTGACAGAGGTGAGAAACGGCGTCGTCCGGGGAGTCCCCTCCTGACGACGCCGTTTCTCACCTCCGTCACGCTGTCGAGCTGCAGTCAGCGATCCCCCGCCCTGTACACCGTCACCGCCGTATCCTCGAACACCCTCGTCTTCCCGCCCCGCGGCAGCTCGTGCGTTCGCGCGTGTTCCGCGACGAGGATCCGCGCGAAGCGGCTCGCCTGCCAGCTCTCGATCACCCGATCGAGCATGCGCGACTCGTAGGGGGGATCGACGAAGGCGAGGTCGTAGGCGTCGCGCTGGAGCGCGGCGGCGAAGGGGAGGGCGTCGCGCTTGAAGACGCGCGTCACGTCCTTGTAGCGCAGCGCGACGATGTTCGCCTTGAGCGCGTGCAGGCTCGCCGGCCGCGTCTCGACGAAGTCGCACGAGCGTGCGCCGCGCGACAGCGCCTCGAGGCCGAGCGCCCCCGTCCCCGCGAAGAGGTCGAGCACGCGCGCCCCCTTCACCTCGGCGCCGAGCAGATCGAGCACCGCCGCCCGCACGTGCTCGGCGGTCGGCCGCACCCGGAAATCATTGGGCGACGTGAGATCGCGCCCCGCATACTTGCCACCGACGATGCGCACGGCGGTTCGATGGTTTGACAGTTTCACGGATTGACAGCTTGGACCGACGCAGTAAACCGTCAATCGGTCGAACCGTCAATCAGTCGAACCGCAGTTCGGTGGCCCGCGTTTCGCACCCGCCCGTCTCCCCATGAACGGCACCGGCAGACCCGGCTTCGTCTCCGTCCGTGGCGCACGGGAGCACAACCTGCGCGACGTGAACGTCGACGTCCCGCGCGACGCGCTCGTCGTCTTCACCGGCGTCTCCGGCTCGGGGAAGTCGTCGCTCGCCTTCGGCACGCTGTACGCCGAGGCGCAGCGGCGCTACCTGGAGTCGGTGGCGCCGTACGCGCGCCGGCTCTTCGACCAGCAGAGCGTCCCCGACGTGGACGCGATCGACGGGCTGCCGCCGGCGGTCGCCCTCCAGCAGCAGCGCGGCACGCCGACCACCCGCTCCTCCGTCGGCAGCGTCACCACGCTCTCCAACCTCCTGCGCATGCTCTACTCGCGCGCGGGGACGTATCCGCCCGGACAACCGGAGATCCACGCCGAAGGGTTCTCGACCAACACGCCGGAGGGGGCCTGCCCCACCTGTCACGGCCTCGGCCGCATCTACGACGTCACCGAGCAGTCGATGGTGCACGACGACGCGCGCTCCATCCGCGAGGGGGCGGTGGCGGCCTGGCCGCCGGCGTGGCACGGGCAGAACCTGCGCGACATCCTCATCACCCTCGGCTACGACGTCGACGCGCCGTGGCGGACGCTCCCCAGGCGCGACCGCGACTGGATCCTCTTCACCGACGAGCAGCCGCGCGTCCCCGTGTATCCGGGGTACGACCACGACGAGGTGAAGCGCGCTCGGCGCCGCAAGGAAGAGCCGGCGTACATGGGCACCTTCACCAGCGCGAAGCGCTACGTGCTGCATACCTTCGCCAACACGCAGAGCGCGCTCATGAAGCGCCGCGTGGCGCAGTACCTGGTGAGCACCGAGTGCCCCACCTGCCACGGCAAGCGGCTGCGTCCGGAGTCGCTCTCCGTCACCTTCGCGGCGCTCGACATCACCGACATGTCGCGGCTGCCGATCTCGCGGCTCGCGCAGATCTTCCGCCAGACTGCCGACGGCACGGGGCGCGAGTACGCGACGCTGAAGCGCGAGCATCCGGAGCGCGCCGTCGTCGCACAGCGGATCGCGCAGGATCTCAGCGCCCGCCTCGACGTGCTGCTGGAGCTCGGGCTCGGCTACCTCTCGCTCGAGCGCAGCACGCCGACCCTCTCGCCCGGGGAGCTGCAGCGGCTGAGGCTCGCGACGCAGGTGCGCTCCAACCTCTTCGGCGTCGTGTACGTCCTCGACGAGCCGTCGGCGGGGCTGCATCCGGCCGACACCCTCTCGCTGCTCTCGGCGCTCGATCGGCTCCGGGCGTCGGGCAACACGCTGTTCGTCGTCGAGCACGACCTCGACGTCGTGCGCCACGCCGACTGGATCGTGGACGTGGGGCCGGCGGCCGGGCAGCACGGAGGCGAGATCCTCTACAGCGGGCCGGTGGAGGGGCTGCGCGCGGTCGAGCGCTCGCGCACCCGCCACTACCTCTTCGGCGGGGCGACGTACGACGGGGTGAAGGCGCGCACGCCGCGCGAACCGCGCGGGTGGCTCGAGCTCGCGGGCGTCACGCGCAACAACCTGCATCGGCTCGACGCGCGCTTCCCGATCGGCGCGCTGACGACCGTCACCGGCGTCTCCGGCTCCGGGAAGTCGAGCCTCGTCAGCCAGGCGCTCGTCGAGCTGGCGGCGGCGCACCTCGGCCACGACCCTCCGCTCGAGGACGAGGAGGGGGAACCCGACCTCCAGCAGGCGCCGGTGGTCGCGACGGGCGGACACATCGCCGCCGGGATGGAGTCGATCCGCCGACTCGTGCGCGTGGACCAGAAGCCGATCGGTCGCACGCCGCGCTCCAACCTCGCCACGTACACGGGGCTCTTCGACCACGTGCGCAAGCTGTTCGCCTCCACCCGCGCGGCGCGCGCGCGACGCTACGACGCGGGACGCTTCTCCTTCAACGTCCCCAAGGGGCGCTGCGAGCAGTGCGAGGGGGAAGGCTTCGTCTGCGTGGAGCTCCTCTTCCTGGCGAGCGTGTACTCTCCCTGCCCGACGTGCGAGGGGAAGCGGTTCAACGCGAAGACGCTCGAGATCGAGTACGCGGGGAAGAACATCGCCGACGTGCTGGCGATGACGGTCGAGGAAGCGCACGCCTTCTTCGCCGAGGAGGCGCCGGTCGCGCGCTCGCTCGCGGTGCTGCGCCAGGTGGGGCTCGGCTACCTCCGGCTCGGCCAGCCGGCGACGGAGCTGTCGGGTGGGGAGGCTCAGCGGATCAAGCTCGCGACGGAGCTGCAGCGCCTCTCCCGCGGCAACACGCTCTACGTGCTCGACGAGCCGACGACGGGGCTCCACCCGTCCGACGTGGAGCGGCTGATCACGCAGCTCGAGTCGCTCGTGGACGCGGGGAACACGGTGGTGCTGGTGGAGCACGACATGCGCGTCGCCGCCGGGAGCGACTGGGTGATCGACATGGGCCCCGGCGCCGGCGAGGACGGCGGCCGCATCGTCGCCGAGGGGCCGCCGGCGACCGTCGCCCGGTCACGCCGCTCGCGCACCGCCCCGTTCCTCGCGCGAGCGCTCGACCTCAACGGATGAACCACAGAGGCCCAGAGACGCAGAGGATTCGCAGAGAACTGCAACAGCAGGAGCATTGAACCACGAAGGGGCACGAAGGAAACCGAAAAGCAGGAGACAAGACTCTTGCCGTTGCCGTCCTTCGTGCTCCTTCGTGCCCCTTCGTGGTTCAAAGCAGTTCACCGAACTTCCCTTTCCTGGATCATGAGCAGGGCGGGACCGTCTGGCGTGTCGATGACATCGAGCCGGCGAAAGCCCGCCTTCTCGTAGCAGCGGATCGCGCGCGCGTTTCGCGGGTCGGGGTCGGTCTGCACCTTGGTCACCGCGGGGTCCGCGAACAGCTGGCCGACGAACGCGCGGACCATCGCCGTGCCGAGCCCCTGGCCGAGGCGCGAGGCGTCGGCGAGGAACTGGTCGATGCCGCGCGCGCCGGGGTCGGTCTCGTCGGGCCACCATTCGGGTTGATGGTCCCCGACGACGGAGTAGGACTGGATGTAGCCGATCGGCTCACCGTCCGCGCAGGCGATGTAGCAGCGGTCGCGGGAGTCGGGGGCGAGCGTCGGCCCGTACTCCGCCTCGACCTCCTCGAGCGTCGTCGGCGTCCCCCACCACTCGCGCACGTGCGGCCGGGCGAGCCATTCGACGAACATGGGGAAATCGTCTCGGTCGAGCGGCCTGAAGGTGATGATCATTGAGGATCTACAGCTGAACCGCGGAGACGCAGAGACTCAGAGAACGACAACAACATTGAACCACGAAGGAGCACGAAGGAGCACGAAGGAAAGCAAGAGACAAGAGCAAAAGATTATGCCGTTTTGTTGTTGCCGTTGCAGTCCTTCGTGCCCCTTCGTGCCCCTTCGTGGTTCAATGCTTTTCTAAGGACCGTCGACCTTCTTCGGGACCACGTAGAAGTTCTCGTCCACCTCGAACGTCGACGGATCCGCGAGCGTCAGCGTCGCCTGCTGCCACTGCGTCGTCGGGCGGAGCAGCGTCGTCGAGGCGCCGCCGAGGGTCGCGCGCACCGGCATGTCGAAGCCCGGGACGACGTTCGCCCAGCGGTAGTGCAGCGTGGTGCCGGCGATGCGGTACTCGAAGACCGGGATCTTCGTCGTGCGCAGGTACTGGTCGAACACCGTGCCGAGCGGGATCCCCGTCTCGCGCGAGAGATACGCCTCGATCTCCGCCCCCGTGACCGTCTTGTGCCGGAAGGTCGCGTCCGTGTTCATCCCGCGCAGGATCCCGCGCCACTTCGCGTCGTCGTTCACGAGCTGACGGATCGTGTGCAGCATGTTGCCGCCCTTCGGGTACATGTCCCCCGACCCCTGCGCGTTCACGCCGTAGTCGGGGATGATGGGGCGGTCGTTGCGGATCCCGCGCCGCGTGCCGACGACGTAGCGCGCGCCCGCCTCCTTCCCGTGCAGGCACTCGGTGTAGAGGTTCTCGGCGTAGTTCGCGAAGCTCTCGTGCACCCACATGTCGGCGTTGTCCTTCGCCGTGATGTTGTTCGCGAACCACTCGTGCGCGCTCTCGTGCACGACGATGAAGTCCCACGTCATCCCGAGCCCCGTCCCCGAGGCGTCGCGCCCGCGGTAGCCGTTCGCGAAGCCGTTGCCGTAGGTGACCGCGCTCTGGTGCTCCATCCCGTTGTACGGCACGTCGATCAGCTTGTAGCCGTCCTCGTACCAGGGATACGGACCGAACCAGTGCTCGAAGCACTGGAGCATCGGCTTCACCTGCGCCCACTGCCGCTGCGCCGCCTCGTAGTGATAGTCGATCGGCCAGAAGTCGAGCGTCAGCCGCCCCTTCTCCCCCTGGTACACGTCGCTCCAGTGCCGGTAGTGCCCGGCGTTGATGGCGATCGCGTAGTTGTTGATCGGATTCGTCACGAACCAGGTGTAGGTCGTCGTGCCGTCGTCGTGCCGCGTCGAGTCACGCAGGCGGCCGTTCGACACGTCGACGAGCGGCGCCGGGACGCGGATGGCGACGCGCTGGCTGTCCGGCTCGTCCGCCTGGGTGTCCTTGTTCGGCCACCAGACGGAGGCCCCCATCCCCTGGTCGGTCGTCACGATCCACGGACGTCCGAGGCTGTCCTTCGCCCAGGTGATCCCCCCCTCCCACGGCGGGTTGCGCGCGATGCGCGGCTTCCCGTGGTAGTGGACCGTGATCGTCTTCACCGCCCCCGCCGGCTGCGGTGCCGCGAGCGTCGCGATGTGGGCCGCCCCCTCGCGCCGGAAGGGGACCTTCCGCCCGTCCTGCACGATGCTGTCGACCACCAGCGGCTCCATCAGGTCCACCTGCAGCTCGCGCGACGGCCGGAGCACCCGGTAGCTGATCGCGTTCCACCCCCGGAGCGTGCTGTCGGCGGGGGAGACGGCGACGTGCAGGTCGTAGAAGGTCACGTCCCACCAGCTCCGCCACGGCGTCGTGTACGAGCCGCGCAGCGTGTCGGCGCGCGTCCAGGTGGCCTGCGGCTCCGTGCGCGGCGCGCGCGCGAAGGTCGTGTCGGGGCGGGTGGCCGGCTGCTGCGCGCTCGCTGACGCACCGCAGAGGCCGGCAAGGGCGAGGAGGATCGGGTATCGGCGCATGGCCGAATTCAAGCCTCGTCCCGCCGAATCGCAATGGCCGACCCGGCACTTCCTGCCGGGGTCTGGGGTATTGCACGCGCCGGACCCGAGTACGCATCGTCGTGCGCCGCACGCCCACCGCGCCGGCACCGAAACCTTCGCACAGCAGGATCCCATGCGACGCGTTCTCGCGGCGCTGGCCGGCTCTGCGGCACTCCTCGCCGCGAGCTCGGCCGCAGCCCAATCCGCCCCCGGCACCGAGACGAGCATCTCGCTCGGTGTCGGCCACACCACGCGGCTCGACCGCGCCGCCTCCCCCGTGCGGTTCGAGGGGACCGGCCTCGAGCTGAACGTCCAGCGGCGCACGCCGCTCCTGGGCACCGACGCCCGCTTCTCCCTCGAGGGCGGATGGTACGGGCTCAACTCCGCCGCCGCCTCCGAGTCGCGGGAGAACCTCTTCTCGGCCGGGCTCCGGCTCGACCTCGCGGAGCCGCGGCGGAGCCGGGGGCTGCGTCCGCAGCTCGGCATCGCCACCGACCTCCAGGCGAACGTCGCGGTGCACCGCTATGCGCGGGTCGCGGCCGCGGAGAAGGCGTTCGTCTTCGGGACGGCGACCATCGGCCCGACCGCCGCCTGGCAGCGCTCGATCGGCGGCGGCGAGGCGTCGCTGCAGGTCGGCCTCCCGCTCGCGGGGCTGGTGGTCCGCCCCTACTCCGCGATGCGCGCCGGGCAGCCGCTCTCCGGTGCCCGCTGGGTGACGATCGGAACGCTCCGCGCACCCACGCTCGGCGCGTCGTTCACCACCTCGGAGCGCTCGCGCTTCCCGCTCACCTTCTCCTACGACCTCGGGATCACGCGCTTCGAGGACCCGATGCCCGTGCGCGGGCTCACCCACTCGCTGACCGTGAAGATCGGCCGGCGCAACCCGCCGACGCACCCATGAAGACGCGATTCGCTCTCCTGCTCCTCGCCTTCGCGGCCGTCGGCTGCACCGACGCCGTGCTCGGCCCGGAGGCCAGCACCGATCGGGGCGCGATCTTCGACGACCTGTGGTCGGAGGTGGATCGCCGCTATCCCTATCTCGAGTACAAGCACATCGACTGGAACGCGCTGCGCGACCAGTACCGCCCGCAGGCGCTCGCGGCGACGAGCGACGCGGCGCTGGCGGGCGTGCTGGGGCGCCTCCTCGAGGAGCTGCGCGACATGCACGTCAGCCTCACCCCCGGCCCGAACGCGACGCCGCTCCGCTACGTGGGGCCGCACGAGCGGACCCCGGCGGTCTACGACGTCCGCACGGTGGACGCGCGGCTCACCGGCGCGGCGTCCACCAGCGGCGGCAACGTGCGCTACGGGATGGCGTCGCCGGACGTGGGCTACGTGCGCATCGCGAGCTTCGCCGGCGGGGACTGGGGCGCGGAGATGGACGAGGCGCTGCGCGCGATGCCCGGCGCCCGGTCGCTGATCCTCGACGTGCGCGACAACACGGGGGGGAGCCGCAACCTGGCGCTCAGCGTCGCGGGGCGCTTCGCGTCGCGCGAGCAGGTCTTCGGCTACATCCGCCTGCGCAACGGCCCCAAGCACACCGACTTCACCGACTTCATCGAGCAGCGGGTGAAGCCCGCCGGCCAGCGCTTCACCGGACCGGTGACCGTGCTGACCAACCGCCGGACGATGAGCGCGGGGGAGGACCTGGTGCTCGCGCTCCGCGCGCTCCCCGGCGTCACGGTGGTCGGGGACACGACCGCCGGCGCGACGGGCGCGCCGATCCCGCGCGAGCTGGCGAACGGCTGGAGCTACCAGATCTCCGAGTTCATCCAGTACACGCGCGACAAGCAGCCCTTCGAGGACGTCGGGCTCGCGCCGGACATCGTCGTGACGGGGGATGCCGCCGACGTGCTCGCGCGCCGCGACCAGGCGTTCGACCGTGCCTTCGATCGCGCGATGGAGATGGCCCGCTAGCGTCCGGCCTCATCGCCCTCCCGGCCACCACGCCGGGAGGGCGGCGGTGAGCGCCCTCTCGATCCGCCGCGTATGCGAGCCGCGCCAGTAGATGCGCGCGCAGCTCGGGCAGCGGCGCACCGGCCCACCGCGCCCGCGCGCCGACTCGGGCACCAGCGCCATCGCCTCCGCGCCGTCGAGTGTCTCGAGGGGCGTGTTGCACAGCAGACAGCGGGTGAACAGCTCGCGCGGCGGCGCGAGCGTGCGCGCGTCCACGACCTGCCGGAGCTGCTCGAGCGGGACGCCGCTCCGGATCTCGAGCGCCGCCCGCGGCCGCAGCTCGCGCAGGAGATGCCGGTCGCGCGTCAGCAGCAGGCGCGCCTCGCGATCGGCGCGGGCG
>Ga0182741_1002127_pt1 | contig 23825 bp, 20 predicted proteins | sample eDN5th37CBELigOP_FD_128874 | JGI IMG/M metagenome (GOLD analysis project Ga0182741, IMG submission 128874) | Enriched Organic Plus compost microbial communities from Emeryville, California, USA - eDNA 5th pass 37_C BE-Lig OP (version 2) (version 2) ... | reverse complement strand
TCATCGAGTACTCGTCCGCATGGTCGGCGAGGAACCGCGAGATGCGCTCCGCGACGGCGTCGCCGCCCTCCACGCCGAGCGCACCGCCCTCGGTGAAATCGTTCTGAACGTCGACGATGAACAACGCCTTGCTCATGACACGAGCGTACGCCGCCGTGCGGCACGCGTCGCCGGCGCGGGCTCGGTCGGTGTCGGCTCGGCGTCCCTCCGCGACAGCTTCGACGGCCACCAGATCGCCCGCCCGATGTCGTACGAGATCGCCGGCACGAGCAACGACCGCACGACGAATGTGTCGAGCAGCACGCCGAAGGCGACGATGAACGCGATCTGCGCGAGGAACAGGATCGGGATCACGCCGAGCGCCGCGAACGTCGCCGCGAGCACGAGGCCCGCCGACGTGATGACGCCGCCCGTCGCGACGAGACCGCGCAGGATGCCCGGACGCGTGCCGTGCGTGATCGACTCCTCCCGCACGCGGGACATCAGGAAGATGTTGTAGTCCACGCCGAGCGCGACCAGGAACACGAAGCCGTACAGCGGCACGGCGGGGTCGGCGCCCGGGAACGCGAACACGTTGTTGAAGACCAGCGCGCTCACGCCGAGGGCCGCGCCGAACGACACGATGACGCTCAGGATGAGAAGAACCGGCGCGACGACCGACCGGAGCAGCAGCATGAGGATCGCGAGGATCACGGCGAGCACGACCGGGATGATGAGCGTCCGGTCGCGGATCGACGTGTCGATCGTGTCGACATCGGTCGCGGTGACACCCCCCACGAGCGTCGTGCCGTCGCCGAGCGCGTCGTCGAGGGCGATCCGCAGCTCGCGCACCGTCTCGTCGGCCGCGGTGGAGTCCGCGGCATCCGTCAGCGTCCCGATCAGCAGCACGTCGCCGTCGGCGGTGCTCGGCTCGGGCGCGGGCGCTCCGGGAGGACCGGGCGCGGCGAAGACCGCCTCGCCGTCCTCGAGGGTGACGGTCGCCTGACCGGTCGGGAAATCGCCGGATGCCACGGCCACCGAGTCGATGCCGTCGCTGTCGTCCAGCAGCTCGACCACCTGCGCGAGCTCGTCCTCTGGGGCGATGACGTATACGGGGCTGCCCGAGCCCGCCGGGAAGTGCTCCGAGAGCACCTCCTGCCCATCGCGCGCCTCGGATGCACCGAGCACGAACTCGCTCGTCGGCACGCCGTCGGCCTTGAGCTGCAGCACGCCGGCACTCGCCGCGAGGAGCACGACGGTCGCGGCGATCCACACCGGACGCGCGTGGCGCGCCACGAACCGCGCCTGTCGCGGCCAGATCCCCTTCACGGGCTTGGTGAGATCGGCCGGCAGCGAGCCGGTGCCGGGCTTCGGGATGAAGGGCCAGAACGCCGTGCGACCGAAGATCGCCAGCAGCGCCGGCAGGAACGTGAGTGCCGACAGGATCGAGAAGGCGATGCCGATCGACGCAATCGGACCGAGCGCGCGGTTCGTCGCGAGGTCGCTCAGCAGAAGGCACAGGAGGGCCGCGATGACGGTGCCACCCGACGCGAGGATGGGCTCGAACGCGCCGCGCCATGCGCGCATCGTCGCATCCCACCGCGGGGCGCCGTCCGCGATCGCCTCGCGGAATCGCGCCACATAGAGCAGCGCGTAGTCGGTTGCGGCGCCGATCACGAGGATGAACAGGATGCCCTGCACCTGACCGTTGAGCACGAACACGCCCGCCTTCGCGAGCCACCACACCGTGAGCAGCGCGACGCACAGCGCGAACGTCGACGTCAGCAGCACGAGGATCGGCAGCAGCGGCGACCGGTAGACGATCACGAGGATGATGAAGACCGCGATGAGGGCGACCGCGAGGAGGAGTCCGTCGATGCCGAGGAAGCCCTCCGCAAGATCGGCGGTGAAGCCGGCCGCGCCCGTCACCCACGCTTCGAGCGGTGCGTCGAGGTCTTCGGCGACGAGCGCGCGCACCTCCTCGACGCTGTCGCGCACCTCGTCGCCGTCAATCGGCACGAACAGCTGGGCCGACTCGCCGTCGTCGGAGACGATCGGGGGCGACACCTCACCCGCGATGCCGTCGAGGCCGGCGAGATCGTCGGCGAGCGCCTGCAACTCCGCGAGATCGTCTTCGGTGAGCTCGCCGTCGCCGGTCGCCACGATGACCGCGGGGATCGAGTCCTCGCCGAGGAAGTCCGCCAGCCGCTCGCTCACCTGCGTCGCATCCGCGCTCTCGGGGAGGAAAGTCGACTGGTCGTTGGTCGACACCTCGCCCACCTTGCCGAAGTACGGGCCGCCGATCGCGCCGCCGATGAGCCAGACGAGGACGAGGACGACCGGGATGCCGATCCTGACCCAGCGATTGATCGTGTGACGGTCCCTTTGGCGCGGTGACATATCGCTAGCTTATCTAGCATCTACGCTATTTGCATAATCTGATTCGACGCCGCGTTCCCGGATCGCGGTCGGTCGTAGGCTGGGCGGATGCTGTCCGCCCTCATCGCGCTGCTCGGCGCGCTCGTGTACGGATCGGCTGACTTCCTGGGCGGGCTCGCGGCGAGGCGCCTGCGTTCGATCGTCGTGACGGCGGCCTCGGCGGCATCCGGTCTCGTCGTGCTCGTCGTGGCTCTCCCCCTCTTCGGGGTCGACGCGACGGGCGCCGACATGACGTGGGGCGTCGCCGCGGGTCTGTTCGGCATCGTCGCGGTCGTGCTGCTGTACGCGTGCCTCGCGATCGGTCCGATGAGCATCCTGTCGCCGCTCACGGCGGTCGTCTCGGCGATCGCGCCCATGCTGTGGGGGCTCCTCGTGAAGGGTGAGAGCCTCTCGCCGCTCGGCTACACAGGGCTCGGCGTCGCACTCGTGGCCGTCGTGCTCGTCGGCTTCATCCCCGGAGAGAAGGTCGTGCGGCCGAGCGTGCGGGGTTTGGTGATGGCGGTCGGAGCCGGCATGGCGATCGGCGCGTTCCTCATCGTCATCGACCAGACCCGCGACGAGAGCGGTCTCGTGCCGCTCGTCTTCAGCCGCCTCACCAGCGCCATCGTCACGGGAGCGGTCGTCGGCGCCATGATCCTCGCGGCCGTGCGACGTGGCCGCGCCATCACCGCCGTGCTGACACCGGCCGAGCCCGATCTGGGCGCGACCCCGACCGGGCACGCAGATCTCGCGCACGCGACAGTGCCGATCCCCACGCGGATTCTCACGTCCACCCGCAGCCGGGCATGGTGGCTCGCCATCGGATGCGGTGCACTCGACGCCATCGCGAACGGCTTCATGCTGCTCGCGTTGAGGCTCGGCGATCTTTCGGTCGTCTCGGCGCTCACGGCGCTCTACCCCGGCGGGACGATCCTGCTCGCGGCGATCGCGCTGCGAGAGCGAATCGCCGTCGTGCAGTGGGCCGGGCTCGTCCTCGCGCTCGGCGCGGGGGCGATGCTCGCGGTCGGCTGAGGCGTCGTGGGTGCGCGGCGGCGGATCGTCAGCCGCGCGCGAAGAGCAGCACCCACGACGTGACGAGCGCGATGATCCCGAACGCCCCGAGGGCGAGCGCGATCCACGTCGTGAACCGCACGCCGGGCGCCGTGGCGATGAGGCGCACGCGGTCTCGCGATCCGCGCCGCGCGTAGAGGTCGGCGGCATCCTCGCCCTCGAGCTCGTGCACGAGATGCGGTGTGAGGACGGCCTCGCCCACTCCCTCGTCGTCGAACCACCGTGCGACGCGCCCGTTCGGAGAATCGTCGATCACGACATGCACCGGCACCCACGTGCCGTCCGCGATCCGCAGCGTGAGAGCGAGGAGCGCGAGGACGAGGCCGCCGACGAGGCCGACCCACGCGAAGATCTCGAGCAAGGCGTCGAGCACGTGCTCCATCGCGCCTCCCCGGTGTCGAGAAAGGCCCGGGCAGAACCCGGGCCCTCATCTCGAGCCACCTAAGGGAATCGAACCCTTGACCTATTCATTACGAGTGAATCGCTCTGCCGACTGAGCTAAGGTGGCGCGCCTCGCTTGCGCGATGCACGATCAACGATCTTACAGGGTCGTGGGAGTGCTCGCGAACCGAGACGGATGCCGGATGGCCGCTAATCGCAGCGCAGCCCGTCTTCGGGAACCGTGCCCTCGAGCAGGTACGCCTCGACCGCCGAGTCGACGCACTCGTTGCCCTTGTTGTAGCCCGTGTGCCCCTCGCCCACGCGCGTCACGAGCACGCCCGACGAGAGTTGGTCGGCGAGCGCGACAGACCACTCGTACGGCGTCGCCGGATCGTTCGTCGTGCCCACGACCACGATGGGGGCGGCGCCGTGCGCGGTGAGCGGTTCACGCGCGTTCGCGGACTCGTACGGCCACACGCGGCACAGATTCGGCCCGATGTTGTACTCGGCGATCGTTGGCGCCTCGTCCCGCAGCCGATCGTCCGCCGCGGCCTCCTCCTCGGGAGTCCAGTCGATCGGGTAGTCCATGCAGTTGTACGCGGTGAAAGCCTGGATCAGGTTCGACAGATACACACCGTCCTGGCGGTCGTAGTACGCGTCGACGAGGAACCACGCGATCTCGGGGTCGCCTTGCAGCACACCGCGGAGCGCTTCGGTGAGGAAGTCCCAGTACTCGCGCGCATACAGGGCGGTCGAGATCGCCGTCTCGAGGGCGTCCGCCCCGAACAGGCGCTCATCCCCGCTCTCCAGGGGCGACCGGTCGAGGCTCGCGAACAGGGCATTGAGGTCGGAGAGCGCCTCATCGACTGTCCCGCGGAAGGGGCACTCATCGTCGGCGAGGCAGTTCTCCATATAGGCGCGCAGCGCTCGCTCGAAGCCGATCGTCTGGACGACGCCGAGTTCGAGCATCGAGATCGTCGGGTCGAGAGCGCCGTCGAGCACGAGGCGTCCGACCCGATCGGGGAAGAGCTCCGCGTACTGCGCGCCGAGGTACGTGCCGTACGAGTAGCCGAGGTAGGTGAGCTCCGACTCCCCCAGCACCGCGCGCAGCAGATCGAGGTCGCGAGCGGAGTTCTCGGTCGTGATGTACGGCAGGATGCCGTCGCTGTTCGCGTCGCACGCCTGCGCGAACTCCTCGCTCGACGCGATGACCTCGGCCGTCCACTCGTCCGATCCCCGCGGCGACTCAGGGATGTCGAAGAGGAACGCGTCCATGCCGGCATCGTCGAAGCAGCGCACAGCCGTCGATTCGCCCACGCCGCGCGGATCGAACCCGACGACGTCGAACGACTCGATCAGCTCCTCCCCCACGGCGAACGACAGGGAGTCCGCGACGTACGACTTGCCGCTCACGCCGGGGCCGCCGGGGTTCGTGAACAGCGCGCCCTGAGACTGACCGGTCGCCGCGTGCCGGATGACCGCGAGCTCGATCTCGGCGTCGCCGGGGTCCTCCCAGTCCAGTGGTGCTCGGACCGTCGTGCAGTCGAAGCCCTCGCCGCACGGCTCCCACTCGAGCTCCTGGTCGTAGTACGGCAGCAGCTCGGCCGGAACGCCCTCGGTGTCAGGTGTGAGGGACGGCGCCGGGCGCGACTCGGGGATCATCGCGTACAGGCACCCGGACAGCCCGACGGATGCCGCGGCGAGCCCTGCCACGACGGCGATGAGCCGCCGGCGTCGGCGGGCGACGGTTCGGGTCACAGGGTCCTCCCGCTCGCGACGGTCACGAGCATGCTCTCCAGAGCCAGTGTGGGCGCGACGTTCTGCTCGAGATTGCGACGGGTCTCGGCGATGCGATCGAGCACCGTGAGCGTGCGCTCGCGCGGCCACGCTTCGGCGAGTGCGCGCAGTTCGGGCTCGAGCTCGCGGTTGACGAGGTCGGCGTCGCGGCCGAACTGCAGCACGACGACGTCGCGGAACAGCGACTGCAGGTCCGTGAGAACGCGATCGATGCCGTCGCGCAGGCTGCGTGTCGCGCGCCGCTTCTGCTCCTCCTCGAGCGCTGAGAGCTGCGAGCGGACGGCGGGGGGCACGGGTGCGCCCTCGGCGATGCCGAGCGTGCGCAGCAGGTTCGCGCGCTCCGCCTCATCGCGCTCGGCGGTGAGCGCCTTCGCGTCTTCGGTGGCGGCCTGCACGATGTGCCCCGCGACCTCGACGGCGTCGCCCACGCCGCGCACGGCGAGGGCCGCGCGCAGGGTGGAGTCGCGGCGGGCGCGGGCCGCGGCATCCGTCGCCAGTCTCTGCGCCATGCCGATGTGGCGCTGGGCGTGGCGCGCGGACTGCTCGGCGACCGCCGGATCGACGCCGGTGCGCAGCGCGATGAGCTTCGCGACCTCGTCGACCTCGGGCTCGCGCAGGCGGAGCGTGCGCACGCGCGAGCGGATGGTCGGCAGCAGGTCGGCGTCGCTCGGCGCGCAAAGCACCCACACGGTGCGCTCGGGCGGCTCCTCGAGGGCCTTGAGGAGCACGTTCGATGTGCGCTCGGTCATGCGGTCGGCGTCTTCCATGACGATCACGCGATACCGGCCGACCGACGGCGAGAAGTACGAGCGCTCGACGAGAGCCCGCGCGTCTTTGATCGAGATGATGACGCCCTCGGTGCGCAGTGCCGTCAGGTCGGGATGGGTCCCCGCGAGCACCTGCCGCATCGCCTGCTCGTCGCCGGGTTCGGCGATGAGGGCGGCGGCGAACGCGTGTGCGAGGATCGAGCGGCCCGATCCGGGTGGGCCGGTGATGAGCCACGCGTGCGTCATCAGATCGGGGTCGGATGCCGCGGCCCGCAGCACCTCGACGGCCGCCTGCTGCCCCCACACCGCGCCCCACGGCAGTTCATCGAGCGTGGCCGGCTCGACGGGCGCGGCGGCGATGGCGTCCATGACGTTCAGCCTAATCGGCGGCGCCGACGCGGCGTCCGATCAGATCCCGGCCCACTCGAGCGCCGACTGCACGCGCCTGCGCACGGCGGCGGCGATCTCGTCGACCGGCTGCGACGCGTCCACGACGAGGAACCGTGCCGGCTCGGCGTCAGCGAGGGCGAGGAACTCGCGGCGCACGTTCTCGTGGAACTCCGCCTCCTCCGCTTCGAGCCGGTCGAACGGCTTGCCCTGAGCCTCGCGGCGCTCGCGCGCGGTGTCCGGGTCGAGATCCAGCAGGACCGTGACGTCGGGGATCAGGCCGTCGACCGCCCACAGCGACAGCCGGCGCACCTCCTCGCGGCCGAGGACGCGCCCCGCGCCCTGGTAGGCGAGCGACGAGTCGAAATACCGGTCCTGGATGACGATGTCACCGCGCTCGAGCGCCGGCCGCACGACCGTGGCGACGTGCTGCGCGCGATCCGCCGCGTACAGAAGCGCCTCTGCGCGAGCCACGATCTCTCCGCGGTGGTGCAGCACGATGTCGCGCAGGAGCTTGCCGACCTCGGTGCCGCCGGGTTCGCGCGTCCGCACGGTTGTGCGGCCCTCGGCGACGAGCCACTCCTGGAGGCGCTGCGCCTGCGTCGACTTGCCCACGCCGTCGCCGCCTTCGAACGTCACGAACACGCCTCGGGCGGGAGCGACCGCCTCGCTGTCGAGGGTCACTTCTTCGCCGCCGCCTTCCTGGCCGTGGTGGTGCGCCGCGTGCGCTTGGGCGCCGGACCCTTCGCGCGCTTCTCGGCGAGCAGCTGCACCGCGCGCTCGAACGTCACGTCGTCGACGCTCTCGCCGCGCGGGATCGTCGCATTGGTCTCGCCGTCGGTGACGTACGGGCCGAAGCGGCCGTCCTTGAGCTTGATGGGCTTGCCGCTGGTCGGGTCCGCCTCGAACTCCTTCAGCGCGCTCGAAGCGCCGCGTGCGCCGTACTTCGGCTGCGCGTAGATCGCGAGCGCCTCGTCGAGCGTGATGTCGAAGATCTGCTGCTCGCTCTGCAGCGTGCGCGAGTCGGTGCCCTTCTTGAGGTACGGCCCGTAGCGGCCGTTCTGCGCCGTGATGACCTCGCCGGTCTCGGGGTCGGTGCCGACCACCCGCGGCAGGTCGAGGAGGCGCAGCGCCGTATCGAGGTCGATCGTGTCGGGGCTCATCGACTTGAACAGCGACGCGGTGCGCGGCTTCGGCGCGGCTTCCTTCTTCGCGCCCCGCTTCTTGGGTGCGGGCTCCTCGACGACGCCGGTCGCGGCGTCGACCGCATCCGGATCGACCGGATCCTCCTCCTGCACGTACGGCCCGAACCGGCCGTCCTTCACGACGACGATCTTGCCGTTGGCGGGGTTCTCGCCGAGTACCCGGTCGCCGGCGACGGGCGCCTCGATGAGTTCGCGCGCCTTCTCGGGAGTGAGCTCGTCAGGCGCGAGCCCCTCCGGGATGTTGACGTTGCGCGGCTTCGCGTCGGGGTTCGCGGGATCGGTCACCTCGAGGTAGGGACCGTACTTGCCGAACCGCAGCGTGATGCCGTCGGCGATGCGCGTCGAGTTCAGCTCGCGCGCGTCGATCTCGCCGAGGTTGTCGACGATCCTGCGGAGGCCGACGTGCTCGTCCGAGCCGAAGTAGAACTCGTTGAGCCATTCGCTGCGCTCCCGCTCGCCGCGTGCGATCGCGTCGAGGTCGTCCTCGAGCTCGGCGGTGAAGTCGTAGTCGACGAGGTCGGGGAAGTGCTGCTCGAGCAGGCGCACGACGCTGAACGCGAGCCAGCTCGGCACGAGCGCCTGACCCCGCTTCGTGACGTATCCGCGGTCGAGGATCACGTCGATGATGCTCGCGAACGTCGAAGGACGGCCGATTCCCTTCTCCTCGAGCGCCTTCACGAGACTCGCCTCGGTGTAGCGGGGCTTGGGGGTGGTCGTGTGGCCCTTGGCCTCGACGTCCTTCAGGCGGAGCTTGTCTCCGACCGTGAGCGCCGGAAGCGCCTGGTCGTCGGCCTTGTCCGCGTCGGCGCGCTTCTCGTCGCGGCCCTCCTCGTACGCATCGAGGAAGCCCTTGAACGTGTAGACGGTGCCGGATGCCGTGAACTCGGCGCGCGTGCCGTCTGCGTCGACCTCGAGGGTGACGGTCGTGGTCTCGTACTTCGCGTCGGCCATCTGGCTCGCGAGCGTGCGCTTCCAGATGAGGTCGTAGAGCCGCTGCTCGTCGCGGTCGAGTTCGCCGGCGACCTGCGCGGGCGTGCGGAACTGCTCGCCCGAGGGACGGATCGCCTCGTGCGCCTCCTGCGCGTTCTTGCTCTTGCTGCGGTAGACGCGCGGGTTCGGCGGCACGGCCTTGTCGCCGTAGAGCTGCACCGCCTGCGCGCGCGCCGCCTGCACAGCCTGCGTGCTCAGCGCGGTCGAGTCGGTGCGCATATAGGTGATGTAGCCCTTCTCGTACAGGCGCTGCGCGACGCTCATCGCGTGCTTCGCGCTCATGGAGAGCTTGCGGCCTGCCTCCTGCTGCATGGTGGAGGTCGTGAACGGCGCACGCGGGCTGCGCGTGCCGGGCTTCGACTCGAGGTTCGAGACGGATGCCTCGCCCACCCGAGCGACCGCCTCAGCCAGTTCGCGCGCCTTCGCCTCGTCGAGCGCGAGGACGGCCTTCTTGAGCTGACCGTTGTCGTCGAAGTCGGTGCCTCGCGCGAGGGCGGCGCCGTCGACGCGCGCGAGCCGCGCCGAGAACGCGTCCTTCGCGGTGCCGTTCTCGCGCTTCTCGGCGAGGGTCTCGATGTCCCAGTACGACGCCGGCACGAACGCCATGCGCTCGCGCTCACGGTCGACGACCAGGCGGGTGGCGGCGGACTGCACGCGTCCGGCCGACGTGCCCTGCTGCACCTTGTACCAGAGGACAGGGCTCACGTCCCACCCGTAGAGGCGGTCGACGACGCGTCGCGTCTCCTGCGCGTCGACGAGCGCCTGATCGAGCTCCCGCGTGTTCTCGACGGCGGCGCGGATGGCGTCCTTCGTGATCTCGTGGAAGACCATGCGCTTGACGGGGACCTTGGGCTTGAGCACCTCGAGGAGGTGCCACGCGATGGCTTCGCCCTCGCGGTCCTCATCCGTTGCGAGGAGGACTTCGTCCGCGTCCTTGAGTGCGCGCTTGAGTTCGGCGACCGTCTTGGTCTTGCGCTCGTTGACGACGTAGTAGGGGTCGAAGCCGTGCTCGATGTCGATCGAGTACTTGCCGTAGGCCTCCTTCTTGTCGGCAGGGATGTCGCGCTTGTCGGCGAGGTCGCGGATGTGACCCACCGACGACAGCACCTCGTATCCGTCGCCCAGGTACGCCTGGATCGACTTCATCTTCGTCGGGGACTCGACGATGACGAGCTTCTTGCCTTTGGCCAAGGGAGGCTTCCTTTCTTCGACGCAAACCATACACTCCGGTCGCTGGGAACCGGATCGCGCTTCGCTCACGGCGGAGGCCCGGCGCGGGCCCGCGCCGTGAGGTCGAACCCGGAGAACGCACCGGCGACGGACACCGTGGCGATCAGTCCGTCGACCTCGCACGACACGAGTCGCAGGGCCGCGACCCGCGCGATTCCCGCCGCGCGATCGCACGGCGCGCCGCTGATCGCGCCCGACGCCGCGTCGGCCGCGGCAAGCGCCGCGGCGTCGGCCGCGCCGGCGACCCGCTGGCTCACGACCGCGCCCGCCGCGATCGCGCAGAGCCCCACTGCGACGGATGCCGCGAACCCTGTCACCGCCGTCGCCAGCACCGTTCCGGGCACCGTTCACCGCCCGCCTGCGAGCGCGCAGCTCGCCGCCGACAGCTGCGGGAGGGCGACCACACCGGAGGGCGCGGTCGCGACGACGCACACGAGGTCGTCGAGATACGAGACGGATGCCGCGCCGCCCGCCACCGCACGCGCGACCGCCGCCTGCGCCGACGCGACCGGCTCGCCCCGGGCGACGAGGCGGGCCGCATCCGCGGCCGCGTCCTGCAGCCGCACATGGCGCGCCCCCGCTGCGAGGGCTCCGCCCGCGAGGAGGAGCACGAGCGCGACGGCAGGCAGCGCGACCGCGAACTCGGCGGCGACCGATCCCCCGTCGCCGCTCGAGCCGCGTGAGAGGCGAGCGCGGATCACTCGACGGTCAGCGCGCGGCGCACGAGGTCGGTGAGGATGCCGCGGACCTCGTCGCTGCGCATGATCACGACGAGCAGCCCGGCGAAGGCGACGGCCGCCATCGTCGCGATCGCATACTCGGCGGTCGCAGCGCCAGTCTCGTCGCCGAACAGCTGTGCCGCGCGTCGACGCGTGAGCCTCGGGAGGCGGGAGCGGCGGGCCGGGCTCGGGGTGTCTGACATGGGGTTCCTCTCTATCGGGTTCGATCACGGTGGGCACGTCAGAAAAGAGTCAGCTCGCTCGACGACACGACGCTCAGGAACATCGGCACAACGCCGAGCAGGAGGAAGGCGGGGAGTGTGCACACTCCGAGCGGCAGGAGCAGCCGTGATGAGAGGCGCGCGGCGCTCAGGCGCACCTCCACGCGGGCGCGGTGACGGTCGAGCTCCGCGTTCGCGCGGAGGAGTTCGACCGCGGGCACCCCCGCCGAGCGCGAGAGCGCGAGGATCCCGTCGAGCGATGACAGCTCGCCCTCGACGGCCGCCTCGGAGCGCGCGGCCGCGACCACCTCGCGCGCCCGATCGATCGACACACCGCCGCTCAGCGCGATGGCGAGGAGCTCGCCGTGCATCCCCGGGACGGCACCCTGGTCTGCCGCGCGCCGCACGAGGTGCGCGTTCCAGTGTCGGGCCAGGACGATGAGCACGAGGCCGCCGATCAGGCACGCGATGCCGAACGGGCTGCCGATGAGCACGCCGATCGTGTCGAACCCGAGGACCGCTCCGAGAGCGACGGCCACCAGCGGCAGCCAGCCCATGAGCTTGGCGGTCGCCGCGGGCTCGGCGAGCGCGACCCGCACGTCATCAGAGGCCTCCTGAGCATCGCGCATCGAGGACGCGACGCCGCGCAGCGTGTCGGCGAGCGGCGCTCCGACGGCCGTCGCCACCGACCACGCGGCCCCGACCTCCGTCCACCGTCCGCCGACCGCGGCGATCGCGGCCGGGAGCGCTGCTCCGTGCGTGAGCGCGTCGCGCACCCGGACTGCCGCGACGTCGCCCGTCTCAGCGAGGTGCTGCCACGCGCGGCCGGCCGTGACGCCGGCGCCGAGCATCACCGCGAGCGTGAGGACTGTGGCCGCCGCATCCGCTTCGTCGGATCGCGCCGGCGAACGACGTCGGATCACCCGGCCCATGACATCTCCTCGATCGCGAGACGCCCCGCGTCGTCGAGCACGGGCCGTCCTGCGCCCGCCCAGCGCCTGCCTCCGTCTCGCGTGCGCTCGACGTGGACCACGACGCCGATGGCACTCACGACCTGCCGGGCGAGAGCGCGGTCGTCGAGGCCCGCGAGCGCGCCGAGTGCCTCGAGCCGAGCAGGGACGTCGTGGAGACCGTTCGCGTGCAGCGTGCCGGCACCCCCGTCGTGTCCGGTGTTGAGTGCGGACAGGAGTTCGCGCACCTCGGCTCCGCGGCACTCGCCGACCACGAGTCGGTCCGGCCTCATGCGCAGCGCCTCGCGGACGAGCCGGTCGAGCGCGACCCCGCCGGCTCCCTCGAGATTCGGCTGACGCGCCTCGAGGCGCACGTGGTGCGGGTGGTCGATGCTCAGCTCGGCGACATCTTCGACCGTGACGATCCTCTCGGAAGGATCCGCGCACGCGAGCAGCGCGGCGAGGAGGGTCGTCTTGCCTGCACCCGCGGCACCGGTCACGAGAAGGTTCTCGCGTCGCCGCACGAGGTCTTCGAGAGCCGCTCGCCCGCGCGCGTCGAACGCGCCTCGCTGCTCCAGGTCGGCGAGCCGGGGACGCTCGACGCGTGGGACACGGATCGACACGAGGGTCCCGCCCGACGAGACGGGTGGCAGCACTGCGTGGACGCGGATGCCTCCGTCCAGCCGCACATCGACCGCCGGCGCGGCGTCGTCGAGATGTCGCCCGCCGGCCGCGATGAGCGACACCGCGAGATCGCGGACGTCCTCCTCCGTCGCGCGCCACTCGGGCGCGCGTCGCGCGCCTTCCCCGCGGTCGACGAAGAGCCCGTCGCCCGAGTTGACGAAGACATCGGTCACCGATGGGTCGTCGAGGTATCGCTCGAACGGCTCGAGGGCCGGATGCCGCATCCGCCGAGCCGCGGACGACTCGTCGAAGCGCGCATCGTCGGGCCCATCGGGCGCCGCCGCGCTCATCCCTTCGCGGGGCTGGACGACGAACGGCTCGGGCATGACGTCGACGCTAGGAAACGCGTCGTCGCGAGTGCCGTCGAGGGGCGGCATCCGTTGAAATCACGCGTGTGCGCACCGCTGGGGAGGAGTCCTCGGAGCTCATCCGGGGACAAATGAGGGGCGGCATCCCATGGGGGGAATGGGATGCCGCCGCGCGCGGCACCGCAGTTCGGGGGGGTGCTTCGGGTGCCGCAATGCCAGAATCGATGTTCGGCCGCTGTTGAGCATACGCAATATCCAGGCCGCCGACAAACAATTCCTGCACTCAGTACCGATATATCGGTTGTGTCCGTGACAGCGCGTGTCGAAGGCGCGCGAGGAGGTAGGTGAGTGCGGGGGGTCGTAGGTAGATTGACCCTGTCGTCCGGCCGACGCCGGCCACGAGATCCGCGAAGGAGCGCTCCCGTATGAGCAGTCAGATCGACCACCTCTTGAACGAGTCACGACGGTTCGCGCCGCCGGAGGAGTTCGCTGCGAGAGCGATCGCGACAGCCGACCTGTACGACCGCGCGAAGGCCGATCGCGAGGGCTTCTGGGCTGAGCAGGCCCGCGACCTGTTGCACTGGCACAGGCCGTTCACCGAGGTCCTCGACTGGTCGAACCCCCCGTTCGCCAAATGGTTCGCGGACGGCGAGCTCAACGTCGCGTACAACTGCCTCGACCGCCACGTCGAGGCGGGCAACGGCGACCGCGTCGCGCTGCTGTGGGAGGGCGAGCCCGGCGACGAGCGCCGCGTCACCTACGCCGAGCTGACCGAAGAGGTCAAGCGCCTCGCGAACGTGCTCACCGACCTGGGCGTCGCGCAGGGCGACCGCGTCGCGATCTACATGCCCGCGATCCCCGAGGCGATCGCCGCGATGCTGGCCGTCGTGCGCATCGGCGCCGTGCACTCCGTCGTCTTCGGCGGGTTCTCGGCCGACAGCCTGCGCGCTCGCCTCGACGACGCCGCTGCGAAGGTCGTCATCACCGCCGACGGCGGCTACCGCAAGGGCAAGGTCTCGCCTCTCAAGCCCGCCGTCGACCTCGCGCTCTCCGACCGCAACGGCTCGGGTCCGCAGGAGACGGTCGAGAAGGTGATCGTCGTCCGACGCGGCGGGAACGAGATCGACTGGGTCGAGGGCCGCGACCTGTGGTGGCACGATGTGGTGCCGCAGGCATCGGCCGAGCACGAGGCCCCTCCCTTCCCCGCCGAAAACCCGCTGTTCATCCTTTATACGTCGGGCACGACCGGGAAGCCCAAGGGAATCCTCCACACGACCGGCGGCTACCTCACGCAGTCGGCGTTCACGAACAAGGTCGTCCATGACCTGCATCCCGAGTCGGACGTCTTCTGGTGCACGGCCGACATCGGGTGGGTCACGGGGCACTCGTACGTCACGTACGGCCCGCTCGCCAACGGCGCGACGCAGGTGCTCTACGAGGGAACGCCCGATACGCCGCATCCGGGCCGCTGGTGGGAGATCGTCGAGAAGTACGGCGTGACCATCCTCTACACCGCGCCCACCGCGATCCGCTCGTTCATGAAGATCGGGCGCAAGGTGCCCAAGCGCTTCGACCTCTCGTCGCTGCGCCTGCTCGGGTCGGTCGGCGAGCCCATCAACCCCGAGGCGTGGATGTGGTACCGCAAGATCATCGGCGGCAAGACCGCTCCGATCGTCGACACGTGGTGGCAGACCGAGACCGGCGCGATCATGATCTCCGCTCTCCCCGGCGTCACGGAGACCAAGCCCGGTGCGGCCCAGGTCGGGCTTCCCGGCATCTCCGTCGACGTCGTCGACGAGGACGGCACGCACGTCGGCAACGGCAACGGCGGGCTGCTCGTGATCACCGAGCCGTGGCCGTCGATGCTGCGCGGCATCTGGGGCGACCCGGAGCGCTTCGTCGAGACGTACTGGAAGAAGTTCGAGCGGCAGGGCTTCTACTTCGCCGGAGACGGCGCACGCCTCGACGACGACGGCGACGTCTGGCTCATGGGCCGTGTCGACGACGTCATGAACGTGTCCGGTCACCGCCTGTCGACGACCGAGATCGAGTCGGCACTCGTCGCGAACGAGGCGGTCGCCGAGGCGGCCGTGGTCGGCGCATCCGATGAGACGACCGGTCAGGCCGTCGTGGCGTTCGTGATCATCAAGCAGAGCTACCTCGACGAGCACTCCCCCGAGGGACTCGCCGACACCCTCCGCAAGTGGGTCGGCGAGCAGATCGGTCCGATCGCGCGCCCGCGCGACGTCTACATCGTGGGTGAGCTGCCCAAGACGCGGTCGGGCAAGATTATGCGCCGTCTGCTGCGCGACGTCGCGGAGGGCCGCGAGGTCGGCGACACGACGACGCTCGCCGACACGGCCGTCATGAGCGTGATCTCGGCGCAGCTCAAGTGACGGCGGTCACGCGAACGAGAAGACGACCTCGACCTCGACCGGGGCATCGAGCGGCAGGACGGACACTCCCACTGCGGAGCGTGCGTGCCTGCCGTGTTCGCCGAAGATGTCGCCGAGCACCTCGCTCGCGCCGTTGACGACTCCGGGCTGGCCGGTGAACTCGGGCACGGATGCCACGAAGCCCGTGACCCTGACGACACCGGTCAGCCGGTCGACTCCGCCGACCGCGGATGCGGCCGCCGCGACGGCATTGAGCGCGCACGTGCGGGCGTATGCCCGAGCGTCGGATGCCGGGACGAGCCCGTGCCCGTCGCCGACCTTGCCTGTCGCCGGCAGAGCGCCGGACACCATCGGAAGCTGGCCCGCGGTGTAGACGAGGTCTCCGTGGACCTTCGCGGGCACGTAGGCCGCAACGGGCGGGACGACGTCGGGAAGCTCGATGCCGAGCTCGGCGAGCCGCTGAGAGACGCTCATGTCACGCCTCCCCGAACTGCTTCGCCGCCTCGGCCGCGGCGCCGAGGCCCGCGTTCGCCGCACCGGCCCCCTCGCCGACGGGTCGCTTGAAGTAGGCGACGAGCCCGCCTTCGGGACCCTGCACGACCTGCACGAGCTCCCAGCCCTGCTTGCCCCAGTTGTTGAGGATCGCGGCGGTGTTGTGGATGAGAAGTGGCGTGGTGAGGTACTCCCACGTGGTCATGCGGCTCCTCGGAAGGCGTGAGTGCGGGTTCTCGGATGCAGGAGGCTGAGAAGTCGCCTGAGTGGGCACGTCCGCCAAGGCTTCGTCCAGCAACCTCCCCTACGATCGACCCTATGCCTGATACCAAACGGACTGCTAGCGGCGTGCTCGGAGGCCTCGCGGGACTCGCGGGCCTCAGCGCTGTAGCGGGGGTTCTGGTCACCCTTACCGTCACGCCGGCCATCGCCCTGTCGGGGGCTGCGGCCACGAGCGCGATCACCATGTTCGACAACCTGCCGAGCGTTCTCGAGATCGACAAGCTCATGCTGCCGACGACGCTGTACTACAAGCACCCAGAGACGGGCGAGGACCTGGAGCTTGCGAAGTTCTACGACCAGAACCGGTCGCCGGTCACGTACGAGGAGGTCGCGCCGGTCATGTACGATGCGATCCTCTCGAGTGAGGATCCGCGCTACTACCAGCACGGCGGCGTCGACCTGATCGGAACCACCCGCGCCATCCTGTCGAACTTCCAGGGCGGCGGCGAGGTACAGGGCGGTTCCTCGATCAGCCAGCAGTACGTCAAGAACATCCTCATCCAGCGCTGCGAGCGCGACGCGAAGGATGAGCCCGTGCTCGACGAGAACGGCGATGCCGTCCTGGACGAGGAGGGCAACCCGCAGATCATCCCCCGTGATCAGGTCCTGCTGAACTGCTGGACGGATGCCACGACCGCATCGGGCATCGAGGGGTATCAGCGCAAGCTCCAGGAGATGCGGTATGCGATCTCGCTCGAGCAGCGCTACTCGAAGACCGACATCCTCCTGGGCTATCTCAACATCGCGAACTTCGGCGGCACGACCTACGGCGTCGACGCGGCCGCCAAGTATTACTTCGGCGTGGCCGCCAAGGATCTGACGCTCGGCCAGGCGGCGACGCTCGCGGGCATCGTGCAGAACCCGAACTCGTACCGCATCGACATCCCCTCAGGCACGATGTTCGACAGCGAGGGGAACGCTTACAACAAGGCCCCCGACGGCGTCGTCGACGACATCGCGAAGAAGCAGGTCGGCGCGCTCAACTCGAAGCTCGCGAACGGCGAGATCACCGAAGAGCAGTACCTCGCGGCTGCCGACGGATATTCCGCGACGAAGGGTCGCCAGCTCTACGTGCTGAGCCGGATGCTCGACGACGGCAAGATCACGAAGGAGCAGTACGACGCAGCGGTGATCGAGCCCATCACGCCGAACATCCACCAGCCCACGACGGGCTGTGTCGCCGCGGGCGGCGCCGCGTACTTCTGCCAGCTCGTGAAGAACATCATCGAGACCGATCCCGCCTTCGGCGAGACGCGGGAGGACCGCCTGAACGCGCTCAAGCGCGGCGGTCTGAAGATCTACACGACGCTCGACGTCCGTGTTCAGGGCCCCGCCGAGCAGGCGATGGCCGAGTGGGCGCCGACCTCCGTCGAGGGCATGGTCGATGCGAACACCGGCAAGTTCGGCGCCGCCGGCATCAGCATCGAAGCGTCGACCGGCCGCATTCTGTCGGTCGTGCAGAACACGAAGTTCTCTGAGGACGGCACGCTCGCCGACGACCCGAACTACAGCTCGCTCGTGTTCGCCGCCGACCAGAAGTACGGCCGTTCGGGCGGCTTCGAAGTGGGTTCGACGTTCAAGCTCTTCACGCTCATCGACTGGCTCGAGAAGGGCCACTCGGTCAACGAAGTCGTCAACGGGAACGTGCGGCCCATCAAGCGGCTGACCAACAGCTGCAACAGTCAGCTCAACGGTCCCGGCGACTGGGTCAACACAGGCAACGTCATCGTCAAGAACTTCAACAACCAGCGCGGCTACGTCGGCACTCCGATGAAGTTCACGCGCGACTCGCTCAACACGGGCTTCTTCGCGATGGCCGAGAAGCTCGACCTGTGCGACATCAAGAACGTCGCGACGAAGATGGGTGTGACGCTCGGCAACGGCGAGCCGGTGAGGATGGATGACCTCTTCTCGATCATCGGCTCGAACAACGTGTCCCCGATGGCCATGGCGGGCGCCTACGGCACCGTCGCGAACAACGGCGTCTACTGCCAGCCGCGCGCGATCGACCGCGTCGTCGACGCGGACGGCAACGAGCTCACCCCGCCGCAGACGACGTGCACCCAGGTGCTCGACCCCAAGGTGGCTGCGACCGCGGCCTACGCGCTGGAGGGCGTGATGAGGGGCGGCACCGGCAACAGGGCCAACCCGTACGACGGCACGCCTGTGCTCGGCAAGACGGGTACGCATGAGAGCTGGCAGACCTGGCTGGTGCAGTCCTCCAGCAAGGTCGCGACGGCGACATGGGTCGGCAACTCGACCGGCAAGGGCGACATCTTCCAGCGGTGGCACAACGGACAGAAGATGTCCGACCTGCGCTACACCATCTCGCGCGCCATCCAAGGCGCGGCGAATGCCGTCTACGGCGGGGATCCGTTCCCGCAGCCCGACCGCGACCTGACGAAGCAGGTGCTCACCGACCTGCCGAACGTGGTCGGCATGCCTGTCGACCAAGCGCGCCAGACGCTCGAGAACGCCGGTTTCGAGGTCGTCGTAGGCGATCCGGTGGACTCGCCCGAGGCCGAGGGCATCGTCGCGGCGCAGAACCCCGGCGCGGGCAGGGTCGCGGGCGGCACGGTCGTCACGATCAACCCGAGCAACGGCCAGGGCATCGAGGTGCCGGACGTCTCCGGACGACCTCTCGACGAGGCGGTCAGAGCCATTCAGCGCAGCGGTTTCGGCAACGTCAAGCCGGGTGCGTGCACCGAGGATGACAAGGTGAACAACCCGAGGGCCACGGGCACGAGTCCCGGAGCCGGCACGGTCGCGAACCGCAACACCCAGGTCACGGTCGACTACGCCGCCAGCGACTGCGGCAGAGGCGGTGGTCGGGGCGGACCCGGTGGCGGAGGCGGCCCCGGCGGCGACTCCGGCGGCGACGACTAGTGGCATCGTCGAACCTCAAGACCGCCCTCACCGCGCTCAGCGCGGTGGGGGCGGTCGGTGTCGGCGCCGCCGTCTGGGGCGTCGGCATCGAGCGCTACCTCTTCACCCTCCGTGAGCATGAAGTCGCCGTCCTCCCCCCGGGGTCCGCCCGGCTACGGGTCCTGCACCTCTCGGACGCGCACATGGCACCGTGGCAGAAGCGGAAGCAGCGGTGGATCGCATCCCTCGTCGACCTGCATCCCGACCTCATCGTCAACACGGGTGACAACCTCGGGCACGCCGAGGGTCTTCGCGGCCTGCACGCCGCGTTCGCGCCTTTCCGCGGCATCCCCGGAGTGTTCGTGCACGGTTCGAACGACCACACCGCTCCGTCGCCGCGCAACCCCTTCAAGTACTTCGCGGGTCCCTCGGAGCGGCCGATCGAGGAGGAGCCTCTCGACGCTTCGGCGCTCGACGACTACCTCGCGGGCGACCTCGGGTGGGTCGATCTCAACAACACCGCGGCACGGCTCGAGGTCTCAGGGATCACGATCGACGCGTTCGGCGTGAGCGACGCGCACCGCCGGTGGGATCGACTCGACGTGCTTCCGGATGCGTTGGAAGACGCACGCGACGACCAGCCGTCGGACCTCGTGATCGGCGTCACTCACGCGCCGTACCGCCGGGTGCTCGACGCGTTCTCCGAGCTGGGCGCGGACATGATCTTCGCAGGGCACACGCACGGCGGGCAGGTGCGCCTTCCCGGCTTCGGCGCTCTCGTCGCGAACTGCGACATCCCGCTTCGTCAGGCGCGGGGCTTGAGCACGTGGAGTCATCGCGGAACCGACCTCCCGCTCAACGTCAGCGCGGGTCTCGGCCACTCGATCTACGCTCCCGTGCGGTTCGCGTGTCCGCCCGAGGCGTCTCTCATCACCCTCGTGGCGAAGGACGCCTCCGTGCCGACTCGGTTCGGAGCACGCTCCGGGATCGGGTAGACTCGACGGGTTGCCACGGGGTGTGGCGCAGCTTGGTAGCGCGCTTCGTTCGGGACGAAGAGGCCGCAGGTTCAAATCCTGTCACCCCGACCACATTGTGAACCGAAGACGAGGAATGAGATGAGCCCGAAGCCCATCCGTCTCGTCTCGTTCGACCTCGACGACACGCTGGCGCCCTCGAAGAGCCCGATCGACGCACGCATCGGCGACCAGCTCATCGCCCTGGCCGAGCGGGTCGAGGTCGCCGTCATCTCGGGCGGTCAGCTCGCCCAGTTCGAGAAGCAGGTCGTCGACCGGCTGCCGGAGGCCCCGGCATCCGTCCTCTCCTACATCCACCTCCTGCCCACGTGCGGCACGCAGTACTACCGGCTGCGCGAGGGCGGGGTGGAGAAGATCTACGCGCACGCGCTCACCGACGACCAGAAGCATCGGGCGATCTCGGCCCTCGAATCCGAGGCGAAGCGTCTCGGACTGTGGGAGATCAAGACGTGGGGCGACATCATCGAGGACCGCGGCTCGCAGATCACGTTCTCCGCGCTGGGTCAGAGCGCTCCGCTCGAGGCCAAGACGGCGTGGGATCCGACGGGCGCGAAGAAGAGCGCGCTGCGTGAGGCCGTCTCGGCCCTGCTCCCCGACCTCGAGGTGCGCTCCGGCGGCACGACGTCGGTCGACATCACGCACGAGGGCATCGACAAGGCGTACGGCATGCGTCAGCTCTCGGAGCAGACGGGCATCCCGCTCGACGAGATGCTGTTCGTGGGCGATCGTCTCGACCCCGACGGCAACGACTACCCGGTGCTCGCGATGGGTGTGCCGTGTCAGGCCGTCGAGGGCTGGGAGGACACGGCCGAGTTCCTGGACCGGCTCATTCCGACGCTGCCTCGACGCTGACCGCGCGGTTCTCGCGGCCGACCGGCACGAGCCGCGTGAGCTGCGTGACGTGCTTCGGCTCGAGCTCTTCGAGCGACGCGACGCCGAGGAGCTTCATGGTGCGCTCGATCTCGTTGCGCAGGATCGCGATCGCCTTGTCGACGCCCGCGCGGCCGCCGGCCATGAGGCCGTAGAGGTACGCGCGTCCGACGAGCGTGAACTTCGCGCCGAGGGCCACGGATGCCACGATGTCGGCGCCGTTCATGATGCCGGTGTCGATCATGACGGTGGCGTCGCGCCCGACCTCGCGCACGACGTGCGGCAGCAGATGGAACGGGATCGGAGCCCGGTCGAGCTGGCGACCGCCGTGGTTCGACAACACGATGCCGTCGACGCCCAGATCGACGAGTCGCTTGGAGTCCTCGATGTTCTGCACGCCCTTCACGACGATCTTCCCCGGCCACAGGTCACGGATGATCGCGAGATCCTCGTAGCTGATCGTCGGGTCCATCGCGGCGTCGAGCAGCTCGCCCACGGTGCCGCCCGTCGTCGACAGGGACGCGAACTCGAGCTTGGGCGTCGTGAGGAAGTCGAACCACCACCACGGCCGCGGGATCGCGTCGATGATGGTCGACAGCGTCAGCTGCGGCGGGATCGAGAATCCGTTGCGCTTGTCGCGAAGTCGTGCGCCCGCCACGGGCGTGTCGACCGTGAACATGATCGTGTCGAACCCGGCGGCGGCCGCACGCCGTGCGAGGCCGTACGAGATCTCGCGGTCGCGCATGACGTACAGCTGGAACCAGTTGCGCCCGTTCGGGTTCGCGGCCTTCACGTCCTCGATCGAGGTCGTGCCAAGGGTCGAGAGCGTGAACGGGATCCCGGCGGCGCCGGCGGCGGACGCCCCGGCCGACTCACCCTCGGTCTGCATGAGCCGCGTGAAGCCGGTCGGGGCGATGCCGAAGGGCATGGTCGACGGTCCGCCGAGGATCTCGGTCGCCATGTCGACCGACTCGGCCGGACGCAGGATCGACGGGTGGAACTCGATGTCTTCGAACGCCTGCCGCGCCCGCGCGAGCGACAGCTCCCCCTCGGCCGCGCCGTCGGTGTAATCGAATGCCGCGCGCGGGGTCCGGCGCTTCGCGATCGCGCGCAGGTCGTAGATCGTGAGGGCCTTGTCGAGGCGGCGTCGTCGAGCGTTGAGGTCGGGCCGCTTGAACTGCATGAGCTCCAGGAGCTCGAGGATCTTGGGCAACTGGCGTTCGACCATGCTCGGGCACCCCTCGTTCTTCGGATCGCGTCAGGCGTGCGGACGCGTGTTCTCGTAATAGTGCGTGATGTGGTCGCGCACGCGGCGTGCGGCGGCATCCGCGTCTCGCGCCTCGATCGCGTCGAGGACGCCGCGGTGCTCGCCGCGCAGCCGCTCGGCCTCGGCGGGCCAGTCGGGAATGCTCTCCACCGCCCCGCGCACATAGCCCTCGATCGACGAGCGCAGACCTTCCATCGTCGCTGCGACGACGCGATTCCCGGATGCCTGCGCGAGCGCGACATGGAACGCGGCGTCGAGCGCGAGGAACTCTGCGGGCGTCAGCTCGCCGTGGTCCATCGCGTCGAGCGTGTCGACCGCGGCGGAGAGGTCGGGCTCGCGTGCGTCGGCGAGTGTGCGGGCGACCCACTCCTCGAGCAGCAGCCGGGTCGCGACGACGTCGCCGATCGGCAGCCCCTGAGCGGCGACCTGCAGCCGAAGGAGCGCGGAGAAGCCGCCCGTCGGGGATGCGATCACGATCGCGCCCGCGTTGGGCCCTGAGCCGGTGCCGGTGCGGATGAGCCCCATGACCTCGAGCACGCGGAGCGCCTCGCGGACGCTCGATCGGCCGACCCCGAGCTGCGCGACGAGGTCGCGCTCCGACGGCAGCCGGTCGCCTGGCCGCAGCCTGCCCGCGGACATGTCCGCCTCGATCGTGTCGAGGACGAGGCGCCACGCCCGTGCTTGCTCCGCCACGCTGATCTCCCTTTGGTCTGACCACACTACGCCAGCGTCCCGAGGTGGTGCAACCCGCTACTCTGGCGACATGGATCCCCTCGTCCTCGTCCTCATCGTCGCGGGCGTCGCGTGCGCCTTCTGCTGGATCAGCTCGCTCATCACGAAGGACACCTCGTGGGTCGACCGACTGTGGTCGATCGTGCCCTTCGTGTACGTGTGGATCTTCGCGATCGCCGGCATCCTCGCGGGGGTCGACGCGACGCGACTGATCGTGATGGCCGTGCTCGCGACCCTGTGGGGCGTGCGCCTCACCTTCAACTTCGCGCGCAAGGGCGGCTACACGGGCATGGAGGACTACCGGTGGGCGATCCTGCGGGCTCGCATGAACCCGTGGCAGTTCCAGCTGTTCAACCTGTTCTTCATCGTGCTCTACCAGAACGCGCTGCTCGTGCTCATCACGCTCCCGGCCTACATCGCGTACCTGCACCCCGCCGCGTTCAACGGCTGGGACGCCGCGTTCGCAGCGCTCTTCGTCGCGTTCCTCATCGGCGAGTTCATCGCCGACCAGCAGCAGTGGGATTTCCACCAGGCCAAGAAGGCGGCAGGCGGGCAGCTCGAGCCCGGATTCCTGACGACGGGCTTGTGGCGCTTCAGCCGCCACCCGAACTTCTTCTTCGAGCAGGCGCAGTGGTGGACGTTCTACGCGCTCGGCGCGACCGCCGTCGTGGCATCCGGTCTCGGCTTGTGGGGCGGCGCGTTCAACTGGACGATCGTCGGCGCGTTCCTGCTGACGGTGCTCTTCATCGGGTCGACGATCTTCACCGAGTCGATCTCGGC
>Ga0182741_1002126_pt1 | contig 23830 bp, 21 predicted proteins | sample eDN5th37CBELigOP_FD_128874 | JGI IMG/M metagenome (GOLD analysis project Ga0182741, IMG submission 128874) | Enriched Organic Plus compost microbial communities from Emeryville, California, USA - eDNA 5th pass 37_C BE-Lig OP (version 2) (version 2) ... | reverse complement strand
GGCCTGGCTCACCGGCTACCGCCGGCTGACCATCCGCTACGAGCGCCACGGCGAGCACTTCGCTGCTTTCCTCCAACTCGCCGCGGCGTTGACCTGCTTCAAGAAACTCGCCAAATGAGACATCCTCTAAATGGTATGACCATACAGTAGCGGAAGCGAGGGCCCAGGGGCAATAGCCGACCCATGTCCGCTCAGTCGGTCACAGGGCCGTCCGGGAACTCGTCGACGATCGACGGAGCATTGAGATGGTTGCCCATCAGCTTGAAGGCCAGCCCCGGCTTCTGCCGGGCGATCGCGTCGGTGACCGCCTCGTGCACCTGCAGCGACCGGAGACGGGAATCGGCGTCCTCACCCTGCAGTGTGGTCCGATCGAACTGCCGGTATGCAGCACGTGAGACGGCTTCGACCAGCGTGAACAGAACCTCGTTGCGACCGGCCCGCGACACCGCACTGTGCCAGGCGACCTTGCATTCGACGAAATCTCCGTGACCTTCGAGCGCCCGGGCGGTGCGCTCGTTGATCTTCCGCAAATCGGCGAGATCCTCCTCGGTGCGACGCTCCGCGGCGAAGTAGGCACACCAGGGCTCGATCGCCACCCGCGACTCCAGCAGCATCTCGGCGTCCGGCGCCCAGCCCTCGATGTTCAGTCGCACCGACCGCAGGACCTCGGTAGCGGTGGGCCTGGTGACCACCGACCCGCCCCGGCGACCGGTCTTCACCATGATTAGACCTTCGCGCTGCAACTGCGCCAGCGCCTCGCGCACCGAGGATCGGGTCAGGCCGCTGTCCTCGACGAGCTGCCGTTCGGCGGGCAGCATCGACCCGACCGGAAACTCGCCGTCGAGGATCTGACGACGCAGTGTCTCGGCGAGGACATCGGCCGGTCGCGGCACCGACACCGCACCGAGCCTGATCGATTCTGCTGAGTGCGCCACTTTGTTCCCGCCTATCAATCCCTGCCTCGCCTTACCGTCGGTGCAGCCACCCGGGTCATGCCTCCACAGTGGTGCACCATGACGACAACGATAGCGCAGCCAGCCAGCCGATACGGATCGTCCCGCCCGCCCTACGCGGCCACGGACCGCCAGTGGATCAGTCTGTTCCCTCCAGGATCTTCGGACGCTGCGCCCGACGAAAACCGTTGTAGGCCTCGTTGTTGTTCGAGCCGTTGAGCACCCACCGCCGGCCGTTCGGCGCCGCCCCGTCGATCCGCAGACAGGTACCGGTGACGAAGGCCGCGGCAGGTGAGAGTAGGAAGACGATGCCGGCCGAGATCTCCGACTCCGTACCGAAGCGGCGCAGCGGCTGTCGCGGGATCACCGAGTTGCGGATGTAGCTGCGCTGATGCTCCGGATAGGTGTCCAGACCGCTCGAGGCGATCGATCCCGGAGCCAACGCGTTGACCCGGATGCCGTACTCCGCCCACTCGCCGGCTGCTGATTCGGACAGCGTGAGCATGCCGCCGCGGGCGGCTCCGGAGTGGGCGAAGCCGGGCCAGCCGTGCCAGATGTCGGCGATGATGTTGACGACGAGCCGCCGTGCTCCTTCATGTAGCCGTTGAAGACCTCACGCATGAAGATAAAGCCGCCGGTGAGATTGTTGCGCACCACGGCCTCGAATCCCTTGGTGGAGATCTCCTCCAGCGGTGACTTGTACTGTCCGCCGGCGTTGTTCACCAGGCCGTGGATGCCGCCGAACCGTTCGACGACCTCCGCCACGACCTCCTTCACCCTCTCCTCGTCGCGGATGTCGCAATTGAACGACGCCACGGTGCCGCCATCGTCCCGGATCTCCGCGGTGACGTTGTCCAGCCGCTCCTGCTTGCGACCGATGATCGCCACATTGGCGCCGAGATCTGCGAGTTCGTGGGCGGTGCAGCGTCCGATCCCACTGCCGCCGCCGGTCACGATGACCGTTTAACCCTCAAAAAGACCTGGCTTGAATACGCTTTCGTAGGACAACGCGGTCTCCTCGCTAGCTGGTGGTGCCCTCGCCGAAACCGGTCGGTAGGTGCGGCCCGATCGCCACGTGTTCGAACAGGCCGAGCCCCACCGCACCGTCTGAGCGCACCGCGCGGCAGATCTGCTGGGCGTGGACGTTCTCGATCCGGGCCGGGTCGGCCTCGGCGACGTTCCAGGTGTCCGAGCCGGCCACCGCGCCACCGTGATCGGTGCCGTGCTTCCACTTCGGGTGGTAGTAGCCCAGGCCCTGCATCAGGAATTCGACCTTGGGTTCGATTTTTATTTGCCGGGAGATCGCGCCGCGGGGCCCGACGGTGAGGTCGACCTCACGGGCCCGCCGGGTCCCCGGCACGTAGTCGATGTCGAAGTGGAATACGTCGCTGCGCAATAGGTTCTCGTCGTCGCCGTAGGCCTTCTCCCCCTCGGCCAGGAAGGGCAGCACCACCCCGGTGCGGGCTTCGCTGACACCCTGGGCATTCTCGTTGACCGCGACCAGCAGGCATTCGTCGTCGAAGCGCAGCAGTGTCCAGGCGAAGTAGATCGCGCTCTTGCTCTTCGAGTCTTGGCCCTCACTCGTCGTGCCGGTGGTCCGGGATCCCCAGGACCGGTCTCGGAAGCCCCACCACTGGTCCCGGCTACATTCGGTCCGCACGCCGTCGACCTCGAACCACCCCGACCATTCCCCGAATTGCACCGTGCGCAGTCGTTCGGAGATCAGGGTATGGCCGGAGTCGCGCCGCATCCGGCTGTCCTCGACATGTTTCGTGACCGCAGTGAATCTGAGATCCGCTGCCACACCGTCATATTCGTCGACGACGATCCGCAACACGCGGCCGGGCTCGACCACCTCGAGATGCAGCGGGGCTGCCTCCATGTCGAAGTCGACGGTCAGCGCGGCGGAGCCGAAGACCGACCTCTGCCGGCCGTCACGGGAGACGCTGAACGAGGCGTCGACGATCCCCCGGTTCGGGTGCACGCTGAGCCCAAAGCCGACCTGGGTGGTCAGGTCCTTGTCGTGCATCGCCATCCAGTGCCGGTTGTACCGGCCGGCGTCGGCACCGATGGTGGTGGTTGCCGGCAGGGGTGCCTGATGGATCGGGTAGTCGTCCCATTTGCTGAGCATGTGTCTCTCTCTATTAGTCGAGGAATTCGAGCAGGTTGAGGTCGAGCGCCTGGCGGGTGCCGCGCTCGATCAGCGAGGCGAACATCGCGAAGCCGCGCTCGGTAGGGGCCACGAAGGCCATCGCCGCGATCATCGCCAGCAACACCGACCCGGACAGGCGACGATGCTCGGTCCACGCCTGTTCCCGGTCCCAGCCGGTGATGCCGCGGGCGGCCAGCGCATCGGCATGGCGGGCGATCAGAGTGCGTTCTTCCTGCCGACGCAGTTCGGCAGGAAGTGCAGTACCGAGCAAGAAGGCCGGGTCCCAGGCCGGGGAGGTGAAAGCCAGTGTCTGCCAGTCGATCAGCACCGCCCCACCGGCGTCACTCCACAGCAGGTTATCCAGCCGCAGGTCCTGATGGACCAGCGTGCGGGGACCGACGATCCCAGCCGCCCACTCCCGCGACCGTCGACCGAAACGATCGACCAAGTGACGCTGCGCCGCATCTAGTCCGGCCCCCACGGTCTCGCCGTGGCGGTGCCACGACTGCAGATAGCGCTCGGCTAGCCCCTCGATGTGGTCCTGCGTCCTGTTGTAGAACCGCCCGTCGCCACCGGCTGCGTCCACGTCGTCCCAGAACGGCGCCTGCAGACCGGCGAGTTGATCCATTACCGAGGCCGCCTGGGCTGGCGTACCGTCGCGGAGTTGGTTAAGCGGACGGGTGACGGCCGTCAAATCCTCCAGCACAAGGCCGACGCCGGCATCCCCGAAGTCAGCCAGCCCCAGCAAGCGCGGCGTGGTGATTTCCAGGCGCGGTAGCAGGTCGGTGTAGAAGTAGCTTTCACGTTCGAAGGCGTTGATGCGCTGCGCCGTCCTCGCCGACGCGGTGTCCGACGGTGGCAGTTTGACGAAGACACTCGGCGGACCGGCCGCCCCGTTGCGGTACTGCAGATCGAGACGGAAGCTGTCGGCGAGTTGCCCGGTACCGCACGGGGTCGCCGCCACTGCGGCCACCCCGGCGGTCTGCGGCAGCTGCTCGCGCAACACCGTGACGAAGTCGTGGACGTTCATCTCGAGAGCAGCCCCTCCCGTAAGGCGTCGAGCCGCTCCGGTTCCACCCCGCCGGCCTGCTGCAGGTATCCGCGCACGCCGCCGTACTCGCGGTCGAGATACTCCAGCGCGCTCGACATCGCCAGCGGCGGCGCCTCGAAGAAGGTCCGAACCTCGTCCATCACCAGCCCCAGTTCGGCGATCAGCGGTGCGGCTTGCTCAGCGACATGGCGCCGGTTGACCCCGGTGACCGTGTAGTCCTCGAGGATCGCCTCGCGCGGCACCCCGAGCACCTCGAGGATGAGGGCGACGAGCAGCCCGGTGCGGTCCTTGCCGGCATGGCAGTGGATCAGGGTCGGGCGCCCGTGCGGATCAGCGATCTCGGCGATCACCCGGCCGAAGACGCCGGCCCGGCGGTGGAAGACCTGGCTGTACCAGACCCCGAGGTCGGCCGGTCCGAAGCGGGTGATCGCGCCGTTGCGCAGCATCCCCATGAAATCGGTTTCTGTGCCTTCGACGCCTTCGGGGATCGGTGCGTGCAGCAAGCGAGCTCCGGTTCCCGGCGCCCATGCCGAAGGAACCAGCTCGACCTCAGGCGCGGATCGAAGATCCACCACGAGCTGCAGGCCGAGCGCCCGGTAGGTCTGGGCGAACTCGTCGGACCAGCAACATTCCGCACCCGATCCCGGCGGGCCCAGCACGTCGCCCCGGAACAGCGTGCCTCGGGCGACGATCCGTCCGTCGGTTGTCGGCAGGCCGCCGAGGTCGCGGGTGTTGGTGGTGCCGGGCAGCGGCGTGGTGATCACGCCGCCGCCCGTCGTCACATCGTTACTCGTCATGGTCGCCGCGCTGACGGCCGAGGGTGGCCAGCAGATCCTCGTGCAGTTCCATCCACACGTCGTGATACGACTCTGACATAGGCCTCGCCAGCGCGCTCTCGTCGCCGCCCCGGAACCGGGCCAAAGCGTCGTCGAAACGTCTCTGGTAGTTGCCGAACCGCGCCGACGACGCCGAGGCATCGCCGAGAATCCGCTCCACCTCACCGTGAATCCGGTCGAGACCGGCCAGAACCCTATTGAGATCCTTGTCAGACTGCCACTGGGTAGTGAGCGCCTTGAACTCGCGGTTGGGCGCCAGGAAGGCGTCGTACGCCCCGGCCAAACCCGCCCGTTCTGCTTCACCGACCTCTTTCTCGGTGAGGAGCAGCAGCCGCGCCCGTCCGGCCGGGGTCAGCCGTGCGCCGGAGATTCGGCCGCTCCGCTGCTTGACGAAGCCGGATTCGGCGGCATCGGTCAGACGCTGTTCGATGAGCGGGATCTGTAGGCCGGTGCTGGTCGCAATTTGCTCGGCGGTGGCAAAGCCGCGCACCCGGGTGGCGTGCAGCACCTCGAACTCGCCGTCGGCGCTGACCACGATGTCACCACTGCTCGGCGGCACCTCGTTTGCCCAGGTGCCGGTCAGGAACAGGCGAGGGATCATCTCGCCGGCCACCCCGCTGACGATGGTCTCGTAGCTAGCGGCGGGCACCGGGTGCACGCTCATGAAGCCGTGTTCGGCGACCAGCTCGTCGACCATGCCCGCCGCCCGTGCGAACGGCAGTACGAAGCCGGACGCGTAGACGACCGCGCCGGCCATCACCTTCTCCTCCTGGCTCATCGAGGCGATGTGCTTGTACAGTGCCTCCGAGCTGGCCTCGCCGCGGGCTCGCATGTCGTCCATGTCGGACAGCGACAGGGTCTTCAACTCGCTCATCGGGGTGTCCCACCTGTCTCGGGCGTACACCGCCACGCCCTTGACGTGGGGCAGGTAGTTGGCCGGGTCGCTGAACATCGTCGACAGGTCCTGCACCCGTACCTTGAGGCCGGAGTCGGCGTCGAAGAACATCGCGATGGTCACCGCGTGCGGCAGACCTTCGGTGGTCGAGGACCATTCATAGGCCGGTTCATTGATGAACAGGTCGCGGACCAAGACGAAACCACCGTCCTCGGTCGGGTACGGGCCACTGTCGCCCAGACCGAGTCGGTTGTCGAAGTGGACGAGGAAGCCGAGCAACTCCAGCGCACCGTTGAACCGCTGAAAGGTGGAGCGTTCGGCGTCCCCGGTGATCTCGATCCGATCAGATGAAAAACGGTCGATCCAGGCGGAGTCCAGGATCGGCGCCCGGTAGTCCCGCATCGAGGAGAACATCGGACCCGAGCCCCAGATGCCCTTGTACATCCGGCGCACCGTCGACATCGCCTCGGGCAGCACGCTGGTCCGGTAGTCGAAGTCGTGCAGCTTGAGTTCCAGGGCGATTCCCCTGCCGAAGCTCGGCGCGCTGGCACAGGCCCAGATGTGCAGCAGGTTGATCTTGGTGCCGATCTCGTTCTTGGCCCGCGCTGCGATCCCGATCATACCCTCGGGGCCCACGCGATCCTGAATCGCCTTGAGCCACAAAGGATGGTGGAACCAGCTGTCCATGATACCCATCGCCTCGTACTCCTGGCGCGGGATCAGGCCGGACTCACCCTCGGTGGCGCGGGCGGCCAGCGCGTCCCACTCGTTCCAGGCGAGGTAACGCAGCACGTCGTTGGTCTCGTCGATGCTCAGTTCCCGGTTATACTCCGGGTCATCGAGGTCGAGCACGTTGGAGCGAAGACGTTGACGCATCATCGCGTCGCCCTCCAGGCCCGGCGGCACCTCGCCCTGGAACTTGGCCAGGAGTGCCTGGATCTGCGCCATCTGTTCCGGGGTCATACCACCGCTGGAATCGGTATTCTCAGGTGAATCATCCACGGGAGCACCGGGTTCTACTGAGACGATGCCGTCCGGCCGGGACGAGATGTCCAGCTTCAACTGCACTCCGTCAGCCGGGATGGTCTCCCCCCGGCCGGTGCGTACGCCGCGTTCGAAGACCACCGACATGATGCAGGGGATGCCGTATTCACGGCTGAGTATGCCGAGGTGGCTCTCCGGCGCGCCCTGTAGGGTGATGACACCGCGTACGCCGGCGTTGAGCGCCATCGCCAGGAATGTGGTGGTGCCGCCACGGGCGATGACGATGACGTCGCTGACGTCCTCACCACTCTCGACGAAAGAGATGACGTCTTCGGGGGTTTCGAGCCACTTGGCGCGACCGACGACAAGGTCGTCGCTCTCGTAGACGGTGAGCCCCTTGCCGACGGTTTCGAAGGTAGAGGAATCGGCGACGACGGGTTCGCGGGTGGTCATGGGACTCTCCTTGTCAAAGTGATGGCTGAGGGGTCTGGGCACGAACGTTCTTCATCAGGTGCGGAAAGTCAGTGGGCGGGTCATAAGCGCGAGTCGAGCAGGTCGAGGGAGCCAGCATCGAGCGCCTGGCGGGCGCCGAGGCTCAGCATCCGGCGGAACATCGTCACCATCCGAGGATTGGACTTCACCGAGCTGATGGGCGGCACCAGCATCATCAGCACCGCACACGCTGCCCACCGGTAGATGTCCTGCGCTTCGGACTCGGTCCAGTCCACGCCGAGTTCCTGCAGTTCGGCGACGTGCCGGCGCAACAGCTCGGCCTCGTGCCGCCGCCGGGTCCCGACCTCCAGCGAGGTACCGATGAGGTAGGCGAAATCGAACATCGCCGATCCCCAGCCGATGGTCTGCCAGTCGATAAGGACGATCTCGCCCTCCCCGAAGAGCAGATTGTCTGCTCGCAGGTCGTGGTGGACCAGGGTCTGCGGCCCTGGGTTGAGCTGCGCCCAGTCGGCCGCCGATCCGACGAACCGGTCGATGCACTTGCGTTCGTCGGCGGGCAGATCGGCCGCTATGGTGTCGGTCACCGAATGCCAGGAACGCTCCATCCGTTCCAGGATCCCCGGGATCGGCACCCCCAGTCGGCGGTGCAGCCAGGGAAGTTCCGCGGTGGCGGAGTTCTCCCAGAACGGTGCCTGCAGCAGCGCGAGTTGATGCCGCGCCCGGTCGAGCTCTTCGATGGGCATCTCCCGGAGCTGATCGCCGGGGCGATGTCGTGCGGTGAGGTCCTCAAGCAGCACCGTGTCCGGAGCCCCCGTCCCGGCACGATCGATCACGCCGTACAGCCGGGGTACCCGCACCTGGGTGCGTGGGGCCAGCTCGCTGTAGAAGCGCGCCTCCCGTTCGTAGGCGCCGAGCGAGGCGGCGGTGGTCGCGGCCGTGCCGTCGACCGCGGGCTGCTTGAGGATCAGGCAGGCAGGACCTGCACCGGGGTGGTCCCACTGCAGCCGCACCTTGAAGGTGTCGGCCATCGCCCCGACCCCGACGGGGGTGAGTTCGGCGGCGGTCAGGCCCGCCGCCGGGGCGGCCGAGTGGCCGGCGCCCAGCGCCGTCTCGAGTCGCTCGATTGTCGCCGCATCGGCGGGAGTCGCGGTCACGGTGTCGCGTTTCATGGTCACGCCTCAGACCCGGGTGATCAGCGCATCGAGGGCTTCGATCCGGTCGCCGTCGACCAGCAGCGGATTGATCTCCACCGCCTCGACACCGTCGCCGAGCGACTCGGCGACCGCGGCCACCCGCATCACGGTGTCGACCACCCGGTCGAGATCGGCCGGTTTGCTGCGGCGGAAGCCGGTGAGCAGCTGATGGCCGCGCAGTTCGGTGATCGCCGTGGCGACGTCGGACCGCGAAACCGGCAGCACCCGTAGTGCGCTGTCGTCGAGCAGTTCGACCATCGCCCCGCCCAGGGCGATCGCCAGGACCTGTCCCCAGTCGTCGTCGCGGGTGACACCGACCAGCAGCTCGACGCCGCCGGTGCGCATCGGGCTGACCAGGACGCCGTCGAGGGCGACCCCGGCCGCCTCGGCCCGGGCGGTCAGCCGGTCGTAGGCCGCCCCCACCGCTTCGGCACCGGTGAGATTCAGTTCCACTCCGCCGATCTCGGTCTTGTGGGCGACCTCCGGCGAGGACATCTTGAGCACCACTGTCCCACCGAAGTCGGCTGCTGCGGCGAGCGCGTCCTCCCGAGTGGCGGCCAGATGAGCGGGCACGAAGTCGATGCCGGCACCGGCGAGCAGGCCCCGAGCGGCGGCTTCGCTGACCGGGCCGGAACCAATGAGCGTGACGTCGAGCGCGGGTGCCGCAGTCGCGGTGGTCGTGCGTTCGTGCAGCCAGGCCGACCAGCGAGACAGCCCGGCGGCGGCGCGGACGAACCGCTCGACGCCCGGCATGACCAGGTCGATCCCGGTGTCGGACTTGGTCTGTCGCACCGCCTCGGACTGCGGCTGGTCGATCTGCGGCAGGATCGCGCCCGGTACGCCGGTCGCCTCGATCGCCTCGGCGACCGCGCGGAAGGTATCGACCCGTTGCGGCTCACCGTCGGTCGGCAGCGAGGTGACCGCGCCGATCAGACCGACCTCCGGTTCACGCGCCAGGGCTTCGAAGGCACCCCGCCAGACCTCCGGCCGGGTGGCCGCCGCGCCGGTGACGTCGAGCGGGTTCTGCGGGTGCGCCGAGGGCGGCAGCACTTCGGTGAGTGCGGCCGCGGTGTCCGCCGAGATCGTCGGCAGCGGCAGTCCGGCCTCCGAGCCCTGATCGGCGATCAGGTCGCAGGCACCGCCGGAGACGGACATGACCGCGACGCCCGGGGCGCGCAGCGGGCCGGTGTGGGCGCAGAGCATGCCGGTGTTGATTAGGTCCTCCACCGACCGCACCCGGATCACGCCCTCCTGTCGTAGCACCGCGTCGATCACCCGATCGTCGCCGACCAGGGCGCCGGTGTGGGCCTTGGCGGTCTCGGCAGCGAGTTCGGACGCGCCGACCTTGAGCATCACGATCGCCTTGCCGCGGTCGGCGGCCCGGCGAGCGGCGATCCGGAACAGCTCCGGGTCGCGGATGGTCTCGGCGAAGATGCCGATGGCCCTGGTGTTGTTGTCTTCGACGATGTAGTCGAGCACGTCGGTGACGGTGACCATCGATTCGTTGCCGGTGGTCACCACGAAGCTGAACCGCGCGTCGTTGCGGGCGGCGTAGCCCACCAGTGAGGAGCCCACCGCGCCGCTCTGTGTGATCAGGGCGAAGGGTCCCGGCTCGATCGGCATGTCCAGGCCCAGAGCGCACATCGCGATCCGGTCCCAGAGGTTGGCGAAGCCGAGGTGGTTGGGACCCAGTAGGGTGACCCCGAGCTCGGTGGCCGCGGTGACCAGCTCGGCCTGGGCGGCACGGCCGAGCCCTCCCTCGTCGGCCCAGCCCTGGCTGAGCACTGCGGCGGCCCGGGCACCGCCGGCCGCCGCGTCACGCAGCGCATCCACGGTGGCGGCCTGCGGGGTCAGCAGGAAGGCGCAGTCGATACCGCCGTCGATGTCCTGGCACGAAGGGACCGTGGACTCGCCGTGCACGACGCTGGTCCGGGGGTTGACCAGGGTGATCGGGCGCGCGCCGGTGAGCCGGCTGTGCTGGGCAAAGGCCCTGCGGGAGAACAGATTCTTGTCACTGGCGCCGACGAGCGCGATGCGCTCCGGGCGGAGCAGGCTGGCCATCGCCTCGCGGGACGGCCGGCGGCGGTGGGTCGGTCGATCATTCATCAGAGCTGGTCCTTTCGTGCTGAACCGCGGTCAGAGTCGAAGCATGGTGCGCAGGGTGCGGCCCTCGCGCTGGCCGGTGGCAACCTCGTTGATGGCCTCGAGGTCGACGACCTCGTCGACCATGCCCTCGAGGTTCAGACGGCCGCTGCGCCACAGCGCGATCAGCCGCGGCAGCTCACGCTGCATGTCGGATGAGCCGTAATACGAGCCGATGAGCTGCTTCTCGTCGTGGAACAGCTCCTGGGCGGTCAGCTCCACCAGGTCGTCGGGACGGCCGGCGCCGACGATCACCACCCGACCGCCGCGCCGTGCGGCACGCCAGGCGGCGGTGATGGTCGAGGAGTGAGCCACCGCGTCGATGACCACGTCGAAGCCGGGAGCATCGGTCAGCGCCCGACGGGGGTCGTCGTCGGGACCGTATGCGTGGGTGGCGCCGAAACCGCGGGCCAGTTCCTGCCGGCCCGGCTGCGGATCGATCGCGACCAGCTCGGCCGCCCCGGCGATGCGGGCACCCTGCAGGGCACTTAGACCGACTGCACCGCAACCGATCACCAGCACCGAGTCACCCGGGGCGACCCGGGCGGAGTTTACCGCGGCACCGAATCCGGTCGGTACCGCACAGCCCAGCAGCGCGGCGAGTTCGAACGGGATGTCGGTCGGCAGCGGGATGATGCCGCTCACCGGGATCACTGTCTCCTCGGCGAACGTGCCGGTGCCCAGACCGACCTGCACCGGGACACCTCCGACCGTGAGACCCGAGTTGTTGCCCTGTTTGCTGGACCGTTTGCGGTTGGCGCAGATGTAGGTCTCGTGGCGCACACAGTGGTAGCAGTGCCCGCACGGCGGCACCCAGGTGACCAGCACCCGGTCGCCGACCGAGACGCCGGCCACCTCCGGGCCGACCTCGATCACCTCGCCGGCACCCTCGTGGCCCAGCACCACCGGCATCGGCTGGTCGAATGCGCCGGAGGCCAGCGATATGTCGGTCTGGCACACGCCGGCGGCCCGGATCCGCACCGCCACCTGGCCTGGGCCGGCCGGGTCGCGGGTGGCGTCGGAGCGCACCTCGAACTTCGTTCCGGCCTCCCAGATCACTGCTGCGCGCATCAGCCCGCCTCTCCTTCGAAAGTTCCCAGTACCGCCTTGACCTCGAGGTACTCCTCGAGACCGAAGGCGCCCAGCTCGCGCCCCAGTCCGGAGGCCTTGTAGCCGCCGAATGGCGCCACCGGCGGATGCGGCGAGCGGACCCCGTTGACCCGCACCTGTCCGGCGCGGATGCCCCGCACCAGCCGGGCGGTCTGTGCCGGGTCGGCCGACCACAGTTCGGCCGAGAGGCCGTACGGCGTGTCGTTGGCGATCCGAATCGCGTCGGCCTCGCCCTGATGGCCGAGGATCACCAGCACCGGACCGAAGATCTCCTCCTGCACGACGGGGTCGGCTTCGTCGACGTCAGTGATGACCGCCGGTTCCACGAAGAAGCCGGTGGGACGGTCGGCGCGACGCCCACCGGCGACCGTCGCGCCGCGTTCCCGGGCTCCGTCGACGTATCGAAGTACTTTGTCCCGCTGCACATCTGATGCCATCGGACCCATGGTGGTCCCCGGGTCCAACGGATCGCCCAGCCGGTACTCTGCTGCCGCAGCGGTGGCGATCCCCATCGCCCGGGAACGGTCGGTCTCGGGGACGATCAGCCGGGTGGGGGCGTTACACTTCTGTCCGGCGTTGGTGAAGCAGTTGCGCACCGTGGTGCGCACCGCGGCCTCCAGGTCGGCGTCGTCCATCACCACCGCCGGCGACTTGCCGCCGAGCTCGAGGGTCGCCCGGACCACCCGGTCGCCGGCGACTGCGCCGATGTGGCGGCCGACGGCCAGGGAGCCGGTGAACGAGACCAAGTCGTAGGCCCGGCTCTGCACCAGCTTCTCGCCGGTGGTGGAGCCCCGGCCGGTGACCAGGTTGACCACCCCGGCCGGCAGCCCGACCTGGTCGCAGAGCTCCGCCAGGAACAACGCGTTGAGTGGGGTCAGTTCGGCCGGTTTCAGCACGATGGTGCAGCCGGCTGCCAGTGCCGGGGCCAGCTTGGCGACCAGCTGATGTACCGGGAAGTTCCACGGGGTGATGCCCAGCACCACCCCGACCGGTTCCCGCAGCACGGTGCTTTCGGAGATGTCGCGGTACTCCCAGTCCAGGTCGCGGGCCGCCTGCGCGGTGCTGCGCAGCACGGCCTCGGGCAGTGCGACCTGCACGCCGCGGGACTCGGCCAGCGGCATCCCGATCTCGGAAGCGGCCAGCACAGCAAGCCGTTCACCGTTGTCGCGCAGCGCGCCCGCGAGTGCGTCGAGGTAGGCGGCGCGTTCGCCCACAGGTCGGGCACTCCACTCCGGCAGCGCCCGCCGGGCGGCGGCGAAGGCCGCGGCGACATCGCTGTCGTCGGCATCGACGATGGAGCCGATGACCTCTTCGGTGGCCGGGTTGATCACCGGCATCAGCTCCCGGCCGGCCGGGCTGAGCCATCGCCCGTCGATGTAGAGGGAGTTCATCCGGACCGCGTCGGTGGCGGCCACGACCTGTTCGACGGTCGTCGACACCGCGGTCACCCGACCCGACGCAGACGGACCGGCAGGTGGCTCCAGCCACGGAAAATGTTGTGGTTCACCCGTTCCGGCGGACCGGCGACTTCGAAGGCGAGACCACGGCGCAGCACTTCGGCGAAGAACGACCGGACCTCGGCGCGGGCCAGGTGGGCACCGAGGCAGAAGTGGATGCCCCAGCCGAAGGTCAGGTGCTCGTTGGGCGAGCGGGTGATGTCGAACTCGTGCGGGTTCTCGAAGACGTCCGGGTCGCGGTTGGCCGCGGAGAACCACAGCACCACCTTGTCCCCGGCCGCGATCCGCTTGTCGCCGATGGTCAGCGGCTCCAGTGCCGTGCGGCGCATCGCGGCGACGGGGGTGACCCAGCGCAGCACCTCCTCGATCGCCACGCGCAGTCCTGCCGGCTCGCCGAGCAGCTGCTGCCATGCCTCGGGATGCCGGTCGAACAGGATGGTGCCCCCGGACACGGCCTGCCGGGCGGTCTCGTTGCCGGCCGCGACTAGGACGATGTAGTAGGCGGCCAGTTCCTCCCAGGTGAGCGGGCGGCCGTGGATCTCGGCGTGGGCCAACACGCTGACCAGGTCTTCCCTCGGCTCGCGACGGCGCTGTTCGGTGAGCTCGGCGAAGTAGTTCATGACCTCTTCGCGAACCTCGGCCAGCTCCTCGGCGTCGACCTGCTCGGCGGGGTCCGAACTGGTCAGCCGGTTGGTCCAGTCCACCAGTTTGGGACCGTCGACGGCCGGCACACCCATCACGCGCGACAGCACCAGCATCGGCAGCCGAGCCGAGATCAGCGGCACCATGTCGAACTCGCCGTCCTGCGACTCGGCCTCGTCGAGCAGCAGGTTCACCGCCTCGTCGATGGCGTCCTGCCACTGCTTGATCTTGACCGCGCGCAGGTGCGGCACGGTGATCTTGCGGAGCTCGGCGTGCTCGGGGTCGTCCATGTTGTGCAGGCTCGCCAGCTTGCCCTCGACCTTGCGGTCGACGATCTGCGTGCCCTCCGCCGACGACAGCCGCTCGGCGTCGTAGGCTGCGGCTTTCACGTCCTCGTAGCGGGTCAGCGCCCAGAACCCCGGGCCGAGATCGGACGGCGGATTCCAGTGCACCGGGTCGGTGACGCGGATCTCGTCGAAGACCGGCATCTCGCGGTCCTCCTGAAAGATCGTCAGGTCCATCAGGTCCGGAACGGCATTAGCAGTTGTCACGTTCATCACTTCCAGCCATTTCTGTGAGCTACTTCTCAGCAAGCTACGACTGGTGGTATGTTTCTGTCAACCATTTTTAAAGGTACGACCAAGGAGGTCTTGATGACCACCGTTTCGCCGAAATCCACCACCACCACCACCAGCGCGTCGCCAGCGGGTGTCACCGGTCTCGATTCGGCCGTGTTCCACTTCGACCACCCGCACGATCTGCCACACGAAGATCTCGTCGCCCTCCTGGGCGGCAAAGGCGCAGGTCTGGCGGAGATGAGCACCGGACTAGGCATCAGCGTGCCGCCCGGTTTCACCGTTTCGGTGCCGGTCTGCCGCGCCTATCTCGAACATGGCCGACCGGCGGGCCTCACCGAGACCTTGGCCCGGTTCGTCGGCGAACTGGGCGAACGCATGGGCCGCAATCTCGGCGATCCGGCCGACCCGTTGCTGGTGGCGGTACGCAGCGGCGCCCCGGTCTCGATGCCGGGCATGCTCGACACCGTCCTCAATCTCGGCCTCAACGACGAGACCGTCGAGGGCCTGGCTGCGGTCTCGGGGAGCGAGGACTTCGCCTGGGACAGCTACCGGCGTTTCGTGACCATGTACGCGGTCACCGTGATGGGTGTCGACGGCGGCGAGCTGGCCGCCGCGGCGGTCCAGAACGGCGGCGGCATCGAGGAACACGTCCGCGACCTCAAGCGCGCGGTCGAGCAACTGGCCGGCCGCCCGGTGCCCACCGACCCCTTCGAGCAGCTCACCGAGGCGGTCGAGGCGGTCTTCGAGTCGTGGCACAGTCCGCGCGCCGAGACCTACCGGGAACGGGAGAACATCGACCCGGCGCTGGGCACCGCGGTCACCGTGCAGGCGATGGTCTTCGGCAACCGCGGCGAGCGGTCGGGCACCGGCGTGGTGTTCACCCGCAATCCCTCGACCGGCGCCGACGAGCTCTACGGCGACTATCTGCCGATGGCGCAGGGTGAGGACGTGGTGGCCGGCACGGCCAAGACGCTGTGCATCAGCAAGCTGGCCGAACTGCATCCGGAGATCTACGCCGAGCTACGGGAGACGTTGCGACGCTTGGAGATCCGTTTCCGCGACATGTGCGACGTCGAGTTCACGATCGAGGAGGGCCGGCTCTGGCTGCTGCAGACCCGGCCGGGCAAGCGCGGAGCCGCCGCCGCGGTGCGCATCGCGGCGGCTCTGGCCCAGGACCCCGAGATCTCGCTGACTCCGGCGGAGATCGCCGAACGGGTACCGGAGGGTCTCCGCGAGCGGGCCCGCGCCGAGGCGCTGGCCCACGTGGCCGACGAGACCGGCATGCCACCGGTGGTGACCAAGGCACTCGGCGCCTCCCCCGGACGTGCGGTCGGACGCGCGGTGCTGACCACCGACGCCGCCGCCGAAGCCGAGGACGACGTGATCCTAGTGCGCCCGGAGACCAGTCCCGAGGACGTGGCCGGCATGGCCGCCTCGGTCGGCCTGCTCACCACCAACGGCGGCCTGGTCAGCCACGCCGCCGTGGTGGCCCGCGGCTGGGGCATCCCCGCAGTGGTCGGGGCACACGACCTACGCTTCGACTCCCACGGCCTGATTAGCACCGACGGGACGCGAATTCGAGCCGGCGACCTGATCACGATCGACGGCAGCACCGGCTGTGTGTGGCTGGGTGCCGTGACCCCTCCCCCGGCGGACGTGGTGAACCGCGCCGTCGAACACGACCTTCCCGAGCTCTTGCTGATCGAGCGACTTCTCGAAGAGCACGCAAAGAATGGAGAGAACTGATGCGAATTTCGGTCGACATGGACAAGTGCACCGCGCTGGGCAATTGCGAGGCGATGGCTCCGGACTTTTTCGAGGTCGGCGACGACGGTGAGCTGGAACTGCTGCGGTCGGACGTCGGCGCCGACGAACTGGCCGAGGTGAAGCAGGCTATCGCGTCCTGCCCCACCGCCGCGCTGAAACTGATCGACGGCTGAGCATGGACAGGAACCGAATGGACAGGAACCGAATGGACGTCAACAGAACAGGCGTTGACCGAGTGGTGATAGCCGGCGCGTCCCTGGCCGGCATGAAGGCGGCGCAGGCCGCCCGCGCCGCCGGCTACGCCGGTCGGATCACGATGATCGGCGACGAGAAGCTCGCCCCCTACGACCGGCCGCCGCTGTCCAAGGAGTTCCTCACCGACCCCGGCTCGGGACAGCCGCCACATTTCGACGGTGCGCTGAGCCTGGCCACCGACCTGGATCTGGAACTACTGCTCGGCGAACCCGCGACCGGGGTGGACACCACGATGCAGCGCGTGACCGTCGGCGAGCGCGAGATCGCCTACGACGCATTGGTCGTGGCCACCGGGGCGGTGCCCCGGCGGTTGCCGACCACCCTGACCGGGGTGACCACCCTACGCACCGCCGACGACGCCCGGCAGGTGGCGGCCGGTCTACGCCGTGGCGCCCGGATCGTCGTCGTCGGCGGCGGATTCATCGGCTCGGAAGTGGCCTCGGCCGCCCGTGCCCACGGACTGCCGGTGACGATCGTCGAAGCCGCACCGGTACCGCTGGTACGTGCCGTCGGCGCGGTCGCCGGCGAGTGGCTCGGCGAGCTGCACGGGCGTCACGGCACCGAACTGATCCGCGGTGTGGGTGTGGAATCGCTTGACGGCGACGGTCATGTCCGGGAGGTACGCCTGACCGACGGCCGGATACTCCCGGCCGACCTCGTGGTGGTGGGCATCGGCGCCGACCCGGCCACCGGTTGGCTGGCCGACTCCGGGCTCAACGTGTCCGACGGCGTGGCCTGCGATGCGACGTTGCACGCCGGCCACAATGTGTGGGCGGCCGGCGACGTGGCCCGATGGTGGAGTCAGGATTTCGATCGTTCACTGCGCATCGAACACTGGACCAACGCCGCCGAGCAGGGGACACTCGCGATGCGCAACCTGCTCGGCGGATCAGATGCGTTGGCGTACCGGCACATTCCCTACTTCTGGTCGGACTGGTATGGCTCCCGGATTCAGCTGGTGGGCCTGGCCAGTGGCGCACCGGAAGTCGTCACCGGTTCCCCGGACAGCGACAGGTTCGTGGCCCTGTTCCGAGAGGGGGACAGGTTGATCGGCGCGCTGGCACTCAATCGTCGTTCCGACATCATGAAATACCGCGCGCTCATCGCCCGCGGGAGTTCCTGGTCGGATGGCTTGGCCCTGGCCGAACAGCGCAACCGGCGCACGGTCGCGGTCTGAGGCGGTAGCGGTGTTCACCGAGCTGACCCGTTTCCAGATCGACCACTCCCCCGCCGAGCTCGATGATCTGCATCGGCGGATCTGCGGGGGCCGCTGGCCCGAGCGCGCCACCGACGATTCGCAGGGTATCTCCGTCGAGTTCCTCCGCGAGGTCACCGAGTACTGGTCACAGTCCTACGACTGGATGGCCACACAGCAGCGGCTCAACGACCTGCCGCAGTACACCGCGATGGTCGACGATCTACGAATCCACTTCGTCCACAAGCGTTCTGATCGTTCTGATGCGATCCCAATGATCCTCACCCATGGATGGCCGGGCTCGTTCGTCGAGTTCGAAGGTGTCATCGGCCCACTCACTGACCCGCCGCCCGGACAGCCGGCTTTCCATGTGGTCATCCCGTCGCTGCCCGGCTACGGCTACTCGGCCAAACCGGCCGAGGCCGGGTGGGACTTCGAACGGACCGCTCATGCCTGGGACAACCTGATGCGCGGCCTCGGCTACTCCGAATATGTTGCCCAGGGCGGTGACTGGGGAGCGTTGGTGACGAGCGCGATGGCCTCGGCCGGAGCCGAAGGGCTGCGCGCGATTCACCTGAATCTGCCACTGGTGTTCCCCGCGGAGCCACCCGCCGAGCCGACCGATTCCGAGAAGCGAGCCATGACGGCCGCAGCCCAGTACTCCGCCAAAGGCACCGGCTACTACGCGATCCAGGCGACGCGGCCTCAGACCATCGGTTACGGGTTGGCCGACTCGCCGATCGGTCAGGCAGCCTGGATCCTGGACAAGGTGCTGGAATGGACCGATCATCGCGGTGACCCGTGGGGATACCTCGATCTCGACCGGATGCTCGACATCGTCACCATCTACTGGCTGACCAACAGCGCGGCGTCGTCGGCCCGTTACTACTGGGAGAACGCCCGCGGTCGCGGGTTTCGCGGGCCGGTGCTCGATCTACCGGTGGGGGTGTCGGTGTTCCCCAAAGAGCTCTACACGCCACCTCGAGAGTGGGCAGATGCGTACTACCGCAGGATCATCCACTGGGGCGAGCCGGATCGGGGTGGCCACTTCGCCGCATTCGAACAGCCGTCGATCTTCGTCGACGAGCTGCGCTCTTGCTTCGGCTGACGCCGAAGTCCTTGTGCGCAAGAACTGATGATCCTGGCAGGAAGTGGCGATCCTGCGAAGAAACGTCGGGCGCTCAGCGCGGACCCCACGGCAGACGCCAGGTCGACGGCTGGAGGAGGTTCGGCGCCGGACGTTCGACCTTCATGGCCGGCGCTTCCTTGGTGACCGGAGTCTTCGGCGCACCAACGGATTTGGGCGCAGGAGCCGACTGCGGCTCAGCAGCGGTCTTCGACGACGGCTGACCCGATTCGAGCGCCCGCTCGACCTCGCGCGCATCGTCTTCCGACTCGGCGCCCCAGGCATACCAGTTGTGTCCGCCGTTGCGGTACTTGAACTTGATGGGCAGCCCGAGCTGATCGACGGTCGACTGGAGAAGACCCGTCGAAGCGAACGCGCCGGCCTCCAAGCCGATGCCCAGCGCCAGAGCGGTCACGGCCTTCTGGACCAGCTCCGGCCCGGCAGTCGGGTCGGCGTCGAGCTCGCGCTGGAAGAGGGCGCCGGCTTCCTGGAGTTCGAATGCCGTGGGGATGCCGGTACCGGTCGAGACGATCACCGTCTGGCCGGTCTCCCCGACCTCGCCGATCCGGTTCATCACGTCGTTGTCGGCCCAGCGATTACCGGGGCTCTGAGGCTTGCCCCACATCGCGGTCTCGCCGTTCTCGATGTCGGCGCGCTGCTTCTGGATGGACGGAATCGCCATCCAGCCCAACGGATTGTCCGTCGGGAAGTAACCCGAGTAGGAACGCACGACCCGGAAGACCTCCGGGTTGTCGAACGCGATGATCATCGCCGGGCCCGCCGACATCGACACGCCGACGATCGCGTTGTTCGACGTCTCGACGTCGAAATTGCTTTTCAGGTAGGTCGGGAGTTCCTCACCGACGAAACTCCCCCACTTCGGCGCCACGGACTGACCGGTGGGCGGCTTCTGCCAATCGGTCGACCACTCGCCCGCACCGCCGACCGGCAGGACGAGGTTGCTCCCCGGGCCGTAGGCGTCGATGCCAGCCTCGGGCTGGGTCCACGTGCTGAACTCGGGGTTCGAGCCGAGACCATCCAGGAAGTAGATGCCGTGCTCGTCCTCGCCGGCCTTCTTGTCCGACGGACGCACCTGGACGGACACCTCACGTCCCAGCGACTCCGAGTCGAAGGTGCACGTCTGGATCTGCTTTGCACGGTCCTCTTCGGTCCGCCAGACGCAGCCAGCGTCCGAGCGCAACCGGTCGGGATCGACCGCCTGCGCGGGTGCCGCACCCAGCAGACCGGCGGAGGTCGCACACACGACCGCCGCAGAGACAGTGGCAACACGACGACTGCGAGTAGTGCCCCATAGAGTGGTGTAACTCGGTGGCCGAGTTCGTTATCGACGTCGTGTCGTTAACGGATGCAGAGCGGCCACCGCGTGATCCTTCGAGTCAACCTTCCACAGAATCCTCGAGGAGTCATCGCGATGACCGCACCCCATATTGTCGACCCTGCAGGCCTTCTTGGCCAAGCCCTCGCAGACGCGTCACCAGATCTGATGCGTGAACTGCTGCAAACCATGATCAACGCGCTGCTATCGGCCGATGCCGACGCGGTCTGCGGAGCCGAATGGAACCAACGCACACCAGAGCGCACCAACCGCCGCAACGGCTACCGCCACCGGCCACTGGATACCCGCGTCGGCACCGTCGACGTCGCCATTCCCAAGCTACGTTCGGGCAGCTACTTTCCCGAGTGGCTCCTCGAACGCCGCAAGCGGGCCGAGTCAGCACTGATCACCGTCGTGGCCGACTGCTACCTCGCTGGAGTCTCGACCCGCCGGATGGACAAGCTGGTCAAAACTCTCGGCATCGACTCGCTGTCGAAGTCACAGGTCTCACGCATGGCCACCGACCTCGACGAACAGGTCACAGCGTTCCGCCATCGTCGCCTCGACGAGGTCGGGCCGTTCACCTTCGTCACCGCCGATGCGTTGACGATGAACCGTCCTGGGTCTGGTGGAGACCGTGATCTCACCAGGAGAATGCCGGTATGGCTGCACCAAGGAAGTTCGATCCAGAGACCCGCGAGCGGGCTGTGAGGATGTATCACGACCACCTCGCCGAGCACGGCGGCGCGAAACTCGCCGCCCGCGAGCATGTAGGCGCGCTGCTCGACATCAACCAGGCAACGTTGCGCAACTGGATCGAGAAGGATAAGCCGATTGTCACCACACGGGGAACGACGACGGTGAGCGAACAGGACGCCGAACTGGCTGCGCTTCGCAAGGAGAACGCCGAATTACGCAGGGCAAACGAGATTTTGAAGACCGCGTCGGCGTTTTTCGCAGCGGCGGAGGTCGACCGCCGACTGCGGTGATCGTCGACTACATCGACGCTCACAAGGGCCGGTTTGGGGTCGCCCCGATCTGCCGAGTGCTGACCGAGCACGGCGTGCAGATCGCCCCATCCACCTACTACGCCCGCAAACACGCGGGTCCGGTCTCGGCAACACAAATGGCCGAGGCGTACGACGCTCATACCGTCTACCAGGCGTTTCAGCGTAATCGCGGCGTGTACGGCGTTCGTAAACTGTGGCACACGATGCGCCGTGAGGGCCGGGTGATGGGCCGCGATCAGGTAGGCCGGCTGATGGAGATCTGCGGCATCACCGGAGTCGTGCGCGGCAAGCACCGCACAAGCACAACCCAGCGTGATGATCGCGCGCCGCGCCATCCTGATTTAGAGCATGTCTCTTATGGTCTAGATCGTTTGTGCGGCATAATGCACCGTCGTGGTCGATGCGTTGTCTTCCCGGCTGGTACCGGATGCGTTGTGGGAGATCGTCGAACCGTTGCTGCCCGGCTTCCGGGCGCGGCCGCAAGGCGGCGGTCGGGCGGCGCTCGATGATCGGGCGGTGTTCACCGCTATCGTCTATGTCCTCACCAGCGGCTGTGCCTGGCGGCACCTGCCGCCGTCATTCGGAGTCAGTGTTCCGGCCGCGCATAGACGGTTCACCACCTGGGCCAAAGCTGGGGTGTTCGACGAGCTGCACCGCCGGGTCCTCGACCAACTCGGTGCCGGTGGGGACCTGGACTGGTCCGCCGCGATTCTCGACGCCGCGCACGTGCGGGCGAAAAAAGACATCCCAGGAGCTTGAGAGTCAAGCAGCAGCCTGCTCGGGGTGAGGTGACCAGGCGGTCGTCTCGTCGTAGCAGGTGCGGGTCTTGAGGCATCCGTGCAGGATGCCGACGAGTCGGTTGGCGAGCTGCCGCAGGGCAGGACGGTGACCGAGACCGCGGTCGCGCTGTTTGTCGTAGTAGGCGCGGGCACCGGAGGAAGCTTGCAGTGCCGAGAATGCCTGTGCGCTCAGGGCATCGACGAGCCGATCGTTGTGGACGAATCGTGCCGTAACTGTTTTCTTCTTGCCGGAGGCTCGGGTGATCGGACTGGTTCCGGCGTAGTTCTTGCGCGCTTTGGCGGTAGCGTAGCGGCTGCGGTCGTCACCGAATTCACCGAGCACCCGGGGACCGAGCAAAGATCCGAGTCCCGGCTGGGACAAGATGATCTCAGCGTCCGGGTGTCGGCCAAAATGGGCATCGACCTGCTTCTGCAATGTCGTGATCTCGGTGTTCAGCGTGGTCAGTACGGCCACGGCGGAGCGGGTGGTGGTCGCGTATGCGGTGGTGATCACCGCTGCCCGACCCAGGTGTTCACCGCGCAGCACGGCCTGGATCTGGTCGGTCTTGGTTTCGATGTCGCGACGCCGAGCCTTGCGCAGTGCCGCGGTGATCTGACCGCGTGTCAGTCGCGCTGCCGAGGTCGGGTCGGGTGCTTTGCCGAGCAACTCGAGGGCGTCGACGGCGTCGAGGTCGTCGAACGCCTCCAACGCGGCCGGGAAGTACTCGCGCAACGCATGCCGCAGCCGCTGGGTATGGCGGGTGCGTTCCCAGATCAAGGTCTTGTGGGCCCGGGCCACGACCTTGATGGCCTCGGCCTCGGGGCTGTCGCCGGCCACCGGCCGCAGTTGGTGCGAATCGGTCCGCACCATATCGGCCAGCACGTGCGCATCTGCGGCGTCGCTCTTGGCGCCCGAGACTCGTCGACGATCACGAAAACGAGATGCCTGCAACGGGTTCACCGCGAACACCGTGTAGCCGGCAGCGACCAACGCCGCTACCCAGGGGCCGTGGTCGGTCTCGATTCCGATGGCCACCTCGGACTCGTCGACGTTGTCGCCCAAGTGGTCGCCGACCATTATATGCAACCGCGCGATCCCGGCCACTCCTTCCGGCAACCGAGCCTTGCTCAACCTGCGCCCGGATGCATCCATCAACTCGATATCGTGATGCTCTTCCGACCAGTCGTCTCCGACAAACAACATCAGCCTCGTCACCCGCCCTTGCTGTTCAACGCCACTACATCCGGCAGCATGCGGAAGAACGATCAGCAACCTAATGAAGCAGTGCTCCGGTGGCACGACATCCCATCAGCGATTCCGTTCTCCCGGCGGACGGGCAGGGGCACGGTCTTTTTTTCAGGACTCGGTGTCCAGGGGGCTCGAGTGCTCACCTGCCCGCCGCTACCAGTGACGAGTCTGCCGCATCGCAGGACCCGCCAGCTCTCATTAGGGGATCTTTGACCGGTCCCAGCCCGGTCGATCGAGGCAAGAACGGCTCGAAGATCCACATCCTCTCCGACGCCGACGGCATTCCCCTCGTCACGGCAGTGACCTCGGCGAACACCCACGACAGTGTCATGCTGCAACCCATGGTCGCTGCGATTCCAGCGGTGCGTTCGCGTCGCGGTCCGCGGCGCCGCCGACCCGGCCGGTTGCGGGCGGACAAGGGTTACGACTATCCCGTGCACCGCCGGTGGCTGCGGGCCCGGGGCGTCGTTCCTCGGATCGCCCGCCGCGGTGTCGACAGCAGCGAACGCTTGGGACGTTACCGGTGGAAGATCGAACGCACTCTGGCCTGGCTCACCGGCTACCGCCGGCTGACCATCCGCTACGAGCGCCACGGCGAGCACTTCGCTGCTTTCCTCCAACTCGCCGCGGCGTTGACCTGCTTCAAGAAACTCGCCAAATGAGACAT
>Ga0182741_1002125_pt1 | contig 23833 bp, 19 predicted proteins | sample eDN5th37CBELigOP_FD_128874 | JGI IMG/M metagenome (GOLD analysis project Ga0182741, IMG submission 128874) | Enriched Organic Plus compost microbial communities from Emeryville, California, USA - eDNA 5th pass 37_C BE-Lig OP (version 2) (version 2) ... | reverse complement strand
CGAGGGTGATCTCGCGGCCGCCGGCGAAGCGGAGGATGGTGCGCGGCAGCGCCAGCCGGAAGGCGGCGACGGCCTTGAGCGCCTCGGTCGCGGGCAGGACGTCGAGGTCCCCGAACGGCGTACCGGGGCGCGGGTTGAGGAAGTTCAGCGGCACCTCATCGGGTTCGAGGGCGGCGAGGTCGGCAGCGAATTCCGCGCGCTGCTCGACGGTTTCGCCCATACCGAGGATGCCGCCGCAGCACACCTCCATGCCGGCCTCGCGCACCATGCGCAGGGTCTCGAAACGTTCCTCCCAGGTGTGGGTGGTGACGACCTTCGGGAAGTAGGAGCGGGCGGTCTCGAGATTGTGGTTGTAGCGGTGCACGCCCATCCCGACGAGCCGGTCGACCTGATCCTGGGTGAGCATGCCGAGCGAGCACGCGATCTGGATGTCGACCTCGTTGCGGATCGCCTCGATACCGGCGGCGACCTGCGCGAGGAGCCGGTCGTCCGGCCCGCGCACGGCCGCGACGATGCAGAACTCGGTGGCGCCGGTCTTGGCGGTCTGCTTCGCGGCCTCCACCAGCGACGGGATGTCGAGACGCGCGGCGCGCACCGGGGAGGCGAACAGTCCGGACTGGGAGCAGAAGTGGCAGTCCTCGGGGCAGCCGCCGGTCTTGAGGCTGATGATCCCCTCGACCTCGACCTCGGGTCCGCACCACGCCATCCGCACCTCGTGGGCGACGGCGAGCAGTTCGTCGATGCGCTCGTCGGGCAGGTTCAGCACCTCGAGCGTCTGGTCGCGATCGAGACCGACTCCACGGCGGAGAACCTGGTCGCGGGCGATTTCGAGGATGTCGGTGCGGGCGGGCGCCTGGGTCACTGCCGTCTCCTGACGTGGCGGGAACTTGAACAGCGTTCACTTGAACGTCGTTCAGGTTAGGCCGCGGCGTCGGATACTGTCAAAGGCACGGGCCTCTCGGCCCGGCCATGCGGAAGACACGGGAGCGGAAGAACGGTGCACCTGCGACGCGGCGACGTCCTCGACGGCGCCATGGCGATCCTCGACGAGTACGGACTCGGCGACCTGACGATGCGCAAGCTCGCCTCCTCGCTCGGCGTCCAGCCCGGGGCGCTGTACTGGCACTTCCCCAACAAGCAGACCCTGCTCGGCGCGATGGCCGACCGGATCCTCGACGGCCTCGACGAACCGCCCACCAGCGACGCCTGGGACGAGGCCCTCACCGAACTCGCCCACCGCTTCCGCGGCGCACTGCTCGCCCACCGTGACGGCGCCGAACTCGTCGCCTCCACCTACGCCTCGCGACTGACCACCTCGCGCACCCGCGACGCCTTCGTCGCCGTCGCCGAACGGGCGGGCCTGTCCCGCGCGTACGCCGAACTGACCGGCTACACGCTGCTGCACTTCGTCCTCGGGCACACCGTCGACGAACAGTCCCGCGCGCAGCTCGCCGAACTCGGCGCCCTCACCCGCGCTCCCCTGTCCCCCGACGTCGCCACCGAACAGCCGGCCGGTTCGGACGAGGACCTGCTCGACGGCGATCCCGCCGTCCGCTTCGACTTCGGGCTGCAGTTGCTCGTCGACGGTGTCCGTGCCCGGTTGAGCGCCCGTGCGACGTCCTGACCGACCCGTTCCTGTCGGACCGCTCTCCTATCTTCGACGCTCGTGACCGCGCCCTGGACCCCTGCCCGCATCGCCGCCGTGGCCCCCGACCCGTCCTCGATGACGGCCGCGCGCGGTGTGGCCTCGGCGTGGCTCGAGACCGGTCGCGACGACACCGTGCTGTGGGGCCGCTGCCGCGGTCGCGGCACCGAGCCGTACCGCACCGCCGTCGACCCGGCCGGGCCCGCCTACACGTGCTCGTGCCCGAGCCGGAAGATCCCCTGCAAGCACGCGCTGTCGCTGCTCGTGCGGTGGTCGGAGGGCGCGGTCCCGGTCGCCGAGGCCCCCGCCTTCGTCACCGGATGGATCGCGTCCCGCAGCACCGCCGTACCGGTCGCCGAACCCGACGCCGCGCCGGTGAAGGCACCCGATCCGGAGGCCGCGCGGCGCCGCACCGAGCGCATCGCGGCGGGCCTCGAGGAGCTCGGCCGGTGGCTGACCGACCGGATCCGTCTCGGTCTCGGCGCCGTCGACCACGATCCCGCCGTCTACGACGCGATGGCCGCCCGCATGGTCGACGCCCAGGCGCCCGGGGTGGCTGCCGCGCTGCGGGCGCTGGCCGCGATCGTGGCCACCGAACCGGACTGGCCCGCGCGGCTGCTCACCGAGTACGCGCGGCTGCACCTGATGGTGGTCGCCTTCCGGGAGCGCGACGAGCTGCCCGCCGCACTGGCCCGATCGCTGGACACCCATCTCGGGATCAGCACCCGGGCCGAGGATGTACGGGCACAGGCACCCGTGCGCGACCGCTGGCAGGTGCTCGCGACCGCCGTCACCGAGGAGGGCCGGCTGTTCACCCGCCGGATCCGGTTGCGCGGCCGCACCACCGGCCGCTGGGCGACGGTGCTCGATTTCGCCCACGGCACAGCGCGTTTCACCACGCCGTCGCCGGACCCCGGCATCCTGCTCGACGCCGACCTGCACTTCTATCCCGGCGCGGCACCCGTCCGCGCCGTGATGGGGCGGCAGCACAGTGCTTCGGAACCGTTCACGACCCTGACCGGCACGGATCTCGACACCGCGCTGGACGAGTACGCGCGCATGCGCGGCGCCGATCCGTGGCTGCGCTCCTGGCCGGTGCTGCTCGACGCGGTGGTCCCCGTCGACGGTGAGAACGGCTGGTGCGTCATCGACGGGTCCGGGCGCGCTCTCCCCCTGGCGTCCGACGACAGCCGGTGGCGTCTGCTCGCACTCGCGGGCGGGTATCCGGTGACGTTGTGCGGCGAGTGGGACGGCATCCGGCTCACCCCCGTGTCGGTGTTCGCCCGCGGTGAGGTGGTGTGCCTGTGACCGTCCCCGAAGACCTGGTCACCGCAGCGCTTCTCGGCACCGCGCGGACCACACCCGATCTGCGTGCCCTGCACACCTCCGCCGCCGCGGACGGACTGCTCGGCGACGCGGCCACGCGGCTGCTCTCGGCGGCGGCGCTCGAGTCGGCGTTCCTCACCTCGGCGACCGTGCCGGTGGTGCGGGAGCGTCCCGTCCCCGCTCCCGAGGACGATCGTCCGGTACTTCCCGATGCGGCCGCCGAACGGCTGCGGGCGCTGCTCACCGTCCGTTCTCCGTTGCTCGACGAATGGTTCGATGCCGCAGCGGGTTTCCGGGCCGACCACCGGATCGTGGTGGATCTTCTCGACGCCGCTGCGGCCGATCCGGTCCACCGCGACCGGCTCGTGCGGCTCACCGGTGCCCGCGGCCGGTGGCTCGCGGCCCGCAACCGTGCGTGGACGGACCTGCTGCCACCCGACCCGGACGACGAAACGCCCTGGCGGGACGGCCCGCCGGCCGGTCGTCGCCGCTGGTTCGAGGCGGTACGCGCCCAGCGGCCCGAGCACGCGGCCGATCTGCTGGCGGTGGCGTGGAGTTCGCACACCGCGGCGCAGCGCGCCGAACTGCTCGAACTGCTCACCGACGGCCTCGGCCCCCACGACGAGGCGCTGCTCGAACGCGCCCTCGACGACCGCAGCCGGAAGGTGCGGGCGGTGGCCCTGGACCTGCTGTCCCGGCTTCCCGGCTCGGCGTTCGCGCACCGCATGGCCGAGCGGGTGGAGGCGTGGATCCGTCTCGACGGGTTCGCGCCCGTCGTCGCCGTGCCCGAGGCCCTGGATGCGAGCGCGCTCCGCGACGGTCTCGGCGAGCCCGCCCCGCGCGGCACCGATCCCCGCACGTTCCGGGCCGTCACGCTGATCTCGGCGGCGCCGCTGCAGGTGTGGGATCGCTACCGCGACGGCACGTCGCTGCCGCGTTTCGATCCCGACGACCCGCTCTGCGCCGCGCTGCTCGACGGCTGGAGCACGGCGACGGTCCGGCAACGCAACAGCGAGTGGGCGACCGCGCTGCTGCACCGATGCGGCAGCGTCGGCCAGGATCTCGCGCAGGTGCTGCCCCGCGAGGTCGTGCTCGACCGGCTGCGGGCGGCGCGACGGACGAGCCTGCTCGACCGCGTGCGCGGGGTGCAGCGGCCGGAGGTGCTCGACGAGGCCCTGCTCGCCGCGTTGCCCGCCCCCTGGCCGCGCGACGTGGCGGAGAAGGTGCTCACCGCCCTGTACTCCGATCCGGAAAGCACCCGGCTCGTCCACGAGGTGCTGGCCCTGCTCGCCCACCGCGCGCCGTTCGAGCTCGCCGACCTGCTGGCGGACGCCGCGAACCGCACCGACGATCTCGGCCGGGTGCACCTGTTCGCGAGCGCCGCCGACACCCTGATCCTGCGCCGCACCATCCACGAGGAGTTGAGTTGACCGAACCCGAGGCCACCGGAGCCGAGTTCCCCGCCGCGGAATCGACCCCCACGGAATCGGCCGCCACGGAATCGATCGCCACGGAATCGATCACCGGGGAGCCCACCGGCGCCGTGCCCGCTCCTGCGCTGCTGCGCCCGCACGCCGAGCAGCAGTACGCGCACGAACTCGCGGCGCTCGCCCGGCTCGACGACCGGCCCCGCCCGCCGTCGTGGGCGTTGTCCCCCTGGGCGGTGGTGACCTACCTGCTCGGCGGGGAGCTGTCCGACGGCACGGTGATCACTCCCAAGTACATCGGTCCGCGCCGCATCGTGGAGGTCGCGGTCGCCACCCTGGCCACCGACCGGGCCCTGCTCCTGCTGGGTGTGCCGGGTACGGCGAAGACCTGGGTGTCCGAGCATCTCGCCGCGGCGATCAGCGGGTCGTCGACCCTGCTCGTGCAGGGCACGGCGGGCACGAGCGAGGACGCCGTCCGGTACGGCTGGAACTATGCCCGGCTGCTCGCCGAGGGCCCGAGCCCGGCCGCGCTGGTGCCCTCCCCCGTCATGACCGCGATGCGGCGGGGCGCGGTGGCCCGCATCGAGGAACTCACCCGCATCCCCGCCGATGTGCAGGACGCGCTGATCACGGTGCTGTCCGAGAAGACCCTCCCGGTACCGGAACTCGGTATCGAGGTGCAGGCGGTGAAGGGTTTCAACGTCATCGCCACCGCCAACGACCGGGACCGCGGCGTCAACGACCTGTCCTCGGCGCTGCGGCGCCGTTTCAACACCGTCGTGCTGCCTCTGCCCGCCTCGGAGGAGAACGAGGCGCCATCGTCACCCGCCGCGTCGAGCAGCTCGGTGCCGCACTCGAACTGCCGCCGGTGCCGGCGGCCGCCGAGGAGATCCGCCGGGTCGTCACGGTGTTCCGCGAGCTGCGCAACGGGGTCACGGTCGACGGCCGCACCCGGCTCAAGTCGCCGTCGGGCACCCTGTCGACGGCCGAGGCCATCTCGGTGGTCACCGGAGGGCTGGCGTTGTCCGCGCACTTCGGTGACGGGGTGTTGCGGCCGGAGGACGTCGCGGCCGGGATCGTCGGGTCGGTCGTCAAGGATCCGGTGGCCGACCGGGTGGTGTGGAACGAATATCTCGAGGCCGTGGTGCGCGAGCGCGGCGACTGGTCGGACTTCTACCGGGCGTGCCGGGAGATCGCGGGGTGACCGTGCCGTCGAGCAACGGTCCCGCCGAGATTCGGGTCTTCGGGATCCGGCACCACGGCCCGGGATCGGCGCGGGCCCTGCTGCGGGCGCTCTCGGCGTTCGAACCGGACACCGTGCTGATCGAGGGGCCCGCCGACGCCGACCCGGTGCTCGCCCTGGCGACCGGCGAGGACATGACCCCGCCGGTCGCGTTGATGGCCTACGCCCGCGACGAACCGGGCCGGGCGGCGTTCTGGCCGTTCGCCGCGTTCTCTCCCGAATGGCAGGCGCTGCGCTGGGCGTATCTGCACGACGCGGACGTGCGGTTCTGCGATCTGCCCGCGGCGATCACCCTCGCGGACGACCGGGATCCCGAGGCCGCCGGACGCGGCGACCTGCTCGGCGAACTCGCCCGCTCCGGCGGGTACGACGACTTCGAGCAGTGGTGGGACGCCGTCGTCGAACACGGCCGCGACACCGAGGACGTGCGGACGACCGGGACCGACGAGACCGCGGTGTTCGACGAGACCGCGCTGTTCGACGAGATCACCGAAGCCATGCGGGTTCTGCGCGAGGGCGTCGAACTCGACGCGTACACCGCGCGCCGCGAGGCGCACATGCGGCAGGTGCTGCGCGCGACCGTCAAGGCCGGAGCCCGCGCCATCGTCGTGGTGTGCGGGGCGATGCACGCCCCCGCACTGACCGGGAAGCTCGGGCCGGCCGCCCCGGATGCACGGCTGCTGCGGGGACTGCCCAAGGTGAAGACGAACCTGACCTGGGTGCCCTGGAGTCATTCCCGGCTGTCGCTGCGCTCCGGCTACGGTGCGGGCATCACCTCCCCCGGCTGGTACCACCATCTGTTCACCGAACCCGCCGACACCACGGCCCGCTGGTTCACGCGGGTCGCGCGGGTGCTGCGCAAGGAGGACCTGCCGGTCTCGAGCGCCCACGTCATCGAGGCCACCCGCCTCGCCGACACCCTCGCCGCCCTGCGCGGCCGCGGCGCCGCCGGTCTCGAGGAGGTCACCGAGGCGACCCGCGCGGTGTTGTGCGACGGCGACGACGTCCTGCTGGACCTGGTGATGCGCCGGCTCGTCGTCGGGGAGGCGCTCGGCGCGGTGCCCGAGGAGACCCCGACCGTCCCCCTCGACGCCGACCTGCAGCGGCAGGCTAAGTCGTTGCGGATCAAGCGGGCCGCGACCGCGAAGTCCGTGGACCTCGACCTGCGCCGCGACATCGACGTACGACGCTCGCATCTGCTGCACCGGTTGATGCTGCTCGATATCGACTGGGGCACACCGGCGGAGAGCGCGGTGCGTTCGACCGGCACCTTCCGCGAGTCGTGGACGCTGGTCTGGCGCCCCGAGCTGTCGGTGGCCGTCGTGGAGGCGGCCCGGTGGGGCACGACGGTCGAGGCCGCCGCGCACGCGACGGTGCTCGACCGCGCACGCCGCCCGGGCACGAGCCTCGGTGAGGTCACCGAACTGCTCGAGCGTGCCCTGCTCGCCGACCTGCGGCGGGCGGTCCCGGCTCTCGTCACGGCGGTCGACGCGGCCGCCGCCCTCGACCACGACGTGCTGCACCTGATGACGGCGCTGCCGACGCTGGTACGCACCGTCCGGTACGGCGACGTGCGCGGCACCGACCTGTCGTCGCTGGTGCACGTCGTCGACGCGCTGCTCGCCCGCACCTGCGCGGGCCTGCCCGCGGCGGTGACCGGACTCGACCGCGACGCCGCCGACACGCTGCGCACCGCGATCGACGAGGTGCACGTCGCGCTCGCCGTGCGCGAGGACCCCGAGGCCACCGGCCGGTGGCTCGACGTGCTGGCCGCCGTCAGCGAGCGGGAGGACGTCGACGGGCTGCTCACCGGCCGCACCACCCGGCTGCTGCGCGACGCGGGCCGCCTCGACGAGCCGCACACCGCGCTGCGTGTCGCGCGGGCACTGTCGGTGGGGAGCACGGTGACCGCGAAGGCCCGCTGGATCGAGGGTTTCCTCGGCGGCGGGGGGTTGCTGCTCGTGCACGACCGCAGCCTGCTGCGGCTGGTGGACGACTGGCTCCGCGGTCTGGGCGACGAGGACTTCCTCGACGTGCTGCCGGTGCTGCGCCGTACCTTCGGTTCGTTCGCGTTCGGGGAGCGGCGGCTGCTCGGCCGCGCGGTGCGCGGCGAGCGCACCCCCGCCCCGCGTGCCGAGTCCGGCCTGGCGGTCGACCGCGGCCGTCTCGCCGTCGCCGCGACCGCACGGATCCTGGGGGTGACCGCGTGACCACACCGTCCGACGATCAGGAACGGCTGCGCCGGTGGCGCCTCCTCCTCGGTGAGGCCGCCGAGGACTCCACGGGCGCCCTCCCCGCGGCGGACGACGCGGCGATGGACGCCGCGCTGGCGGCGCTGTACGACTCGGCGCCCGTCGACGGCGACGCACCGCGCAGCGCCGGGCTCGGGGCGTCGGCGCCGCGGGTGGCGCGCTGGCTCGGCGACATCCGCACCTACTTCCCCGCGTCGGTGGTGCAGGTGATGCAGCGCGACGCCGTGGACCGGCTCGGGCTGACCCGGCTGCTGCTCGAACCGGAACTGCTCGAGGCGGTGGAACCGGACGTGCACCTCGTCGGCACCCTGCTGAGCCTGAACCGGGTGATGCCGGAGACCACCCGGGCGACGGCCCGCGCGGTGGTGGAGAAGGTGGTCCGCGAGGTCGAGGAACGGCTCGCGCAGAACACCCGCGCCGCCGTGGCCGGAGCACTGAACCGGTCGGCGCGCACCGCGCGGCCGAAGCCGCGCGACATCGACTGGGACCGCACGATCCGCGCGAATCTCGCCCACTACCTGCCCGAGCACCGCACCGTGGTGCCGCAGAAGCTGGTCGGGTACGGACGCCGCTCCCAGGCGGTGCAGCGCGAGGTGGTGCTGGCCGTGGACCAGTCCGGCTCGATGGCATCGAGCGTGGTGTACGCGTCCGTGTTCGCGGCGGTCCTCGCGTCGATGCGGGCGCTGCGGACCTCACTGGTGGTGTTCGACACCGCTGTGGTGGATCTGACCGACAAGCTCACCGATCCGGTGGACGTGCTGTTCGGGACGCAGCTCGGCGGCGGCACCGACATCAACCGGGCGATCGCCTACAGCCGGTCGCTGATCACCCGACCCACGGACTCGTTGTTCGTGCTGATCTCGGACCTGTACGAGGGCGGGATCCGGCAGGAGATGCTCGCCCGGGTGCAGGAGATGCTCACCGCCGGTGCGCAGGTGGTGGTGCTGCTCGCGTTGTCCGACGACGGCGCACCGTCGTTCGACCGGGACAACGCCGCGGCCCTCGCGGCGCTGGGAGTGCCGGCGTTCGCGTGCACCCCGGACCGGTTTCCGGAGCTGCTCGCCGTCGCCCTCGAGCGCGGGGACGTCTCCCGCTGGGCTCAGGCCTGACCGGTCCCTGACCGGTCACGCGCGGCGTCCTCCCGCGCGTAGCGGGCGAGCAGTTCGGTCTCCGCCTCGTGCCGGGGGAAGAGGAGGTACACCAGGAGCGCGCCGAGCAGCACGATCCCGATGGCGGCGGCGTAGGCGCGGCTGTCGCCGTGGAGGAAGGCGTCGCGGGCCGCGGCGATGATCTGCTGCGCGTACTGGGGGTAGCGCTCGGCGATGTTCACCGCCCCCGCGAACGACTTCTCGAGGGCGGCCTCGGTCTTCTCGTTCACCGACGCGGCCTGAGGGGTCGCCGCGATCGTGCCCGCCAGGGAGGCGGTGTAGCCGGCGGTGAGGATGGCCCCGAGGATCGACTGCACGATCGCGCCGCCGAGATCGCGTTGCAGATCCGCGGTGCCCGATGCCATTCCGGCGCGGTTGATCGGCACCGATCCGGTGAGCGAACGCGAGGCAGGGGTGCCTGCGAGGCCCACCCCCGCGCCGAGGCACATGAATCCGAGCGCCACCACCGCGTAGGAGGCGTCGGCGTCCCACCACACGAAGGCGACGACGAGCCCGGCCACGATCGCCGTGTACCCGGCGAGCAGGGTGAACCGGGAGCCCCGTGTCTCGACGAGTTTCGCGGACTGCGGTGCGACGAGCACCATCACCAGCGCGGCGGGCAGTGCTGCCGAACCGGATTCCAGGGTCGAGTAGCCGAGCACGTTCTGCAGGTACTGCTGACTGACGTACATGGTGCCCATGAGGGTGCCGAACACGACGATGCCCGCGACGGCGGCGACCCAGAAGATGCGGCGCCGCCCCACCTGCAGGTCGAACAGCGGGTTGCCGGCCCGGCGTTGCCGGAGTACGAACAGGATCCCCGCGACGGCCGCGATCACCAGCGCGGACACGGCGACGGTCTGCATCCCGTCGGTCGGCAGGAAGTTGATGCCGAGCACGAGGGCGCCGACGAGGACCACGGACACGAGCCCGCCGAGATGGTCGACGGGCTCGGACGATTCGTTGACGTGGCTCGGCACGAACACCCATGTCATCGCCAGTGCGACCAGCGCGAGCGGCATGGTCACCAGGAAGACCGAGCCCCAGGAGAAGCCCTCGAGCAGGGCGCCGGCGACGAGCGGTCCCAGTGCGGTCAGGCCTCCGCCGATCGCCGACCACAGGGCGATGGCGTGGGTGCGGGCGGGCCCGGACCACAGGGCCGTGATGAGCGCGAGGGTGGTCGGGAAGGCGAGGCCCGCGGACACGCCGCCGAGGACCCGGGCGGCGAACAGCACCTCGAGGGTCGGCGCGAAGCCTGCCACCAGCGAGACGGGCACCGCCATCGCCATGCCGAGCAGGAGCATGGTCCTGCGGCCGTAGCGGTCGCCCACGGCACCGAGATAGAGCACGGAGGCGGCCAGGCCGAGCGAGTAGCCGACGGCGACCAGGTTCAGTCCGGTCTGGCCGGCGTCGAAGGCCTTGCCGATGTCGGGCAGGGCGACGTTCGCGACCGCCAGGTTCAGGTTCGCGACCGCCGCGACGAGGATCAGCGAGGCCAGGACCAGCGGGGCGCGGACGGGACGATCCTCGGCGGAGGTGCTCACGGGAGACATGGTGCGCGATGTGCGGGTGTCCGTGGACCCGAAACGGAAAGTTCGACTTCGCGCCACATTCCGGAAACACACTGCGCCGACACTGGGTGCACAGTGAGCCGAGTCACCGAGGGGGAATCGAGATGACCGAGATCGCATTCGTCACGGACTTCGTCACCGACGGCACCGGGGCGCGGCCGTACCGGGCCCGCCCGACCGGGTCACCGGCCGTGCCGCCGGTCGCGCTCGCACCCGTGGGGTCCCCGTTCGTGGCGTCGCCGCGACGCGGGGCGGGCCGGCGCCTCGTGGAGTCGACGATCGGCACCGCCTTCTCGTTGGCGGTCACCGCCGCGATGGTGACGGGACTGGCGGGGGCGGGCACGGCCTCCGCGGTGGCGGCCGCCGCCTCCGCACTGCGTTCACGCTGAACGACCCCCGGCTCCCGGCGAGCGGGTTAGGATCGCCTCACCTGCTGTCCGACGGAGCCGAGGTCCACTCATGAAGCGTCGCGCCGCCGCGCTGCTCGCCACCACTGCCGTCCTCCTGGCCGCCTGCGGATCGGACGACGGAGAGTCCGCGTCCGAGACCACGGGTGCCGAATCGGGGGCGTTTCCCGCCACGATCGAGACGATGTTCGGGCCCGTCACCGTGGAGGAACAATCCGAGCGGGTCGTCGCCCTGGGCTGGGGCGACGCGGAGACCGCCCTCGCGTTGGGAGTCGAGCCGGTCGGGGCGAGCGACTGGCTCGCGTTCGGCGGCGACGGAGTAGGGCCGTGGGTGGAGGACGGTTACAGCGAATCCCCGGAGATCATCGGCACCGTGGAGCCGTCCTTCGAGCAGATCGCGGCGCTGACGCCGGATCTGATCCTCGACACCGCCAGTTCCGGTGAGCAGGCCCGCTACGACACGCTCTCGGGGATTGCGACGACCATCGGCCCACCCGAGGGGGCGACCGCCTATCAAACCCCGCGCGACGCGCAGATCACGATGGTCGCGACCGCGCTCGGGGTGCCCGAGAAGGGCGAGGAACTCGTCACGGAGCTCGACGAGCAGTTCGCGCAGGCCGCGGCCGACCATCCCGAGTTCGCCGGCAAGACGGTCACGGTCGCGGCGTACACCTCGGACGGCTGGGGCGCCTACGTCTCGCGGGACGCGCGCGTGCAGTTCCTGCAGGATCTCGGCTTCGTCAACAATCCGGCGGTCGAGGCGATGGCGGGCGACAACTTCTTCGTGCCGGTCTCCGACGAGAACCTCGGGATGCTCGACTCCGACCTGCTGCTCGTCCTCCCGATCTACGTCGATTCGGCGGAGGTGACGGAGAATCCGCTCTTCCAGCAGCTTCCGGTCGTGCAGGACGGTCGGTACCTCGTGCTCGACAGCGGCTCCGACGTCGCGAACGCGATCTCGCTGAACTCGGCGCTGTCGATCCCGTTCGCGCTCGATCAGCTGGTGCCGCAGCTCGCCGAACGCGTCGACTGAGAGACCGTCCACCGGGACACCCCTGCCGGGACGGAGACGCAGCGCCGGGCCAGGGTGGTGAACGCCGCCCTGTCGAGGCGCCCCGCGCCCGCCGGGAGGCACCCGAGCAGCGGCACACCGGTGACCTCGGGCAGGTCGTCGAGATTGCATCGCTCGGCGAGATCCGGTTCCTCGGGCCAGGCTCCGACGATGACCCCGGCGCAGGCGACGTCGGCGGCGCGCAGCGCGGCGACGGTCAACGCGGAATGGTTGAGGGTGCCGAGCCCGGCGGCGGCGACGACCACGGCCGGGGCGGCGAGGGCGGCGGCGACGTCGACGAGGGTGAAGCCTTCGGCGCCCAGCCGCACGAGCACCCCGCCGGCCCCCTCGACGAGGGTCAGGTCGTGCTCGTCGTCGACGCGGCGGATCGCGTCGACGACGGCCTGCAGGTCGAGCAGCGGACGGCCGCTGCGCCGCGCGGCGGTGTCGGGGGCGAGCGGGTCGGGATAGCGGGCGAGTTCCACGAGGTCGACGTCCGGACCTGCGAGGCGCCGGATCTCGCGCAGGTCGCCGGGTGCATCGTCGGTCACCCCGGTCTGCGCCGGTTTGCACACCGCGACCCGCAGGCCGGCGGCGCGGGCGTCGGCGGCGAGCGCGGCGGTGGCGACGGTCTTGCCGACATCGGTGGAGGTGCCGGTGACGACGAGGACGCTCACGCGTGGGCTCCCGCAAGCACGTCGGTGAGCACCTCGTCGACGAGAGCCAGGTCGTCGCCGGTGAGGTTCGCCCGGGCGGTCAGCCGCAGCCGGGAGGTGCCGGCGGGCACCGACGGCGGCCGGAAGCAGCCGACGTGGACGCCGCGGTCGCGACACCGGCGGGAGGCGTCGAGGGCGACCTGCGGTTCACCGAGGACCACCGAGACCACTGCGGACGGCGGGGCGACGACCCCGGTGATGCGGGCGAGGTCGGCGGCGCGGTCGAGGACCGCCGCGGCACGTTCGGGTTCGGCGCGCAGCACCTTCAGGGCGCCGCGCGCCGCACCGACCGCCGCCGGCGCGAGCCCGGTGTCGAAGATGAAGGTGCGGGCGGTGTCGACGAGGTGTTCGCGGATCCGCCCGTCGGCGAGCACGACACCGCCCTGGGAGGCGAGCGACTTCGACAGGGTGGCGGTGACGATCAGGTCGGGCTCGCCGGCGAGGCCCACCTCGTGGACGAGTCCGCGGCCCCCCGCACCGCGGACTCCCACTCCGTGAGCCTCGTCGACGAGCAGGAACGCCCCGTGCGCGCGGCACACGCGGTGCAGTGCGCGCAGTGGGGCGAGGTCTCCGTCGGTGCTGAACACCGAGTCGGTGAGCACGAGCGCGCGCGGTTCGGTGCGCGCGGCGAGTGCGGCGGCGACGGCGTCGACCTCGTTGTGCGGGGTCACGACGACGCGGGCGCGGGAGAGCCGGCAGGCGTCGACGAGCGAGGCGTGGGAACCGGCGTCGGACACCACGAGCGCGTCGCGGCCGGACAGCGCGGTGACCGCGCCGAGGTTGGCGGCGTAGCCGCTGGAGAACACCAGTCCGCTCTCCGCACCGGTGAACTCGGCGAGTTCGCGTTCGAGCAGTTCGTGTTCGGTGGTGGTGCCGGTGACCAGCCGTGATCCGGTGGATCCGCCGCCCCAGCGGCGCAGCGCCGCGGTGGCGCCGGCGAGGACCTCGGGGTGGCGGATCAGGCCGAGGTAGTCGTTGGAGGCCAGGTCGACGATCGCCGAGCCGGAGGTGCGGGCGACCGGTTCGCGGTGCAGTCCTGCGGCGCGGCGCGCCGCGGCGGTGTCGTCGAGCCAGGCGAGGCCGGGGTGTGCGGTCATGACCCGAGACCATACTTGAACACCGTTCAAGGCGTCATCCCGGCACGGTCGCCCGCTGGGCTCGAGCGGTCCGGCAGACCCGGAGACGGGGGACGTCCCGGTGTGAGGAGCAGTCGGTGATCGAGGAGTTGCACGTGCGGTCGGCGGACGCGGCGGCGGTGGCCGAGAGCGATCCCGACCGGGCGCCGACGATCGCGATGACCGAGATCCTGCAGGTACCGGAGGAGAGTGTCGCCGGGCTGCGCCGCACCCCGATGTGGGCGCCCATGGCGGCACTGACCCCGACCTGGGTGCGGGAACTGCGCGTGATCGACACGCTCGGACCGGACGTGACGCGATACGCGCCGGTCACCGCCGAGACCCTCTTCCTGTTCGGTGGCCGCATCGCGCGGCACCACGTCGAGGCCACCGCGGCGCTGCGCGCCGTCCTGCCGGCCACGCGGCTCGTCGAGTTCCCCGGGCACGCGCACGTCGCGCACGTCACCGGCCCGAAGCAGGTGGCCGAGGCGATCGCCGGGTTCGCGACGACCGGCTGAGCCGGCGCAGGGGCACCGCCGACCGAGCGGATTCAGGAGGCCGGGGTGCGCACCCCGGCCTGCGCGCGGGCCGCGGCGAGCATCCCCGTGGTGATGGTGGCGACGTCGTCGGCGCTGCACACGTAGGGCGGCATCGCGTAGATCAGGTTGCGGAACGGGCGCAGCCACACCCCGGCGCCGACGGCGGCCGCGGTCGCCGTCCGCATGTCCACCGGTTCGGAGAGTTCGAGGACGCCGATGCCGCCGAGCACCCGCACGTCCGTCACCCCGGGCAGGTCGCAGGCGGGGGCGAGCCCGGTCTCCAGGCCCGTCTGCAGTGCCGCGACCTCGGCGCGCCAGTCCCGCGACAGCAGCAGTTCGATCGCCGCGACGGCGACCGCACACGCGAGGGGATTACCCATGAAGGTCGGGCCGTGCATGATGCCGCCACCCTCCCCCGCGCTGATCGCCTCGGCGATCGCCCGGGTGGTCAGCGTCGCGGCGAGGGTCATGTAGCCGCCGGTCAGGGCCTTGCCGACGCACATGACATCAGGTGACACCCCGGCGTGGTCGGCGGCGAACAGTTCGCCGGTGCGGCCGAAACCGGTGGCGATCTCGTCGAAGATCAGCACCAGGCCGTGCTCGTCGCACATCCGGCGCAGCTCCCGCAGGTAGCGTGGCTCGTGGAAGCGCATCCCGCCGGCGCCCTGCACGACCGGCTCCACGATGACGGCGGCGAGCTCGTCGACGTGCGCGACGAGGATCTCCTCGAAGGCGGCGACGTAGTCGGGGTCGAACGCCGCGGGCGGGGCGGGGGCGAAGACCTGACGGGCGAGGATGTCGGTCCACAGCGCGTGCATGCCGCCCTCGGGGTCGCACACGCTCATCGGGGCGAAGGTGTCGCCGTGATATCCGCCACGCCAGGTGAGCAGCCGGCGGCGCCGCGGACGACCGATCGCACGCTGGTACTGCACCGCCGTCTTCACCGCGACCTCCACCGACACCGAGCCCGAGTCGGCGAGGAAGACCGTGTCCAGCCCGGCGGGGGTGAGGTCGACGAGCAGTTCCGCGAGCCGCGCGGCGGGGGCGTGGGTGAGACCCCCGAACATGACGTGACTCATCTTCTCCAGCTGGTCGCGCACCGCCGTGTCCAGCACCGGATGCCGGTAGCCGTGCACGGCGGCCCACCACGAACTCATGCCGTCGACCAGCTCGCGTCCGTCGGCGAGCACCAGCCGGGTGCCGTGGGCTCGGTCGACCACCAGCGGTTCGGTGGCGGCCGGAAAGGCGCCGTAGGGATGCCACAGATGCTGCGCGTCGAGGCTGCGGATCCGGTCGGCCGGGAGTCCTGAGGTGCTCACGCCCCGACTGTAGGCGGTTGGCCTCCGCGGCTCGCGGCCGCGTAGTCTGCCCGGGTTGCCGTGACTCGAACTCACCGGTAACACCGTCGGGGGACGGCCCTGCCACGCCGCCCGACGCCACCGATTACGCACGACTGCCGGAGGGTATGCGCTTCCATGTCCGTCCACACCTCGGGACACGATCTCGGGAGTGCTGTACCGGCACCGGGCGCGAAGCCCGCCCGCCGCGCCGATCTCGACGGCGTGCGCGGTCTGGCCATCGCCCTGGTGGTGGTCTTCCACGTGTGGTTCGGCCGGGTCTCCGGCGGCGTCGACGTCTTCCTGGCGATGTCCGGCTTCTTCTTCGTCGGTACCCTGCTGCGCACAGCCGAGTCCGGTGCGGCCCTCGATCCGGTTCCGGTGGTGCGGAGGGTGGGCCGCCGCCTGCTGCCGCCGCTGGTGCTCGTGCTGACCGTCACCGTGCTCGCGACGACGGTGATCCTGCCGTCGACGCAGTGGTTCCGGGTGGCCGACGAGACCGGCGCGTCGCTGCTGTTCTTCCAGAACTGGCATCTGGCGCGGTCGGGCAGCGACTATCTCGCGGCCGATCCGATGGTCAGCCCCCTGCAGCATCTGTGGTCCATCGCGGTGCAGGGGCAGTTCTATCTCGCGGCGCTGGTGGTGGTGTTCGCCGTGGCCTGGCTGCTGCGCCGCCGGTCGCTGCCGGTCCGGCCGGTGCTCGCCGTGCTGCTGGCGGCGCTGACCGCGGCGTCGCTGACCTACGCGACGGTGTCCGAGCACCCGCAGTCGTGGCTGTACTACGACAGCGCCGCCCGCGCGTGGGAGCTGACCCTCGGCGGGTTGCTGGCGTGCGTGGTGCCGTGGCTGCGGCTGCCCCGCTGGGCGCGGATCGCGCTCGGTGTGGCCGCCCTCGCGGTGCTGCTGTCGTGCGGGTTCCTGCTCGACGGCAACGCCCTGTTCCCCGGCCCGTGGGCGCTGGTGCCGGTGGGTGCCGCGATGGCGCTGATCGTCGCGGGCGCCGCGCCGGGCGACACGACACCCGACACCCCGACCGCCCGGGTGTTGTCCTCGCGGCCGCTGCTGCGGCTCGGCGCGATCGCCTACGCCCTGTACCTGTGGCACTGGCCGATCCTCATCGGCTACCTCGTGGTGCGGCAGCACCCGTCGGCGGGACTCGTCGGCGGCCTCGGTGTCGTCGTCGTGTCGCTGCTGCTCGCGGAGGCCTCCACGCGGTGGCTCGAGGAACCGATCCGCCGCACCGAGCCGCCGCGCTCGGCACGGACCGCGCTGGTGAGCGCGGTGGCCGTCACGGCGGTGGCGCTGTTCGCCGCGGCGAATCTGTGGGGCGTCCACATCGACCGGGCCTCGCAGGCCCTCGCACACACGGCGGAGCTGCCCGCGGACCTGTATCCGGGGGCGGCGGTGTTCGACCCGGCGGTCCAGGCCGACCCGCAACCGATCCAGCCGCCGCTGCAGGTCGCGCATCTGGACCTACCGCCCGCGACCCTGGACAACTGCATCGCCCAGCACACCAACCGTTCCCCGCTGACCTGCACCTACGGGGATCCGCTGGCGACCCGGCGGATGGTCCTCGTCGGGGGTTCGCACTCGGAGCACTGGCTCGCCGCGCTGGACGCCCTCGGCATCGAGCACAACTTCCGGCTCGACACCTACCTCAAGGTGGGCTGTCCGCTGTCCGATCCTCTCGCGCCGCTGGTGGAGGACTCCCCCACGGTCGAGTGCGATACCTGGTCGACGGCGGTGCTCGCCGAACTGCGCGCCGATCCGCCGGACTACGTGTTCACCACCTCGACCCGCACCAAGGACGAGGGTGAGGGACCGGGCGACTTCACCCCGTTCTGGTACGTCGACCTGTGGCAGACCCTCGCCGATCACGGCATCCCGGTGATCGCGATCCGCGACAACCCGTGGTTGTTCCGCGACGGCGTGGCCTATCGGGCGGCCGACTGCCTCGCCGGGGGCGGCACCGCCGAGTCGTGCGGGGTGCCGCGCGAGGAGGCCCTCGACCCGGTCGACCCGGCGATCGCGGCGTCGGCGCACCTGCCGTCGGTGTCGCTGATCGACATGTCCGACCTGTTCTGCCGGCAGGATCTGTGCCGCGCGGTGGAGGGCAACATCCTGATCTACCGGGACGAGAACCACCTCACGACCACCTATGTGCGGACGATGACGCCCGAGCTCGGCGAGCGGCTCGGCCCGCTCACGGGATGGTGGTGACGCACTCACCCCGAGCGAACGCTCCGAGAAGGCTAGTGTGGCGACATGGAGCCCACCACCGACGCGAGCACCACCGAGGATCTGCCCGAAGTCATCGAAGTGTGGCCGGGTTCCCCGTATCCACTCGGGGCCACCTACGACGGTGCGGGCACGAACTTCGCCCTGTTCTCCGAGATCGCAGAGAAGGTCGAACTGTGCCTGATCTCCCGGGACGGAACGGAGACCCGGATCCCGCTCGAGGAGGTCGACGGATACGTCTGGCACGCCTATCTGCCCACCGTCTCCCCCGGCCAGCGCTACGGCTACCGGGTGCACGGACCCTACGACCCCGCCAACGGCCACCGGTGCGATCCGAGCAAACTGCTGCTCGACCCGTACGGCAAGGCGTTCGACGGTACCTTCGACGGCGACTCCTCGCTGTTCTCCTATCCGCTGCCCGGCACCTCCGAGAAGGGGGCCGGCGAGGATGCCGGTGAGGCGGACGAGGCGCAGCATCCCGCGGTCTCGGGGGCCGATCTGCCCGGCCTCGATTCCCTCGGCCACACCATGACCACCGTCGTCATCAACCCCTTCTTCGACTGGGCGACGGACCGGCACCCGCGCCGGCCCTACAACGAGACGGTCATCTACGAGGCGCACGTCAAGGGTATGACGGCGACGCATCCCGACATCCCCGAGCACATGCGCGGCACCTATGCGGGTCTGGCGCACCCGGCGATCATCGACCACCTGCTCTCCCTGGGGGTCACCGCGATCGAGCTGATGCCGGTGCACCAGTTCATGCACGACCAGGTGCTCCTCGACAAGGGGCTGCGCAACTACTGGGGGTACAACACCTTCGGGTTCTTCGCCCCGCACGCCGAGTACTCGTCGTCGAACAAGCCGAGCGCGGTGGTCGCAGAGTTCAAGGCGATGGTGCGCGCCTTCCACGAGGCGGGCATCGAGGTGATCCTCGACGTGGTCTACAACCACACCGCCGAGGGCAACCATCTCGGCCCGACCATCTGCTTCCGAGGAATCGACAACGCCGCCTACTACCGCCTCGTCGACGACGACAAGGCGTACTACATGGACTACACGGGCACCGGCAACAGTCTCAACGCCCGCCACCCGCACACCCTGCAGCTGATCATGGACTCGCTGCGCTACTGGGTCACCGAGATGCACGTGGACGGCTTCCGGTTCGATCTCGCCTCCACCCTGGCGCGGGAGCTGCACGACGTGGACCGGCTGTCGGCGTTCTTCGATCTGGTCCAGCAGGATCCGGTCGTCTCGCAGGTCAAGCTGATCGCCGAGCCGTGGGATGTCGGGGAGGGCGGCTACCAGGTGGGCAACTTCCCCGGGCAGTGGACGGAGTGGAACGGCAAGTACCGCGACACGGTCCGCGACTACTGGCGGGGCGAGCCGGCCACCCTCGGGGAGTTCGCGTCGCGCCTGACCGGCTCGTCGGACCTGTACGAGGACACCGGGCGCCGGCCGGGCGCGTCGATCAACATCGTCACCGCCCACGACGGGTTCACCCTCGCGGACCTGGTGTCCTACAACGAGAAACACAACGACGCCAACGGGGAGGACAACCGCGACGGCGAGTCGCACAACCGGTCGTGGAACTGCGGGGTGGAAGGCCCCACCGACGATCCGGAGGTGCTCGCGCTGCGCGGGCGCCAGCAGCGCAACATGCTGGCGACGCTGATCCTGTCGCAGGGCACCCCGATGCTCGCGCACGGCGACGAGCTGGGGCGCACCCAGCAGGGCAACAACAACGTATACTGCCAGGACAACGAACTGTCGTGGGTGGACTGGTCGCTCGCAGAGACGAATGCGGACCTGGTGGCGTTCACCCGCAACGTGATCGTTTTGCGGGCCGAGCATCCGGCGTTCCGGCGCCGCCGCTTCTTCGAGGGCCGGCCGATCCGCAGCGGCGACCAGTCCCGCGACATCGCGTGGCGCACCCCGAGCGGCGACGAGATGATGCCCGAGGACTGGGACAGCGGGTTCGGCAAGTCGCTCGCGGTGTTCCTCAACGGCGAGGGCATCCCCGAACCCGACCAGCGCGGGCAGCGCGTCGTCGACGACTCGTTCCTGATGTGTTTCAACGCCCATCACGAACCCATCGACTTCGTCACCCCGGACGGCCCCCACGCCGAGGAGTGGACGGTGGCGCTCGACACCGATGTACCCGACGGACTGCGAGAGGAGACCGTCACCGCGGGTAAGCCCGTCCGGGTGCAGGCGCGCTCGGTACTGGTGCTGCGGAGGACCCGATGACGGATGCGCGTGTGAGGAGCGCCGGAGCGGGGAACACGGGTGCGGTGCTGTCCACCTACCGCCTCCAGCTGCGCGGCGACGCGTGCACCTTCGACGACGCCGTCACCCTGCTCGACTATCTCGACGCGCTCGGGGTCTCCCACCTGTATCTCTCCCCCGTACTGACGGCGACCGCCGGCTCCACACACGGTTACGACGTGGTCGATCCCACCACGGTCTCCGATGCACTCGGTGGCCGTGACGGGCTGGAAAGGCTGGCGCGGGAAGCGCGTTCGCGCGGGATGGGGTTGGTGGTCGACATCGTCCCCAACCACGTGGGCGTCGCCGATCCGCGACAGAACGCGTGGTGGTGGGACGTGCTGAAGCACGGCCGCGACTCGCATCACGCGTCGTTCTTCGATCTCGACCTCGCCGACGACAACGGCGCGGACGGCCGGATCGCGTTGCCGGTCCTCGGATCCGAGGAGGACGTGCGGGAGCTGACCGTCGACCGGTCCGGTGACGAGCCGATGCTCGCCTACTACGACAAGCGCTTCCCCGTCGCGCCCGGCACCGACGAGGGCACCGGGGAGGAGGTACACGCCCGGCAGTCCTACCGGCTGGTGGCGTGGAACTCGGGGCTGATCGGTTACCGCCGGTTCTTCACCGTCGACGATCTCGCCGCGGTGCGGGTGGAGGACCCGGCGGTGTTCGACGCGACGCACGAGCAGGTCGGATCGTGGATCACCGACGGGCTGGTGGACGGGATCCGCGTCGATCATCCCGACGGGCTGGCCGACCCGGCCGGTTATCTCGCGCGGTTGCGGGAGCTGATGGGGGCGGATCGGTGGCTGGTGATCGAGAAGATCCTCGGCGACGGCGAACCGCTGGACGCGACCCTGCCCGTGGACGGGACCACCGGGTACGACGCGCTCGCCGAACTGTCGGCGGTGTTCGTCGACCCCGACGGCGAGGCCGAGCTCAACGCCCTGTCGCGGATCGTCGCGGGGGTGGACGGGGACGCGGCGTGGCTCGAGGTCCGCGAACGCGAACTCAAGCGCTGGGTGCTCGAGAACGGTCTGGCACCGGAGGTGCGGCGGCTGGTGCGGGCGCTCCGCCGCGACACCGGCGCCACCGACTGTTCCGACGAGGAGCTGCGGGAGGCGGTGATCGGGGTGGCGGCGCGGCTGCCGGTCTACCGCGCCGACTATGCGCCGTTGAGCACGCTGACACCGCGGGTCGCCGGGGATCTGGCCCGGTCGATCCCGTCCCTGTCCCCCGCGCTGACCGTCTTCGCGCGGGCGATGGCGGTACGGGGTGAGGCAGCGGTGCGGTTCGGGCAGGTGTGCGGTGCGGCGACGGCGAAGGCGGTGGAGGACTGTCTGTTCTACCGTGCGGCGCGGTTGATCTCGCTGCAGGAGGTCGGTGGGAATCCGGGGCGGTTCGCGATCTCCCCGGCCGAGTTCCATCTGGCGTGGACGCAGCGGGCCCGGCACTGGTCCCGCACGATGACGACCCTGTCCACCCACGACACCAAGCGCAGCGAGGACGTGCGGGCGCGCATCGGAGTGCTCTCGCAGGTGCCCGAGGAATGGACCCGGCGCCTCGACGGATGGAACTCCGCGGAGCCCGCCCCGGATCCCGCGATCGGGTTGTTCCTGTGGCAGACCCTGGTCGGGGTGTGGCCGCTCGATGGTGCCGTGACCGGCGAACTCCGTGAACGGCTGCACGCCTACGCACGGAAGGCGTTGCGGGAGAACGGGACCCGGACAACCTGGACCGAGGTGGACGAGGAGTTCGAGAAAGCGGTCGCGCGGTGGATCGACGCGGTGTGCGACGGCCCGGTCGGTGTCGAGCTCACCGAGTTCGTCCGCGTCCTCGAGCCGCACACCTCCGCGGTGTCGCTGGGGCAGAAACTGCTGCAGTTGCTCGGCCCCGGCATCCCGGACGTCTACCAGGGCACCGAGTTGTGGGACGACTCCCTCGTCGACCCGGACAACCGGCGGCCGGTGGACTTCGAGGCCCGGCGCCGTCTGCTCGACGATCCCGAGGCGGCCCCGGCGAAGTTCACGGTGGTGCGCTCCGCGCTGCGGTTGCGACGGGAGCGGCCGGCGAGTTTCGTCGGTGGCGCCTACGTGCCGATCCTCGCGTCGGGTCCGGCCGCCGAGCATCTGCTGGCGTTCGGCCGGGGGCCGACGCCGGACGATCCGGACGTGCTCGCGCTGGCGTCGCGGCGCACGGTTGCATTGTCGCGCACCGGGTGGCGGGACACCGTGGTGGATCTACCCGAGGGTCGGTGGTCGGAGGCGCTGACCGGCCGCACCTTCAGCGGGCGGGTCCGGTTGGCGGAGTTGCTGTCTCCGCTGCCGGTCGCGGCGCTGGTGCGGGAGGACCGGGCGCGGTAGGCCGGACTCAGTCCTCGAGGCCCTCTTCCGCGTCGAGCCGCCGTTCGGTGCGGCGCCGGTTCCACACCACGAACACCGCGAAGATCACGAGGACGGTCGCCGCGCCGGCGATGCGGCCGGCCCAGGTGGCGGGGTCGTTGTCGACACCGTCGCCGTAGCGCAGCTGCACGAAGATCCCGGCGATACCGACGAGATAGAGGGCCGCGCCGGCGACGGCACGGGGCCGCCACACGTTCGCGGTGAGGTACAGGTCGACGTCGCGTTGCCGCGCATACAGCTGGGTGACGACCGAGACGACGAACCAGGCGATCAGGATGCCCAGGGCCGTCCACGCGCCCGGCCGGCCGGCGATCCAGGGCAGGACGGCGGCGGCGACGAGCGCGATCCATTGGGACAGCTGGAATCCCACGGCCGACGCCTCGTTCCACACGTCGCGCTGACGTTCGTCGCGGTAGAAGTCGTCGTCGAGATCGCCGACGAACCGGGCGGCCTTGTAGAACGCGGTCATGGGGAATCCTCCTCGCCGAGCGGGAACAGGGCCTCGACGGTGGTGTCGAGGGTGCGGGCCAACCGCAGGGCGAGGTACACGCTCGGCGCGTAGTCACCCTTCTCGGTGGAGACGATGCTCTGCCGGCTGACACCGACAGCGTCTCCGAGAGCGGCCTGCGTGAGACCGGCCTGTCGCCTGAACTCACGCACTCTGTTGTGTCGCGGAACTCCGGTCACGGAAAAAAGTAAAGTCGACTTGTCATTTTATGTCAAGAGGACTTGTCATTCCGCTGCGGGGTGCGGACCCGGGGTGCCGTCGGCCGAGGATGGGTCAGACGGGATCCTTCCGCCACAACAACGCGTGCAGGCATTCGACGGCCTCGGCCGGGGATTCGACGTCGAGCACCCCACCGGCGGGCATGCGCCAGCCGCCGATGGAGATCACCGGGACCCCGGTGCGGACCGCGAGCGCGATCTCGCTCATCGTGCCCCAGCTCCCGCCCACCGCGATCAGGGCGTCGCTGCTGCGCACGATCAGCGCGTTGCGCATCTCCCCGAGCCCGGTGGGCACGGCGATCGTCAGGTACGGGTTGCCGTCGGCCCGGTCCTCACCGGGCAGGAACCCGAGGGTGGTGCCCCCGGCCTCGATCGCCCCGCGGCAGGCCGCCGCCATGACCCCGCCGAGACCACCGGTG
>Ga0182741_1002122_pt1 | contig 23861 bp, 16 predicted proteins | sample eDN5th37CBELigOP_FD_128874 | JGI IMG/M metagenome (GOLD analysis project Ga0182741, IMG submission 128874) | Enriched Organic Plus compost microbial communities from Emeryville, California, USA - eDNA 5th pass 37_C BE-Lig OP (version 2) (version 2) ... | reverse complement strand
GGCCAGATGAACGCGCCGCCGCCGGAGATCACGCGTGCCGCGTTCTCGCCCGCCACCTTGCCGGAGATGACGAGGACCTTGTTGGCGGGGCAGCGCTTGTAGCGCGAGACGAAGAGGAGGGCCAGCCCGACCACGAGCGCCACGAGCAGGAGGCCGCCGCCAGCCGCGAAGCCACTGATGTCCAGCGGAGAGCCGGACTGTAGCAGGGCGTAGGGAAGTGTCGTATGCATGCTCAGAGAACCTCATCGAGAGTGGGGGTGGCAACGACTTCCACGATATCCGGCTCTCGTACGTCGACGACGGTGACCTTCGTGCCGGTGGAGAGCGCTTCGCCGCGCGTAACTGCGTCGTACTCGACGGTGCGGCCGTTGAGGGTGAGGGTCACTTTCCCCGGGCCCGAGTCGGCGCCGGGGATGGGGATGTACACCGTGCCGCCTTCTCCGATCGCATCGCTGACGCGGATGGAGCGATCGCTCTCCAGCCGCAGGATCCAGCGCATGCTTATGGCAACGAGCAGCATGGCGAGGAAGCCGGGGATCACCGCCGCCGCGAGCACGAGGAGGAGCGGCCACCCCGCGCTCGTCGCGGCGAGACCGGAGAGGCCGAAGAAGGCGAGGCCGGCTGAGAGGGCGCGGACGCTCAAGAGGTTCAGCCCGTTCCCGGCTCCTCCATCGTGCGCGCCTGCATGATCGATGTCGTGTGCAGCGTCCAGGTGGTCGAGGCCGTGTGCGCCGTCGACGCCGAAGAGGCCGAGCAGCAACTGCAGGATGAGCACCCCGCCGCCGAGCACCGTGCAAACGACGAAGAAGCTTGTCATAGGGCTAAGATGCAACGGACCGCCTGCGATGGCGAGGGCGGCATCAGCTTGGCGGGGGCAGGCGCGATGAACCAGTCATTCGGTCCGGCCGGCGGACCACTGGTTGTTCCCGGGATTCACATCGGGGAGGTGCTCATCGGGATCGACGGTTACTGATTCGAGGCGAGATGTGGAGTGGTACGACAGAACGAAGGTACCGCCCTGTTCCCAGATCTCGACCGGGAGCTTCACGGTGCTCGTGTGGCCGTTCGACTCCTTCACCGCTACCGTGGTGGGCATGGCCATGCGATCCAGGTTCACGAGCGTGATGAGCGAGCCCTTCGAGGGGTCGCCATCCACGTAGGCCACGTTCGCCACTCCCTGATCGAGGTTCCACGCCTCCACGAACCACCCTTTCCAGAACCAGTCGAGGTCTTCGCCGGCGGCGTCGTTCATGGTGCGGAAGAAGTCCGGCGGCGTGGGGTGCTTGTAGGCCCAGCGGCGCACGTATTCACGGAAGGCGCGGTCGAAGCGCTCGGGGCCGAGTATCTCCTCGCGGAGGAGTACGAGACCGAGCGAGGCCTTGTAGTACTCCAACGGATGCAGGTATTGCGACGGGACCGCGTCGGCGCGGGTGAGGATCGGTTGGGAAGCGGGATCCAGTAGATAGGAAACGATCTCGCGCGCCGGGTTGCCGCCCTTAGGCGCGTACTCGCCGTCGCGCTTGGGCGCGAACTCGCCGCCATTGAAGGCGTCGGTGGCGTAGATGTCCACGAAGGTGTTGAAGCCCTCGTCCATGAAGGCGTAGCGCCGCTCGTTGGAGCCCACGATCATGGGGAACCAGTTGTGCCCCACTTCGTGATTGGTGACCGACCAGAGTCCCTTCCCCTTCGAGCGCCAGCTGCAGAAGTCGATCCCCGGATACTCCATCCCGCCCACCGGGCCGCCCACGTTCACGGCCACATCGTAGGGATACTCGAAGAGCTGCCTGGAGAAGAGCTCTATCGTGGCCCTCACGTACTCGGTGGAGCGGGCATAGGCGTCGGGCGCCGCGCTCTCCACGGGGTACGCGGACATGGCGAGCACGGTGCGGCCGCTCGGCGTGTGCGCTGCCGCGGCGTCCCACACGAAGGCCTTCGATGCGGCCCACGCCACATCGCGGGAGTTCTTCATGGTGAAGTGCCAGGTGAGCCGAGCCTTCCCGGAGGGGCGCGTGGCTGGATTGGCGATCTCGCCGGGCGAGCGGATGTAGATGGTGCTGTCGCTCCGCCTCGCGGCGGCGAGGCGCTCGCGCTCGGTCGGCGTGAGAACCTCCTCCGGATTGCGAAGCACGCCCGACCCCACGACGATGAACGAGGCGGGGACGTCCACGGTGTAGTCGTAGTCGCCGTAGTCGAGGTAGAACTCTCCATTCCCCATGAAGGGAAGGGTGTTCCAGCCGCGTACATCGTCGTACACGGCCATGCGCGGGTACCATTGCGCTATGTCGTATACGGTCCCGTTCCGGCTCTCCATGCGTCCCGCGCGGCCGTTGTCGGTTCCCACCTCGAAGGAGTACTCCATCGTCACCACCACGCTGTCGCCGCGCGGGGCGAGGGGACGGGGGAGCTCGAGGCGCATGCGCGTGTCGCCCACCGAGTACTCCGCGCGCGATGTCCGTCCGTGCTGCGTGGTGGACGCGTTCGCGATGTGGAAGCCGTCGGTGTGCGGTTCCGCCTCATCGGGTGCGGTCGCGAGCGCGCTCCGCGAGTCGGCGCGGTGGCGGTTCTGGTCGAGCTGCAGCCAGAGGTAGCGCAGGGTGTCGGGGCTGTTGTTGACGTAAGCGATCGCCACCTTCCCCGTCAGCTCGTGCTTCGCGTCATCGAGCCGGGCGGCTATCCGGTAGCTGGCGCGGTTCTGCCAGTAGCCGGGTCCGGGCGCGCCGTCCGCCGAGCGCGTGATGGTGCCCGGCTCCACGGGGTAGCTCTGGTCGAAGAGTGCGTGCGCGTCGTAGCGCGACGAATCCGGTGTGGCGGCGGCCCGGGCGTGCGGAGCCCGCGCGCCGCCCGCGGCCAGTGCAGCGGCAAAGAGCGCCGCGCCGGCTGTGAGAGCTGCGCGATCGATGGTCATCGATATCCCTGTCGTGAGATCCCTACTGTTCGCGATTCAGCCACTGCTCCATGATGGTGCTGATGGCTTCGGGCGATTCTTCGGGGGTGAAGTGACGGACGTCGGGGATGACGTCCAGCGTGGATCCGGGGATCGCCTCGTGGAGCTGCCGCGCTACGTGCGGCGCGATGAATGGATCGTGCGCGCCGGTGATGACGGCGGTGGGCGCCATGATCTCGCCGAGCCGCGGCGCGAGCGCCACCGTCTCCTCGGGATTCAGCGCCTCGAGGTGCTCCACGAGAACGTCGCGCCCCTCCGGCGAGCAGAAGGGGCGGATGTAGATGTCCATCGAGCGCGCGCCGCGCGACTCCTGGGCGTAGCCGCGTTCCATCTCGGAGCGGAGCGCGGAGAGTATCCAGGTGGTGGGAAGGTGCCGCGTGAGCGGAAGCGTGGCCTTGGCCATCTTGATCTGGCGTGTGGGCCATTCGTCGAAGCCCACCGAGTCGATGAGGCAGAGCCGTTCGACGCGTGTGGGGTGGCGCACGGCGAGGTACTGCGCGATCCCGCCGCCCAGGTCGTGCCCCACGATGGCGGCGTACTGGATCCGCAGCGCGTCGAGCAGCGCGATGACGCGCTCCGCATGCCCCTTGATGCTGAGGTCGCGCTCCATCGGCCGGTCGCTGCGGCCGTAGCCGAGGAGGTCGACTACCACCACGCGCCGTCCCGAGGGGAGGAGCGGCACCACATCCCGCCAGAGGTGCGACGACGTCGGGAAGCCGTGGATGAGCACTATGGGCTCGCCCGCGCCGCGAGAACCCGCGGCGTAGTAGTACAGCCGCGCACCGCCCACATCCACGAACTCACCGCGCATGGAACTGGGCGTGCGTTTCCCGTGCTTTCGTACGGCGGCGATCAGACATTGGCCAGCTGCGGTGCAGCATCGTGCGCTTCGCCTTCCGCGTGCCACTCCACTATCTGTCCGGCGATGGCCGACGCGGCCACCGTGTATGGCGATGCGAGGTAGAGCTGCCCGGGCCCCGAGCGGCCGGGGAAATTCCGGTTGATCGCCGAGATGGTCACATCTTCCCTGGTGCGCGAAACGCCGGGGCCCGCGTTGATGCACGCGCCGCACGATGGCTCTATGAACGTGGCGCCGACGTCGCTGAAGACGCGGTCGTAGCCGCGCTCCTGGCAGTACTCGAAGACCTCTTGCGAGCCGCACTGGATGAAGCAGCGCACGCCCTCGGCCACCTTCTCGCCGCGCTCGAGCGCCTCGCGGAAGACCCGGGCGTACATGTCCATGTCCTCCTTCTTGCCCGCGGTGCACGATCCCGCGTAGGCGATGTCGATCGGCACCTCGCCCGGGAGCTCGTCCAGGTACATCCCGTTACCGGGGTCGCCGGGGAGCGCTATCATCGGACGCAGCGATGCGGCGTCTATCTCGATCACCTTCACGTACTCGGCGTCCTCGTCGGAGTAGAGACCGGCGCAGAGCTCGCGCGCCTCGATCTCCGACATCCCGCGCTGCTGCACCAGGTACTCCACCGTCTTCTCGTCGGGCGCGATGATCCCGGTGAAGGCGCCGACTTCGGCCGCCATGTTGGTCATCGTGGCCCGCTCGTCCACCGAGAGCGCCGACACCGCTTCGCCGGCGTACTCGATGATCTGTCCGATCGCCTCGCCGTTCTTGATGTACGGGTGGCGCAGGATCTCGAGCATGAAGTCCTTGGCCGTGATGTTGGCCGGCTTCTCACCGCGTACGATCACCTTGAACGACTTCGGCACCTCCACGCGCACGTCCTTCGTGATCCACGAATTGAAGATCGCGGTGGTGCCCACGCCGAAGGCCACGCACCCCACGGCGCCGGCGTGCGGCGTGTGCGAGTCGCTCCCGATGATGATCTGTCCGGGAAGGGCGTGCGCTTCGAGGATCTTGGAGTGGCAGATCGCCTCGGAGCCAGCGGCGGTGAGCGCGCCGTGGAGGTTGAGCCGCTTGTCGAGCTGACCGTAGAGGCGGATCCCCTTCGCCGCGGCGAAGGCGCGCTGCTTGGCCTCGAGCTGGTTGGCCACGTCTAGGAGACCCATCTCGCGGTGCTCGGGGCGCATCACCTGGTCGAGGAAGGTGAGGTGATCGCGGAAGAAGAACACCGACGATGGGTCGTTCACCGGCTCGTCCGGCCCCACGAGCTGCTCGAAGAAGATCGCCGACATGGGCGTCACGTATTCGTGGCTGAAGCGGATGTCGGTGATCACGAAGCCCTGGTCGCCCGGCTTCACCGCCGGGACGCCCACTCTGCCGGAGGCAGCGTCCACCACCCAGTGCCGCGCGAAGATCTTCTCGGCGACGGTCATGGGGCGGGGCGGGGTGTCCACCGTGGGGACCTCCACCTTCCCCTGCAGTCGCGCGACGTTGTAGTTGAAAAGTCCGCCGTACTCGATGATGCCGCGCGAGATGCCGCCCTCGCTGGCGGTGAACTCGGAGAGCGGGATCTCCTCGCCGCGCCGCACCCGCTCCACGAGGCCGAAGTCGGTGGAGGTGAAGATCCCCAGGTTCTGGCAGTTCTCGCGGTAGATCCGCTCGATGTTCTCGGCGATCACCAGGCGTACCCCGGCCATCATCTCCGCGTAGGGAGACTGCTCGCGCGAGGATCCCTTGCCGCGCCGCTTCCCCGAGACGCTGGCCACGAAGCCCCCGCTCCGCACGGCGCCGCGAACGATGGGGAACTCCTCGCCGCACTTGAGGCCGAGGTAGGGGAAGTCACCCAGCGTCTCGTCGAAGTAGTAGCAGATGTAGGCGGGGGTTATCTCATCGGTGGAGATGTTGTCGCGCAGGGCGGGGTGCGCGTCAGAGCCGACGGGTGCCGCGGGATCGAAGGGGATGTCTTCCCCATCGAGCTGCCGGCGCACGACTTCCGGGTCTTCGGCGAGGAAGAGGACGCGTCCATCGAAGCGGACGCGGTCCGGGACCTTCTGGACAGGTCGGGACAGCAGACTCTGGATCATGTTCACGCCGTAAATTGCTCTGTGGCAAGATGATCGTCGGCCAACACGTCCACAAGCACCGAGCTGTGGCGGACACTGTCAGCTCAGTGTCAGCGACCTCGGCGGCAGATGCTGCGGACTTCTGGCGAGCCGTTCAAGATTGTAGTATCGTTAGACCGCAATCCAGGCGAACGTAGCACCGCGCCATCTGCGTTGTTTACAACGACTTACTATGAATCTAGCGAGGGTGCCGTGACCGTTCCGATCACGCCGGACTTCTACATTCCCGCCCCCGCTCCGAGCGCTCAGGATTCAGTTCGCTTCCCGCTCTCGTGGCTCCTCGAGCACGCCGCTGCTCCGATCAAGTTCCGCGCCGTCACGGAGATAGCGAGGATCCCCGCGGCTGGTGGCGACGCTCTGGCGGCGCTTCCGTACACTTACGAGCCAGCGTTGCTTCTGGCACTCCTCCAGGGCACCGAGGGCACCTGGCCCGGCGGGATGCTTTCGATTCCCTCGTCGGCGGAGGGCTTCGAGGGCATCGGGACGATCAACGCGGTGCAGCGCCTCCTGGAGTACGGGTGGGAGCGCGATTCGCCGCCGCTCCTGCAGGCCAGGCGGGTTCTCTTCCGTCTGCTCGCCGAGGATGACGACCCTTCTTATCTGTTCGAGCTCTCTCCGCGCGGCCGGGCCGACCATGAGCTGGTGCGGCATGGCCGCGCGATCCTGCGGGAGGCCGCGGCGGCGGCGCTGGCCCAGGCCGGCTACGGCCATGATCCGCGGCTTCGCGGCGCGGCGCGGCGCATCACCGAGCGTGTCGATGCCTTCCTCCGTTCCCCGTTCGCCGAAAAACCGTTCGTGCGTTCGGGCAACCAGCACGTGCTGGCGCCGGAGGCAGCACCGCCATCGATCTATCTGCTCGAGATGCTGGCATTCATGCCGCACTTCCGCAACGAGCATTACGACTTCATGGAGCGGCTCTACACGGCCATCTCCCAGCCGCTGCCCCGGCAGACGGCAGCCAGTCTGGTGGGCGAGCAGATAGTCCCCGAGCCGCATCTCGTGCTCGGCGATCAGCTCCCGCACCGGAACGCCGTGGACGCCGACATCCCCGCCGCGCTCCAGTGGCTGGAGCTCGTGGCGCGACTCGGCCTGCTACAGAGGAACGAGAGCTGGTCGAAGCTCTTCGAGCGCTTCCTCGGCGATCGCGACTCCGAAGGCGTGTGGAAGCAGCCTGGATCGGGTCGCCGTACCCCCACACTCAGCGCTTCCACTCCCTATTCCTGGCCGATCTTCCCCCTGAGCCCGGACGCCTCCCCTCCCTCCGTCCGTGCCGACGTCACCTTCCGCCTGGGCGTGATCGCGCGGTATGGGGGGTGGGTGGTGGAGGTAGAGTAGGAGGGGAGGAGAGACGTGTGGAAGGCAGGAAGCAGTGAACTGCTTCCTGCCTTCTGCTCTCCGCTAACTTCCTCCCACCATGTCTCCTCGCTTTCTTGCCGAATCGGAGGTCTATCCCGCGGGGGTCGAAGGAATCACGGCCAGGTTCATACGGCTCTCGTCGGGGCTCAGGGTGAGAGTCGTGGAGAGCGGGCCGGAGGGCGGCGAGCCCGTGGTCATGCTTCCGGGTTGGGGGTGTTCCGCGTACGCGTTCAGGAAGAACATCGGGGTGTTGGGAGAGCGTGGCGCCAAGGTCGTGACTGTGGAGATGAAGGGGCAGGGGGAGAGCGACAAGCCGCTCGGGGAGGGGGAGTACACCGTGGCATCGCTCACCGGGCACGTGCTAGAGGTGCTCGATGCGCTCGGGGTTGGAAGCGCGACGCTGGTGGGGCTCTCGCTCGGGGGGCTCATCGCGGCGCGAGTCGCGCTGAAGGCGCCGGAGCGAGTGAAGCGGCTCGCGCTCCTGGACCCGGTCGGATTCGGGGAGGTGCGGCTGGTTCGGCTGGCGCGGCTTTTCCCGGCGGGGATGGGGGGGCATCTGCCTGGAGCGATCGCTCGGCGGTGGACCTTCGCGCTCGCGTTGCGCGGCGCGTACGGGTCGCGCGGGCGGCCGAGTGCGCGCGATGTGGATGAGTACTTCGCGCCGGCCCGCGACCCGGCATTCGTGCGGGCACTCTGGGCGTTGCTGCACGAAGTCGACTGGCGGCTGCTCACGGCCGATGAATTGCGGCGACTGACCATGCCGCTGCTCGTGATCTTCGGGCGCGAGGATCGCCTGGTCGCCGCGCGCGACGTGGAGCGGCTCGTGCGTGACGCTCCGTGCGGACGCGTGCTGTTCATCGACGAAGTGGGGCACGCCAGCCCCGAAGAGGCACCCGACGAGGTGAACGCGGCGCTTACTGAGTTCATTCGGCCAGGTCGAGAATGGGTACGCAACGGGTAGAGGCCTTCAGCGATGGCGTGCTGGCCATCATCATCACGATCATGGTTCTGGAGCTCCGGCCGCCGCACGATACCGCGCTCCAGTCGTTGCGTCCGCTCCTCCCCGTCTTCCTGAGCTACGTGTTGAGCTTCGTCTACCTGGGGATCTACTGGAACAATCATCATCACATGCTCCACGTGACGGAGAGAGTGGACGGCGGCATCCTCTGGGCGAATCTCCATCTTCTCTTCTGGCTCTCGCTCGTGCCGTTCGTGACTGCGTGGATCGGTGAGAATCACTACGCCACCGTGCCGATGGCGTTGTACGGCGTGGTCCTGTTGATGGCGGCCATCGCGTACTGGGTGCTGCAGCGGGCCATCATCGCGAGGCAGGGGCCCGGCTCGCTGCTGAAGCGCGCCGTGGGGCGCGATCTCAAGGGGAAGCTGTCGCCGCTCCTCTACCTTCTAGCGATCGGTGGCTCGTTCATCCGGCCCTGGATCGCCGGCGCGATATACGTGTTCGTGGCGCTGATGTGGCTGGTCCCCGATCGTCGCATCGAGCGGACGATCGAGCACGCGTACGGCGCGCATGGAGGGGATGCCGGCTCCGGTGCGAGCGACGGGGGGTGAGGTCCGGCCGGGCCCGTCGACCAACGCGTCGCGCTCCCGGCAACCAGGCCGCCGCTGAAACTGTCTCTCTTACTGATGCGGTAAGGCGTATCACTCGGACCGGAGATGACCGTGGCGTACATGAAGTGGTGGGACGTATTCTCTCGCGACATTCGCTACGCCCTCCGCGGGCTGCGCGCGAGACCGGGGTTCGCGACTGCCGTGGTGCTCACTCTCGCGCTCGGGATAGGCGCGAACGCGGCGATCTTCTCCGTGGTGGACCGGCTGCTCTTCCGGTCGCCGCCGATGCTCAGCGAGCCGGCGCTTACGCACAGGGTCTACGTCTCATCCATTTTCCGGGGTGAGACCTTCGTCAGCGGCAGTATCCAGTACGCGCGCTACGTGGATTTCACGAAGTGGACGAAGTCGTTCGAGCGCACGGCGGAGGTCACGAGCCGCAAGCTCGCAGTGGGGGTCGGGTCGGCGGCGCGCGAGATGCAGGTGGGCGCGGTGAGCGCGAGCTTCTTCGGCTTCTTCGACGCGCCGCCCGCGCTCGGCCGCTACTTCAGCGCGGCGGAGGATGCTCCACCCGACGGTACTCCGGTGGCGGTGTTGAGCTATGCGATGTGGCAGACGCGCTATGGCGGCCGCTCGGATGTGCTGGGATCCACGCTGCAGATAGGACCCATCGTGTACACGGTGATCGGAGTCGCACCGAAGGGATTCGCGGGCCTCTGGCCGGAGCAGCCGCCCGTGGCGTACATCCCGATCTCGTCGTACGCATCGCGTGTCGATATCCGGCTCCCGGGCGAGCACTGGTGGGACACTTACCACTGGAGCTGGGCCAACATGATCGCCCAGCGCAAGCCGGGAGTGACGATCGCGGCGGCGAACGCCGACCTCACATCGGCGCTGAAGCGCAGCTACCAGGCGGCGGATGAGAAGTACGGCGAGACCAAGGCGAACACCGCCGAGCGCTCTCGGAACCACGCTCTGGCCGCGTCGATCCTCAACGAGCGCGGGCCCCGGCAGAGCAGCACGGCGAAGGTGGCCGCGCTGGTGGGCGGGATGGCGCTCGTCGTGCTGCTCATCGCCTGTGCCAACGTGGCCAATCTCCTGTTCGCGCGCGCCCTGCGCCGCAGGAGGGAAATCGCGGTGCGCGTGGCGCTCGGCGTGAGCCGTCGGCGCCTCCTCTCGCAGCTTCTCACGGAGAGCCTGTTGCTCGCGCTCCTGGGTGGTGTGGCGGGGCTGGTCATCGCCCAGTGGGGCGGTGCCGCGCTGCGTGCGGCCTTCCTCCCGGCAGGTACGCAGTCGCCTGTCATGACCGACACTCGCACGCTGATCGGCGTGGGTGCCGCGGTGATCATCGCGGGACTCCTCACGGGACTCGCACCGGCGTTCCAGGCGGGCAAGACCGACCTCACGCTGGATCTCAAGGCGGGTCAACGGGAGGGCGTCATCCACAAGTCGCGAACCCGAGTGGCGCTGCTCGTCCTGCAGGGTGCCCTGTCGGTAGTGCTCCTCGTGGGCGCCGGACTCTTCGTGCGCAGCCTGAACAACGTCCGGAACGTACGTCTCGGCTACGATCCCGACTCGGTGCTGGTAGTGGATCTGGCGATGCGCGGCGTGGAGCTGGACAGCATGCAGGCCCTGGCGTTGAGACGGAGACTGCTGGAGCGCGCCCAGGCCATTCCTGGAATCGAGCACGCGGCGCTCAACGTCACGCTTCCGTTCTGGAGCACGTGGAGCATGGGTCTGAACGTGCCCGGGGTCGACTCGGCACGTCTGCAGGAGGAGTACGACCTCAACGCCGTCTCCCCCGACTACTTCGTCACGATGGGCACGCGCATCCTGCGAGGGCGGGGGATCCAGGCGGGTGACGTAGCCGGCGCGCCGGGCGCCGTCGTGGTGAGCAGCTCCATGGCGAAGAAGCTCTGGCCAGCCGAGGATCCGATGGGGAAGTGCATAAGGGTCGGAGCGGATAGCGAGCCGTGTTTCTCCGTGGTCGGCGTCGCCGAGGACATCAAGAACGCGAAGCTCGGCGATGACCCGGGGCTCTATTACTATCTACCGGCCGAGCAATATCATCCCGAACGCACAGGTCTCCTCCTGCGCGTGCACGGTGATGCGCAGAGCCAGGTGGGGAGCGTGCGGCGCGAGCTGCAGAAGCTCATGCCGGGCGCTTCCTACATCACGGTCACTCCGTTTTCCGACGTCGTGGGCAAGCAGATGCAATCCTGGTCGCTCGGCGCCACCATGTTCATGGTGTTCGGGACACTGGCGCTCGTGCTCGCGACCATCGGCCTGTACGGCGTGATCGCCTACAATGTGGTGCAGCGCTCGCACGAGATGGGTGTGCGCATCGCGCTCGGGGCGCAGCAGGGCGATGTGGTGTGGCTCGTGGTGCGGCAGGGACTCGTGCTGGCAGCGGTGGGGATAGTAGCGGGCGGGATCATCACCTTCCTGGCGGCGAGAAGGGTGGAGCCGCTCCTCTTCCAGCAGTCGGCCCGCGATCCGCTGGTCTACGGTGGAGTGGTGCTGGTGATGCTGGCAGTCGCCGCGGTCGCGAGCTTCATCCCCGCGCGGCGCGCGGCGCGGGTGGATCCCAACGTGGCGCTCAGGGCCGAGTGAGCCGGGGGAGAAGGCGAGAGCGGAGAGCAAAGAGCAGGGATGATTTGCGATGCGTCGTCCCCGCGAAAGCGGGGACCCATGTTCGCTCGAGCAACATGGATGCCCGCTTTCGCGGGCATGACGGTCCCTGTTTTCGCAGGCATGACGGTCCCCGCTTTCGCGGGGACGACGTTCTCACGGGTCGTTCATGAACCCTGAACTTTCCTGCCGTTTGCTGCTCCCTGCTCCCCGTTCTCTGCTCTCTACTTCAGCTTCCGCTCACCTGCGTGCAGCCCACGGGCTGCTCGGAACGCTGGTTGCACTCGTCGACCGGGATCGGTACGCGAGGGAAGACGCGATGCGACGGCTGCGCCCGGGGAAGCTCGTCGAGCCGGTCGTAGCGGCGCATGTCCACCCACCGGTGTCCGTATTCGAAGAAGAGCGAATAGCGCCGGTTGTAGAGCAGCTCGGTCACGAGGTCGCCGGCGTAGTCCAGCGGCAGCGGCTCTAGCCCGCCGGAGTGGACGCGAACGAAGTTGAGATCCCTGATCGCATCCCCCCGATTCTCCAGGCCGATGTTGGCCTCGGTGCGCAGGAGAATCAGCTCCTCGTTCTTGATGATCGGCACCGGATCGGTGTTGCTCCCGTAGCGCGTGATCTTCACGTTCGACGACACGCCCTGGGTCGAGAGGAGTACGGATCCCACCTCCGCCTTGGAGCTGGCGCGCAGGTCGGGCGAGTCGTCGGAGCGACGCTGCGCTTCGGTGAGAAACTCGGGAAGCGCCACCAGCGCGCGCGGCGCCGGATCGTAGAGCGTGTTGGACAGATCGCCCGATCCGGTGGAGTACACGTGATAGACACCTCGCTGAATCCCGGCCTGGCTGGCGTCGGTGGTGTCGATGAAGGAGCCGGCGAGCGCGTCGAGCGCCGCATCCCAGTCGTTGCGGTGCGCCTCGAGTCGCGCCTTCAGTGCGCGGTTCACCTGGAGGAAGGTGGCCGGCGTATCGAAGCCGGCGAATCCGGACGTCAGCTCGAACGCGAAAGTACCTCCCGCGTTCTGCAGGTGGGTCTCCGCTTCGTCGAGCAGGCCGGCGGTATAGTTGAGCGCACTATCCTTGCTCACGAAGGGAGCTAGCGGCGCCTTGGGATCCGTGTTGATCTGGACCACGATCCCGAAATCGTCGCGCACGCGGATCTGGTTGAAGTACTCGAAGGCCATGATGGTCTTCACGAACCCCCGCACGCCCTCCTTTTCCTCCGGCGCGTAGTCGGTGACGCGCTTGGTGGCGTCGAGCGCGATCGCCGCCGTCTGGAGGTTGCGGTAGGCGGTGGTCCACCCCATGTCGGTGCCGAAGCCGCCCGGTTCCAGCGGTCCTATCAGGTATGCCAGGACGTTGCGCGGCTCTCCCGCATCCAGGTTGTAGATCTCACGTCCGAGGATCCCCAGCGTGGGCGCATAGGTGTTCGCTTCCGCACGGAGACCCACGAGGAGCCCCAGCACCGTGGTGTTCACGGTCGATGCGGTCGGGTTCACCTCGAGCTGGTCGACGTTCGGCTCGTTGTAGTTCGGGATGAGTACTTCGTTGCACGCGGCGGCGGCGCAGAGCGCGAGAGCGATCGCGGCCGAACGGGCGCAGCGTCCGAGCCGGGCTGTGGGTATATGCGTCATGGTCAGAAGCCCAGGCTGAGGGTGAGCCAGAAAGAGCGGCTGGGTGGATACGGCGCGATCTCCCGGTTGCGCTGTACAGCATCGGGGACCCCGGTGGCTCCGTAGTTGGAGAACTCGGGGTCGGTGCCGCGGAAGTCCGTCCACGTGTAGAGATTGCGGCCGCTCAGGGAGAGCTGTGCGTTGTCGATCCCCGAGAGAGCGGACTTCCAGATGCGCTCCGGGAGGTTCACGCTCAGGGTCAGCTCCCGAAGCTTGGAAGGTCGCATCCTGGTAGTAGATGCTGGTGACCTGTAGGTACGACGTGCGCCGCACGTCGCCGATCTTCTGACCGGTGGACGTCAGGTCATCGTAGTCGGCCGAGTTCTGGCCGAGATCGTAGTGCCGCCACGTACCATCGGCGAGCATCCCTCCCTGCTGGTGGTCGATGAGTCCGTAGAGCGTGAAGGGCCCGTACGTGATGGTGTTCGACCACCCGGCCGTCCAGTCGGGGTTCCCGTCGCCCATGACCACCTGCACCACCTTCCGCCCGGGCTCGGGGAGCGTGTCGTTGCCGATGATTTGTGTGGCGGGCTTTCCTTCCTCGATCTTGACGGCTCCCACCTGTGGTGAGCTGATCAGGAAGGCCGGTACGGGAAGGTCGGTGATCTTGCTGCGGTTCAGCGCCCAGTTGATGCGCGTCTGCCACTGGAGCTTGTCGCGCTGTAGCACGAACAGGTCGAGCGCCGCCTCGGTACCCCAGACGCGCATGGCCACTCCGTTCGAGATCTCGCTGCTGTAGCCCGCGGTGGGCGGCAGGGTGCGGGTGATGAGGAGATCGGAGATGTCGTGCACGAAGCCGGTGAGCTCCAGCGTGCCGCGCCTGCCGAGGATGGTCGCATCGGCACCCACTTCGTACTCGCGCTGGCGCTCGGGACGGATGTCCGACGCGCCGCGCACCGTGCCCACGCGGAAGCCGCCGAGTCCATCGATGTTCGAGAGCTCCAGAGGCGTGAACTTCTGCCCGTAGAGTGGCTGGTTACCGGTCTCGCCGTAGGCGGCGCGGAGCTTCAGCTCATCCAGCAGCCCCGGTACGATATCGGGAAAGCGGTACGACGCGGACGCCTTGGGGAAGAAGAAGAACTTCCCGGGGTCGCCGTTGTTGCTGCTCCGATCGGCGCGCGCGCCGAGGGTGAGGAGCAGTCGCTCGTTGAGCAGGACCTCCGTCTGGGCGAAGATGCCGAAGTCCTCCACGCGCTGCCGCATCTCGTCCAGATCGCGCACGGTTCCAGCCGTCACCACCGAGAGGCCGCCCAGGAGATTCTCGGCCGACGTGCGCGTCTGGTCGAGCGTGCGGAGCTCGTACTGCGAGCCGACCTGGGACGTGACGCTCATCGATGCGTTGGGCGTCCAGGTGTGCACCGCGTTCAGGTTGACGTTTCCCTGCAGGTTCTGCGTGTTCGACACCGCCGCCGTACCCGGGAGAGCGTTGTTGCGCTCGTTCTGGAGCTCGGGCGGCGAGAATACGTTGTTGCGCTGATTGAGAAGGTCGGCGCCCCCCATACGCGATGAGCTGCAGCGTGTGATGGTTGGCGCTGATCGCGTCGAAGGTGGCCCGCACCGTGGAGACGTTGCGCCATACGGTCTGCTTGTTCTTGAACAGCTCCACGGTTTGCAGCGGGTTGCTCGGCCAGAACGGGTTGTCGGGGAAGGTGCCGTCGGCCTTCCCCCTGATGTCGAGGAAGCTCGGGATCTTGGTGAGCGCGTAGCCGATGCTGTTTCCGCGATTGTCGTTGCCGAAGAGGCCGCGGTCGTTGTCGTTCCTGATGAGCTGCGAACCCACCGACAGCTTGAAGCGGTCGCCGAAGCTCTGGTCCAGATTCGCGAGGAGGCTCTTCTTGTTGCCGTAGGTGTTGGTGACGATCCCCTCCTCGTTGCGGAGGAGGCCGGACACGTAGAACCGGGTGTTGTCGTTGCCGCCGCTGATGCTCAGCGATGTCTCGTGATTGAATGGGTGGTTGCCGTACAGCTCATCCTCGTAGTCGATCACTCTGTTGGGGTCCCAGTAGTCCTCGGCTTCGCTCCCGAAGACCGTCACGGCATCCTCCAGCGACTTGAAGCGGCGCGAACCGTTGCGATACGAGAGCGCGGCGGTGCCGGTGCTGGTGCGTAGCGAGAAGGCCGGTGCGCCCGTTCGGCCGCGCTTCGTGGTGATGAGGATGACCCCTCCCGACGCCTTGGAGCCGTAGATGGCCGAGGCGGCCGAGCCCTTGAGGATCTCGACGCTCTCGATGTCGTTGGGGTTGAGATCGGCGATCCGGTTGTCGGGGTTCTCCTGCGACGACACGGAGATCCCACTCCCCGAGGCGCGCGTGACCTTGTTCGTGCCGGAGGCTATCGCCATGTCGCTCACGATGACGCCGTCGATGACGTAGAGCGGCTGCGCGCTGCCCAGGATCGACGATATGCCGCGAATCCTGATCCGGTTGCCACCACCCGGAGCGCCGCTGTTGGTCTGGATCTGCGCGCCCACCACCTTTCCCTGCAGCGCCTGGTCGATGCTCTGCGAGGAGACCTTGGTGATCTGGTCCGCGTTCACCGTTGCGACGGAGTTGGCGAGGTTGCGCTTCGAAATGCCCGTGGCCTGGCCGGTGACCACGACCTGTTCGAGCTGGAGGACGTCCTTCTTGAGGATTACCCGTACGGTGCTCTGGCCTGCCGGCACCGATACCTCGGCGGGCGAGTAGCTCACCCGGCGCACGGCGAGCACGATGTTGCCTTCGGGGACGTTGAGGGTGAACGATCCATCCGCCTCCGCCAGCACCCCGATCGTGGTTCCCTTTACCTGGATCTGCGCCGAGGAGATCGGCATCTCGCTCCCTTCCTCGACCACCGTTCCGGTGATCTGTCGTGTCTGCGCCTCCGAGCGCGCCGCGAGCGCGACGATGCAGGCCAGCACACATGCCCATCTATTCAGCATGTCATCTCCGTGGAAGTGTGATTCTGGTCGTGCGGAGGGCGCTCAGTAGCGCCACCATGGCGTGCTGGTTCCCCGCGGCTTCTTGCGCAGCCCGAACTCCGCCATCTCGCGGAGACGCTGCGCCTGGGTGCCGGGGCCCGAGTAGCAGTGGCCCTTGCCGTCACCCCATACGAAGTAGCCGGGGTGGTGAGGGTTCTCGGTGGTCTCGAGCCACTCCTGGAGCTCACGCGTGGCGCGGTCGAGGTGGAAGTTGTCCATGTCGCCGATGTAGATGTGCAGCTTGTCCACCAGCTTGGGTCCCACGGTGCTCCAGTTCTTCTTCAGGTAGTGGAGAAGGTCGTAGTTCTCCCTCCAGTACTCCGCCACCGAGCGGTCCATGACGCCCGTCTTCTTGTCGAAGAGCGGCTTGAAGTAGCCGTCGGCGCCGATCGGCCCGAAGACCGCCGACCAGATGTCGATCTGCTGTCCCGAGCGCCCCTTCGTGCCGTTCACGAGCTCCATCCAGTTGCGCTGCAGCGACGTCTGGCGCACTTCGCCGTTGGTCTCACGCGAGTTGATGGTGGGAGTGCGCGCCCACTCGCTGTACTGCTTGTAGAACGCGTTTTCATCCTCGTAGATAGAGCGCGTTGGTGTCGCTCTCCGCGAAGCGGAGCGGTGACCGCAGCGAGAAGTGTCCCTGGTCGTAGAGCACGGGGTAGCGGATGGTGCTGCGCGCGTAGTCGCGCGGGAGGAGCACCGTGGCGCCGAGGTAGATCGGCCGGCCCCAGAACCTCGTGAGCGTCGGGCTCTGGAACTTGAAGCGCTCCACCCATTGCGTGTTGGGCGGTACTTCGATCGGCGGCACGACGTTCCTGATCTCGAGGCGTACGTGCTGGTTGGAGGCAGGGTCCATCCGCACGCGCTGCACGTCGCTGTAGAGATTCCCCGGTGACACGTTCCAGTGCTGGCCTTCCCACTGGTCGTCGTGCATCCAGAGAACGTGCCCGTCGGAGCGGCGGAACTCCGAGTACACGTTCACCACGGCCTGCACGTAGTACTCGCCCGCGGGGATGTCCGCGAGGTTGTGAACGGGGGTGCCGAGGTCGGTGCCGTCGATGATCGCGGGCCTCCCCGGCGCCAGCTTCTCGACATCGCGGCCGAAGAGTGGGGCACCCACGCGCCCGACCTGCAAGCGCGGTTCGCTCTCGCCGTTCCGGCTGATGATGACGAATACCCGGCCGGTGAGCGGCTCTGGTCGCACCGACGCCGGAACCACTATCTCGAATCTCATCCGCGCCTTCGGATTCCTCTGCAGCGCTTCCACGGCGGCCACGTTGCTCCACGGTTCACCAGGAAGCTCCAGCGAGGCGGCGGTGGTATAGGGGCCGCTCTGCTGCGCGGCAGCCTGCACTGCGAGGGCTGGTACGAGCGCGAGCGCTCCGAGCGAGCGTCGCGGCCAACTTCGACGATGCATCGGGGTTTCTCCTGGTTGTCGTTGCGGTGGGCGCCGCCGGGACCCTGTTTGCGCTGCCCTCTGGCGAACGCGTGGCGAGCGGCTCTGGATGGCAGCACTCGTGCCGGGGTCAGGCGCTCGGAGGGCGGAGCGAACCGGGATTGGCAAGTGGTGCCGAGGCATGTGCTTCTGGCGCCGCTCTCACCCCGAGGTGCGCAGTCGCTGGAGAGGGCAGAGGCGCGTCGTGCATCCTCGAGGATGCGAACCGTACATCATCACGGATGCGTTACGCGTATATCAGAGTGCGCCCAGCGGCAGTCCGCCAGCGCGTGCCAACCTGGATAACGGTCGGTTCTGCAACGCCTTGCGAGCACGGCCCTCACGCCATCAACTCGAAACCCGGCTGTGGCATGTCCACTGCCAATACGGAGGTACATGAGCACTCCTGCATTCTCGCGCCGACAATTTCTCGGCGCGTCTACCCTCGCGGTCGCGGCCACCGCATGCGGCGTGACGGGCGGCCAATCCGAGCGGAGCGAGAGCTCCGACAGCGACCTCCCGGCGCCGATCGCGGCGCTCACGTCGATGGCCGATCAGGCAACGCCGATCTCCAACGACGAGCGCCGCGCGCGTCTCGACCGGGCGCGCCAGCTCATGCAGCAGAAGAAGATCGATGCCGTGGCTCTGCCGGGCGGCACATCGCTCCGCTACTTCACCGGACTGCAGTGGGGCAACAGCGAGCGACTTCTCGCTCTGGTACTCCCGGCGAAGGGGAAGCCGTTCCTCGTGGTGCCGAGCTTCGAGAAGGCGCGCGCCATGGAGCAGTTGAAGGAAGGGCCCATCGGTACCGATGCCGACATCTTGGTCTGGGATGAGCACGAGAGCCCCTACGCTCTCGTGGCGAAGGGTTTGAAGGACCGGGGGATCACCACCGGCACGCTGGGCGCGGAAGAGACTATGCGTTTCATGTTCGCGGACGGGATCGCGCAGGCGGCACCGGCGCTGAAGGTAGCCAGCGCCACTCCCATCACCGCGGGCTGCCGGATGGTGAAGGATCACCACGAGATCGCGCTCATGCGGCTGGCCTGCGCCGCCACTCTCCGCGCCTACAAGGCGGTCTACGAGTCGCTCGCCGAGGGGATGACGCAGGCGACGGTGCGCGATCTCATCTCCACGGCTCATCGGAAGCTCGGCTTCATGGGCGGTGCGAGCGTCCAGGTGGGCGAGTATTCGGCGCTCCCTCACGGCTCGCGCACGCCGCAGACCATAAAGGAAGGGACGATCATCATGGTCGACGGCGGCTGCAACGCCGAAGGCTACCAGTCGGACCTGACCCGCACCTTCGTGCTCGGGAAGCCGGCCGACAAGATGAAGCAGGTATTCGACATCGTGTATCGCGCGCAGTCGGCCGCTCTGGCGGCGGCCAGGCCGGGCGTGGAGTGCCAGGTGGTGGATGCGGCAGCGCGGAAAGTCATCGTGGATGCGGGCTACGGCCCCGACTACACCTACTTCTCGCACCGCCTCGGGCACGGGATCGGGATGGACGGTCACGAATGGCCGTATCTGGTCCGCGGCAACACGCTCGCGATGGAGCGCGGGATGACTTTCAGCGACGAGCCGGGGATCTACATCCAGGGTGAGTTCGGCGTCCGCCTCGAGGACGACATGCACATCACCCCCAGCGGCGCGGAGCTTCTCACGCCGCAGAGTCCATCCCTCGAGGAGCCGTTCGGCGGCATGACCAGCTGAGCGGAACCGCCATCACACGACGAACCAACACGAAACAGCAATGGGTGAAAAAGTGAAAGCAAGCAGGCTGGCCGTCCTCCTTCCGATCGCGGCCCTCGCCGCGTGCATGGCACAATCACGGGCGGATGCCGATCGGGATCTCGCCGAGAGAGCGCGCGCGATCCAGGACAGCGTCATCACGATAGATACGCACGACGACATCCCGGGGAACTTCGCCACCCCGGAAGTGGATCCGCTCGACGCACCGCGGCAGGTGAGTCTCACGAAGATGAAGGATGGCGGCCTGGACGTCGCCTTCTTCGCCGTGTTCGTGGGACAGACGCCGCGTACTCCCGAGAACTACGAGGCGGCCAAGGCGGCCGCGATGGAGAAGTTCGACGCCATCCATCGGATGGCCGAGAAGATGTATCCGGGGCTGATCGAGATCGCCTACACGCCGGCAGACGTACGCCGCATTCACGAGAGCGGGAAGCTGGTAGCCGCCATCGGCATCGAGAACGGCTACGTGATCGGCAAGGACATCGGTCTCGTACGTAAGTACTACGACCTCGGCGCGCGCTACATGACGCTCGCTCACACCCGCAACAACGACATCTGCGACTCATCCACCGATCCCGATGGCCCCGAGCACCATGGCCTGAGCGCGTTCGGCAAGAAGGTGGTGGCCGAGATGAACAGGGTGGGGATGATGGTCGACGTGTCGCACGTGTCGAAGGAGTGCATGATGCAGGCGACGGCACTCTCCAAGGCGCCCGTGATAGCATCACACTCCAGCACGACCGCCGTCGCCAACGTGCCCCGCAACATGGATGACGAGCAGCTCGAGGCGGTGAAGAAGAACGGCGGCGTGGTGCAGATCGTGGCTTTCGACGGCTACGTGAAGGAGCCGGTGCCCGAGAAGCGGGCCGCCATAGATTCGCTGCGGCAGAAGCTGGGCCTGACCGAGCGCGGCGCCTTCCGCGACATGACGGCGGACAAGCGCACCGTGTACGACAGCGAGATGGCGGTGATCGAGAAGAAGTGGCCCCGGGCCAACGTGCAGGAGTTCGTCGACCACATCGATCACGCCGTGAAGCTGATTGGTATCGACCACGTCGGTATCAGCTCCGACTTCGACGGCGGCGGCGGCGTGACGGGTTGGGATGACGCCAGCGAGACGCGCAACGTGACCACCGAGCTGGTGAAGCGCGGTTACACGACGGAGCAGATCCGGAAGCTCTGGGGCGGAAACGTTCTCCGTGTCTGGAGCGAGTGCGACAGCCTGGCCACTGCCGCGCGGGGCGCGACGGCGTAGTCCCTGGCGATCGCGCCTCCTTTTACCCCTAGCCATCGTGAGGTCGTGGTAGATGACGGTACACTCTGGCCGGTCCAGCGGCACGAGCTTCGGACTTCTCGCGCTCGCGGTGTGCGCTCTGGCGCTCGCGGCGTGCAACGATGCGGGCGGCGCCGAGCGCTCGAAGCTGCGCTTCGTGGTGAGCACGCCGGACAGCGGCAGCGAGGCGCTGGATGGAAGGATGCTGGTGCTGGTGTCGACCGACAGCACTCGCGAGCCGCGCTTCCAGATCTCCGATGGTGATGCGACGCAGCAGGTGTTTGGAATAGACGTGGACGGCCTGCGCCCGGGCGAGACGGCGGTGATAGATGGCGCTTCCACCGGCTATCCGGTGCGGCGGCTCGCCCTCCTCCCGCCGGGCAACTACTGGGTGCAGGCACTCCTCCACGAGTACGAGACCTTCCACCGGAGCGATGGGCACGTAGTCAAGCTCCCGATGGACCGGGGCGAGGGGCAGCAGTGGAACCGCGCGCCCGGAAACCTCTACAGCACGCCGAAGCGGGTGCACCTCGACCCGCGGAAGGGAGGCGAGATCCGGATAGCGCTCGACAAGGTCATCCCGCCGCTCCCCGACCTCCCCGATACGAAGTACGTCAAGCACGTGAAGATCCAGAGCGAGCGGCTCACGAAGTTCTGGGGGAGGCCGATGTATCTGGGAGCGATCGTCCTCCTGCCGGAAGGTTGGGCAGAGCATCCGAACGCGCGCTACCCGCTCGTAGTGTACCAGGGGCATTTCGAGCGCACGGTGTCGGGCTGGCGCGAGACTCCGCCCGATGCCGACCTGCCACCGGCGCAGCCGGACAGCATCGCGAAGTACTGCCCCAACGGGCACGAGGGAGACCTGTGCGAGAAGTACGGCTACCCGCGTACCATGCAGCAGTACGGCTACGATTTCTACAGGAAGTGGACTGGACCAGGGTTCCCGCGCGTGATCATGGTGACGATCCAGCACGCCAACCCGTACTACGACGACTCGTACGCGGTCAACTCCGAGAACCTGGGCCCCTACGGCGACGCCATCATGTACGAGCTGATCCCGGCCATCGAGAAGCAGTACCGCGGCATAGGCCAGGGTTGGGCGCGAGCCACGTACGGCGGATCCACCGGCGGTTGGGAAGCACTCGGCGTGCAGGTGAAGTATCCCGACGAGTACAACGGCGCGTACGCCAACTGCCCCGATCCGATCGACTTCAGGATGTTCACCACGATCGACATCTACTCCGACAGCAACGCGTACTACACCGGCGGCGCCTGGCGGCAGACGCGCCGCCCCGGTGAGCGCGACTACCTCGGCCAGACTCGCTCGACGGTGGAGCAGTCCAACCACAAGGAGCTCGCGCTCGGGACCAAGTCGCGTTCGGGCGGCCAGTGGGACATCTGGGAGGCGGTGTACTCGCCGGTGGGCGATGACGGCTATCCCAAGCGCATCTGGAACAAGGAGACCGGCACGATCGACCGCGATGTGGCCGAGTACTGGCGAGAGAACTACGACCTCGTGCACATCATGCGTCGCGATTGGCCCACCCTGGGTCCTAAGCTTCGCGGGAAGATCCACCTCAACGTCGGCCTCTCCGACAATTTCTTCCTGAACAACGCCGTGTACCTGGCCGAGGACTTCCTGGGGTCGACGAAGAACCCGCCGGCGGATGCGACCGTGGACTACGGCGCCCGCGATGAACACTGCTGGAGCGGCGACCACGAGAACGCCAACGCCTTCTCACGCCTCACCTATCACAGCCGCTTCATCCCGCTCATGGCCGCGCACTGGACCAGGACCGCGCCGCCCGGAGCGGACGTTAAGAGCTGGAAGTACTGACCAACGGTCAATGCTAGCGTAGAGTGAGAGCCGATTTCTGTCATCCCCGCGAAAGCGGGGACCCATGTTCGGTCTGGCCAACATGGATTCCCGCTTCCGCGGGAATGACTACCTCGGCTCTCGTGGCGATGATGGTGGCATAGCGTGGGGTCGCCGTTCACCAAGAGGATCTCCAGTGATCAAGAGTAACGCACTCGTTCTGGCTCTGGTGGCCGGATGCGCGGCCACGATCTCTGCCGCGCGCGTCGGCGCCCAGCAGTTCGACTCCTCGCTCTTCGCCGAGCTGCGCTGGCGCATGATCGGGCCGCATCGCGGCGGGCGCACGGTGGCAGCGGTCGGGATCCCGGACCAGCCGAACGTCTTCTACATGGGCGTGAACAACGGCGGAGTCTGGAAGACCACCGACTACGGCCGCGTGTGGACGCCGATCTTCGATGACCAGCCGACCGGTTCGATCGGCGCGATCGCCATCGCTCCCTCCGATCCGAAGGTGATCTACGTGGGGAGCGGCGAAGGGCTGCAGCGTCCCGACCTCTCCACCGGCGACGGGATGTACAGGTCGAGCGACGGCGGAGAGACGTGGACGCATCTCGGGCTGCGCGATGGCCAGCAGATCCCCGCCATCGATGTGGATCCTCGGAATCCGGACCGGCTCTTCGTCGCGGTGCTTGGTCATCCGTACGGACCCAACGCGGAGCGCGGCATCTATCGCTCCACCGATGGCGGCAGGAGCTTCGAGAAGGTCCTCTATACCGACGAGAACACCGGTGCGGTGGATGTGGCCATCGATCCGTCGGACCCGCAGACCGTGTACGCTGTGATGTGGGCAGCGAGGCAGGCGCCCTGGGAGATGGGGAGCTCCTGGACCATCTCGGCCAGGAACGGCCTCTACAAGTCCACCGATGGCGGCACCACCTGGCGGATGCTGACGAAGGGGCTCCCCGGCGCTCACGATGAGCTGGGCCGCATAGGGATAAGCATCTCGGCCAGCAACCCGAAGGTGATCTTCGCCGTGGTGGGCGCGCGGAAGGGTGCCGGCGTATACCGCTCGATGGATGCCGGCGAGAGCTGGACGCTGATGAACGACGACGCGCGCCTCTGGGGGCGCGACGGCGACTTCAACGAAGTACGCGTGGATCCCACCGATCCGAACGTGCTGTACGTGGCCAACATCGTCACGTGGAAGTCCACCGACGGTGGGAAGAGTTTCACGGCCTTCCGTGGCGCCCCGGGCGGCGACGACTACCACCGGGTCTGGATCAACCCCAAGAATCCCGGGATCATCATCCTCGCCGCCGACCAGGGTGTGATCATCACGGTGAATGGCGGAGAGACGTGGAGCTCTTGGTACAATCAGCCGACCGCGCAGCTCTATCACGTTTCCACCGACAACAGCTTCCCTTACTGGGTGTGCGGCGGCCAGCAGGAGAGCGGCTCGGTATGCATCAAGAGCCGTGGTCCGTACG
>Ga0182741_1002121_pt1 | contig 23863 bp, 20 predicted proteins | sample eDN5th37CBELigOP_FD_128874 | JGI IMG/M metagenome (GOLD analysis project Ga0182741, IMG submission 128874) | Enriched Organic Plus compost microbial communities from Emeryville, California, USA - eDNA 5th pass 37_C BE-Lig OP (version 2) (version 2) ... | reverse complement strand
GATCTGCAGCAGGATCGTACCGAGGATCACGCCGATGATCGAGCCCTCGCCGCCGCGCAGCGAGAACCCGCCCAACACCGCAGCGGCGATGGCGTAGAGTTCGTAGAAATTGGCGTGCGAGGAGGGCGATACCGAGCGCGTGTACATGGCGAAGAAGATCGCCGCGATGGCCGTCAGTCCGGCGCAGATTACATAGGCGGACGTGACGACGAGCGAAGTCCGGATGCCTGAGAACTTTGCCGCCTCCTCGTTCTTGCCCACGGCGAACAGATAGCGCCCGAACACCGAGCGGTGCAGCACAACCCACGCGATCACCGCGACGACAGCCAGCACCATCAGCGATGTCGGGATGCCCCAGGGCCGCGCCACGAAGAAGTCGAGGCCCGGATAGGTGCTCCCGAACGGAAAGCCGGCGGTGGCGTCAGCGGTATAGCCGCGCGCCGCGCCGCGATAGATCAGGAGGCCGCACAGCGTGACGACGAAGGGCTGCATCTTGAGCTTGGTGATGAGCAGCCCGTGCGCCAGGCCGAGCAGCAGGCCGAGTCCAATCACGGCGGCGGCGGCGATCGGCCACGGGATTCCGAGACGCCCCACCATGTCGACGAACAGCACGCCGAGCAGCGCGATCATCGACCCCACCGAAAGCTCGATGCCGCCGGTGATGATGACGAAGCCCTGGGCAATGGAGAACAGACCGAAAAGGCCAATGAGGTTGGCCGTGTTCGCGAGGTTGTTTGCGGAAAGGAAGAGCGGATTGCGAAGATAGACGCCGATGCCGACGACGAGGATGAGAACGAGAAGTCCAAGGTCTTTCTTGTTCACGCCGGCACCCCGTCCTGGTGAATCTGCCTGCCCACCGCCAGCATCAGCACGTTCTCCTCGCTGAACCGGTCGCGGTCCAGCGTTCCCGCGATCTGCCCCTCGTGCATGACCGCGATGCGGTCGGAAACGCCGATCACCTCCTCCATGTCGGAAGAGATCATCAGCACGGCGACCCCCGCATCCGCGAGACCGCGCATCAATCGATAGATCTCGAACTTCGCGCCGATATCGATGCCGCGGGTGGGTTCGTCGAGGATGATGAGTTGCGGATTCATGGCGAGCCACTTGGCCAGCGCCACCTTCTGCTGGTTGCCGCCGGACAGCGCCCCGGTGCGCACCCCGACATTCGGCGCGCGGTCCAGTTCCGCCTTGCTCCGTTCCGCGCGCGCCATCTCCGCTGCCGGCAGCACGATGCCGCTGCGCGCATAGGCCCACAAGTTGGGGAGCGTGATGTTCTCTGCGATGGACAGGTCGAGAAGGATGCCTGCTCCCTTCCTGTCTTCCGGAACCAGGAAGATCCCACGCCCGGTCGCGTCCGTCGTGGTGCGTATCGCCAGCGGCTCTCCCGCGAATGTCAGGGATCCGCCGAAGATCGGATCGATGCCGAAGATTGCGCGCGCCAGCTCGCTGCGTCCCGAGCCGACCAGACCTGCGAGCCCGAGAATCTCGCCGCGTCTCAGGTCAAGGCTCACTGGCCGCTTGGGATAGGCCGCGGTGCGCAGCTCGCGCACCGACAGGAGCACCTCGCCAGGAGGACAGGCGGGCGGCGTGTAGACGACCTTCAGGTCGCGACCGATCATCATCCGCACCATCTTGTGGTAGCTGATTTCGCCGCGTTCCATATGGCCGACGAGTTCGCCGTCGCGCAGGATGACGACACGGTCGCAGGCGCGCTCGATCTCGTGCAGCCGGTGCGAGATGAACAGGACGGCGATGCCCTCGGCCTTGAGGGCGCGGATCACTTCGAGCAGCTTCTCGGTCTCGTGCAGCGGCAGGCTCGAGGTCGGCTCGTCGAGGATGATAAGCCGGGCATCGTAGCTCAGCGCCTTGGCGATCTCGACGATCTGCTGCTGGGCAAGCGACAGGCTGCGCACCGGGGCGTTCGGCCCGAAATTGGCGCCCAGCCGGCGAAGCAGCGGCGTCACGGCGGCGCGTTGGCGCGCCTGGTCGACGATGTTCAGGAAGCCGAACCGGCGCGGCTCGCGCCCGATGAAGACGTTGGCGGCCACATCGAGATTGTCGAAGAGGTTCAGTTCCTGGTGGACGAAGGCGATTCCGGCCGCGATCGATTCCTTCACGCTGAATGACTCGATCGGCCTGCCGTCCACCTCGATGCTGCCGCGGTCGGGCTTGATCACCCCGCCGAGGATCTTCATCAGCGTCGATTTGCCGGCGCCGTTTTCGCCGACGATCCCGATGACCTCGCCGCGACGCACTTCGAGGTCGAACCCCGACAGCGCCACCACGCCGGGGTAGGATTTCCGTACGCCGGTCAGCCGCAGGAACGGCTGTTCCGACGTCGGTGCTGGTGGAAGAGAGTGTGATTCCATCGCTTCGGTCAGCAGTTCGGGCCGGGACAGCGCGGCGGCTGCACCGGCCCGGACATCTTGGCCGGAGGTCAGCCCGCGCTTGCGATCTTGGCCTTCAGGTCGGCCTCGAACGCATCGACATTGTCCTGGTTGATCACCTTGGTGGGCACGATGATCAGTTTGTTGTCCGGGATGCCCGACTTGTCGCCCTCGAGGTACTTCGCCATCAGCTTCATGCCCTGGTAGCCCCACTCGAAGGGCTGCTGAACGACGGTCGAGGCGAAAGAGCCTTCCTTGACGGCGCCGAGCGTGACCGGGTCCTCGTCGAAGGCAACGACGGTGATCTGGCCGAGCTTGCCTGCCGCCTGCAGCGCCTCGTAGATCTTCGGCGGGTTGTAGGAATAGAACCCGACCATGCAGTTGATCTCGGGATTGGCGACCAGCACGTCGTCGACATTGGTGCGCGCCCGGGTGAAGTCCACGTCGTCGCCGCGCACGTCGACCAGTTCGATACCCTTGCCTTCGATTGCCTTGCGGAAGCCCGCAATGCGTTCGACCGCGTTATCGGCGCCGAGGAAGCCGACGAAGCCCATGCACTTGCCTTCCTTGCCGGCCATGGCCTTGACCATCTCCTCGCCGGCCTGGATGCCCGCCTCGGTGTTGGACGAACCGAGATAGGCGATCCGGTCGGAGTCCGGCGCGTCGGAATCGGTGGTGAAGAGCGGCACCTGTGCGGCGATCCGGTTGAAGGCGTCGATGGAGTTCTTGGGGTCGGCCGATGAGATCATGATGGCATCCACCCCGGCTGTGACGAGGTCGTCCATCAGCGCGTTCTGGGCCGCGGCGGTACCCTGCGCCGGATAGCGGAACTGAAGTTCGTAGTTGGGCAGCTCGCCCTGGGCCTTCTTCACACCGGCCTCGGCCAGCTTCCAGAAATCCGAGGATGCATTGACGACGAATGCCAGTTGCTGCTTGTCCTGCGCCGTTGCCGAGCCCGCGACGAGCAGCCCGACGGCGGCTGCGGCCGCAGCCAATACTTGTATTCTCATGTGCATCTCCTCCTCCGACGTCCGTGACTGTGACGGACGTCCGTTATGAGCTGTAGTCTCAAGTCCTCCCCTGCATGATGGGCATGCCATCATCATTATACTGCGCCAGCTATCTTGCGAATGCCAGCCACTTTGAGAATCCCGGACACAGGCAGGCCGGATCTCCGGCAAGCCCCTCGACACCGGACGTCACCGCCTGTATTCCGGCGGCGCCTCCCCTTTTTCGGACTTTGCAGCCATGACCTCCGAATCGATGCGCCCCTTGCCGAAAGCCGGCGTGATGGACATTGAGGCGTACGTGCCGGGCAAGAGCGCCGCACCCGCCGGCGTGAAGCTCCACAAGCTCTCCTCCAACGAGAACCCGCTCGGCGCGTCTCCCGCTGCCGTCGAGGCGGTTCGCGCCGTCGCCGGCAAGCTCGAGTTCTATCCGGACGGAGCAGCGACGCGACTGCGCGAGGCGATCGGCGCCGCGCACGGGCTGAACCCGGCGAACATCGTCTGTGCCAACGGATCGGACGAGCTCCTCGGCCTGCTCGCCCAGACCTACCTGTCGCCCGGCGACGAGGCGATCCACACCGAGCACGGCTTCATGGTCTATCCGATCTACGTGCGGGGCGCCGGCGGCGTCCCCGTGGTGGCGAAGGAGAAGAACGAGACGGCGGACGTGGACGCGATCCTGGCCTGCCTCACGCCGCGCACGCGCATCGTCTTCCTCGCCAACCCCAACAACCCGACCGGCACCTACATTCCGATCGACGAGGTGCGCCGCCTGCACGCCGGCCTGCCGAAGTCCGTGCTGCTGGTGCTCGACGCCGCCTATGCCGAGTATGTCCGCCGCAACGACTACGAGGCGGGCATCGAACTGGTCTCGACCAACGAGAACGTGGTCATGACCCGCACCTTCTCGAAGATCCACGGCCTCGGCGGCCTGCGGATCGGCTGGGCCTATTGCCCGAGCCACATTGCCGACGCGCTCAACCGCATGCGCGGCCCCTTCAACGTCAACGCGGCGGCCATCGAGGCCGGTGTGGCGGCCATGGCCGATCGCGCCCACGTCGAGAAGACTGTGGCGCACAACGAGCGCTGGCTGAACTGGCTGGTGGAGGAGTTCGCCAGGCTCGGCCTGCGCACAACGCCGAGCGTCGGCAACTTCCTGCTCGTCCATTTCCCCGACCGGCCCAAGCATTCCGCGGCGGCGGCGGACGCCTATCTGACCGAGCGCGGCTATGTGCTGCGTCGCGTCGCCGGGTACGGCTTCCCGAACGCGCTGCGCATGACCGTCGGCACGGAGGAGGCCAATCGCGGCGTCGTGGCCGCTCTCTCCGAATTCCTGAAAGACTGATGTCCGAGTTCCTTTATGACCGCGTCGCGCTCATCGGCATTGGCCTGATCGGCTCCTCGCTTGCCCGCGTCATCCGCCGCGAAGGGCTCGTGCGCGAAATCGTCATCTCCACCCGCACCACCGCCACCCTGAAGCGGGCGGAAGAGCTGGGTCTGGGCGACCAATACGTGGCGAGCGCGCCGGAGGCGGTGCGCGACGCCGACCTCGTGATCATTTCCGTGCCCGTCGGCTCCTCGGGCGCCGTGGCTGAAGAAATCGCCGGCTCGCTCAAGCCGGGGGCGACAGTGACCGACGTCGGCTCGACCAAGGCGTCGGTAATCGCGCAGATGCAGCCTTTCATGCCGCCGCACGTGCACTTCATCCCGGGCCATCCGATCGCCGGCACGGAGAAATCCGGGCCTGACGCCGGCTTTGCCTCGCTGTTTGAAGGGCGCTGGTGCATCCTGACGCCGTTGCCGGGAACCGATCCGGAAGCCATTGCCCGGCTCGCCGACTTCTGGCGTCGCTGCGGCTCCAACATCGACACCATGGACCCGTCGCACCACGACATGGTGCTCGCGATCGTGTCTCACCTGCCGCATCTCATCGCCTACAACATCGTCGGCACCGCGGACGACCTGGAGACGGTGACGAAGTCCGAGGTCATCAAGTACTCGGCCTCCGGCTTCCGCGACTTCACCCGCCTTGCCGCCTCCGACCCGACGATGTGGCGCGACGTGTGCCTTCACAACCGCGAGGCCATTCTGGAGATGTTGGCGCGTTTCTCGGAGGACCTCGCCTCGCTGCAACGCGCGATCCGCTGGGGCGACGGAGACAAGCTGTTCGACCTGTTCACCCGCACCCGCGCCATCCGCCGCTCCATCATCGAGGCGGGCCAGGAAGTCGACGCGCCGGATTTCGGCCGTCAGGCCATCGAGCATCCGAAGAAGGACTAGCCGCGAAGCGCAGCGTCGGCGGCTTCGCCCTGAGCGGGAGGCTTCCGGGCCGAAGACCGCGCGTCAGGGCTGTCGTCCGGCGGCTCCGGAATTCCGCGCGCGAGCACGACAGCGATGATGCCGGCAAGCGCGATCATCGCGAGAACACCGTCGAAGCCTGCCGCCAGCGACGCGATCGCGCCGGTCGCCACGCCGATGCTGCCGCCGAGGAACGTGCTGGCGTTGACGATGCCGGCCCCCTGCCCCGCCTGCGACTGAGGAAGTGCCGACAGCGCCAGGCGCGGGGCAAGCGCGTAGGGCACGGCAAGGCCCGCTCCTATCGCCAGGAACCCGATCGCGAAGACCGCCAAGGAACCTGTGGCGGCCGCCGCCCACAGGATGGCGCAGGCGAGCACGATCATCGCCGCCCCGCCCATCATGGCCTTGCGCATCCCCACCGCGCCCGAGAGACCGGACGACGAAAGCGCAAGCGCCAGCAGCGCCAGGCCCAGGGGGAGCAGGAGAGCACCTGCCTCCAGCGCGGTCAGGTCCAGCCCCTCCCGGCTCTGTGCATAGAGATTGAAATAGAGGAGCAGGCTCATGATGCATAGCATGGCCAGCGCCCCGATCGCCGCTCCGAGCACGAACCCGCGCTGCCTGAAGAATCCGAGATCCACCAACGGCGCCTGAACCCGCGCTTCCACCGCCAGAAGCAGGCCCAGCGCGACGAGAGCGAGCGCAAAGGGACCGATCACGGAGAATGGCTCGGTTGCGATGTGCGGCAGGGCATGCAGGCCGAAGACCAGAGACACCATGAACGTGCCGAGCAGGACGAAGCCGGCCCAGTCGTCCGGCCCTGTGCGTGCGCCGGCACGCAACAGGCCATTGCTCCCCGCGATTGCGAGGCCCAGCACGGCAATCGCCATCAGCGGAATGTCGATCCAGAAGATCATCCGCCAGCCGGCGAAATGCGCCACGCTTCCCCCGAACAGCGGTCCGATGCTGAAGCCGAGCATCAGGAAGCCCGTCCAGGCGCCGATGGCCGCTCCGCGGCGTTCCGGCACTGCCCCGGCATTGACGGCGGCCAGCGTGCCGGGCACCGCGAATGCCGCCGCAAGTCCCTGCAGCGCCCGACCCGCGAGCAGCGCGGCCTGGCTGTCGGCCGCTGCGATGATCAGAGACGCGACGCCGAAGAGCGCCAGCCCGCCCATCGAGGTCAGCCGGGAGTTGAAGCGGTCTGCCGCCCTGCCCCCTAGCACGATGCAGGCGGCCGACATCACCAAATACGCATTGACCGCCCACTGCACGCCGGCCGGGGTCAGGGAGAGTTCAGCCTGCATGAGCGGCAGGGCCGCCATGATCGCCGTGCTGTTGGCGCCCACGCCCAGCATGCCGAGGCAGGACGACCACAGGACCCTGTCGAACCCCGCACCCGGCATCTTCCCGGCTCCCCCGCGCCAGCCCCAACAGTCAGGATGCCTGTCCGCAGCGGTGCTTGTCTACTCACCGATGCTGCGCTCGGCATCCTTGCCGCGACAATACATTGAGCTGGTCGACCGGCGCGCCAGGTCAGGCTACGCTATGGATAGGCGGGGGAGCATGTCATGGCTGACATCGACGACCTGAAGCGGCTCTTCGCCGCCAAGCCGCGTCCGACGAACTGGGCGGAGCGGCGGCAACGGATGGACGAGATATGCGCGGTCGACCCTCCGCCCGCCGACGTCGAGTTCATGCCGACCATGATCGACCGGATCCCGGCCGAGTGGTCGCTGGCGCCAGGCAGCGATGAAAGCCGGGTGCTGCTCTATTTCCATGGCGGCGGCTACTGCTCCGGCTCGATCGCCAGCCATCGCGGCATGGTCGGCCTGGTCGGAAAGCTGGCCGGTATCCGCACCCTTGCAATTGCCTACCGCCTTGCCCCGGAGCATCCCTACCCCGCCGCGCTGGAGGATGCCCTGAGCGCATGGCGGTTCCTCCTCGCGCAGGGATATCCGCCGCAGGCGATCGTCATCGGCGGCGACAGCGCCGGCGGCAATCTCACGCTGGGGACGATGGTGAGGCTGAAGGAGACGGGCGACGCGCTGCCTGCTGCCGGCTGGCTCGTCTCGCCCTGGGTGGACCTGTGCATGACCGGCTCCACGCTCGATTCCAGGGCGGCCATCGATCCGCTCATCAGTCGCGAATACCTGGCGGGTCTGGCCGACGCATTCCTCGCCGGTCACGATCCGGCCGATCCGCGTGTGTCGCCGCTCCATGCCGACCTCGCCGGATTGCCGCCGGTCCTCATCCAGGTAGGGTCCAGCGAAACGCTGCTGGACGATGCCGTGCGCCTGGCCGGCGCACTCGGCGCCGCGGAGGTTCGCACCACGCTGGATGTGTGGCCGCGAATGATCCATGCATGGATGCTGTGGTCCGCCCGTCTTGCCGAGGGCAGGGCCGCCAGCGAGCGCGCGGCAGACTGGCTTCGAACAGTGTTCTCCGCCGCCGCGAGAAAGTAGACGAAAGGCCTTCCGGCCAGTCACCCAAGGTGGTGCAGTTCGGTCGCCGCACAACATAATTCGACGGCAAATCGTTTCCCGGTTGTCAGGCGGCTGATCTTGTTCCAGTTTTCTTGGGCCGCAGGAACGAGGACGGCAAACTACCGCGAGGAAGAACAATATGGCAAGATACTCTCTTCACGTCGCAATTCTCTCAGCGGCGACGATGCTCTCGGTATCAGGAGCATCTGCTGCCAGCCTGACGCTCTACTGCTCGGCGGACGAGGCCTGGTGCCAGCAGATCAAGACCGGCTTCGAGGAAAAGACCGGCATCACCGTCGACATGACGCGCAAGAGTTCTGGCGAGACCTATGCACAGGTGCGCGCGGAAGCCGCCAATCCCAAGGGAGACGTCTGGTGGGGCGGCACGGGCGACCCGCATCTCCAGGCAGCCGAGGAGGGGCTCACCGAAGTCTATGAATCGCCCATGCGCGGCGAGCTGTACGACTGGGCGCTCAAGCAGGCCGAGGCGGCCGGCAACCGGACGATCGGCGTCTACTCCGGCGCGCTGGGCTTCGGCTACAACAAGGACTTGCTAGCCAAGAACGGGCTGCCCGAGCCGAAATGCTGGGCGGACCTGATCAAGCCCGAATACAAGGGCCAGATCCAGATGGCCAATCCCAACTCCTCCGGCACGGCATATACGATGCTGGCCACGATGATTCAGTTGATGGGCGAGGACGAAGGCTTCGAATATCTCAAGGGCCTGCACAAGAACATCAACCAGTACACAAAGTCGGGCTCGGCGCCGATCAAGGCTGCGGGTCTCGGTGAAACCACGATCGGCATCGTCTTCATGCATGACGCCGTGGCCCAGACCGCTGCCGGGTTCCCGATCGTGACGGTCGCGCCCTGCGAGGGCACGGGCTACGAGATCGGCTCGATGTCCATCATCAAGGGTGCGCGCAACGAGGACGAGGCCAAACAATTCTACGACTGGGCGCTGAGCGCGGAAATGCAGTCGAAGGCGAAGGACGTGAAGTCGTTCCAGCTTCCCTCGAACAAGGCCGCCGAAGTGTCCCCGCTTACGCCTGACCTCTCGACCATCAAGCTGATCGACTACGACTTCAAGAAGTTCGGCTCCACGGACGAGCGCAAGCGCCTCCTGAAGAAGTGGGACGACGAAGTCTCGACGCTGCCGCAGTAGCGGCGAGCGGACGACGTGCGCGGCAGCAGCACGAAAACCTGGCGTCTCTACCCGACCGCCGCCCTCTGGATGGCGGTCGGCCTTGTCGGCTATGCCGTGCTGCCCTGGTACGGCATCGACGACAACTTCTTCACGTTCCGGTGGCTCCTGGACGGGTATCCATTGGACAAGGGTGTGGCGCCGGCCCTGTTCCTCAACCTTCAGGGCCAGAAGCTCTGGCTCGCCCCGTTGGGCATCCTGCTCCTTGCCCCGCTGCTCGTCATGCGGCGCGACAAGCAGGATCCCGTCTTCGCCAACGCCATGATCGCCATCGGCGCGGTCGGCCTTGCATGGTTCGCCCTGCAGGGCTTCGCCATCGGCGTTCGCGGCTGGTCTTGGCAATGGCTCGCCACCGCGTTCGGGGAACTGGGCGATCGCCAGTTCGGCATGGGCTGGGGCGCGATGCTCACGGGCTTCGCCTTCCTGTTCCTCCTGACGTTGGGAATTGCCGCCAGGGGCGCCGTCGGCGGCGATGAATTCGTGGTCGGCGCCATCGGCTTCGTGGTCGCCTCGGTCGGCGTCTTCATCTTCATGCCGATCGTGCAGATGCTTGCGAGCGCCTTCGTCACGCAGGACGGCATCTATTCCGTCGCGGTCTTCTTGGATAAGCTGTTCAGCGAACGGCTCTGGGGACTCGGCTGCCTGTCGGGAGGCCCGCGCTGCGGCGTGGGGTGGAACTCGCTGGCGCTCGCCATCATCGTCGGTGTCATCACGACGGCGCTGGGCCTCGTCTTCGCCCTCGTGGCGACCCGAACCGGCTTCCGCTATCGGCGGGTCCTGCGCGTCCTCACCGTGCTGCCGATCATCACCCCGCCCTTCGTCATCGGCCTGGCGATCATCCTCCTCTTCGGCCTTTCAGGCGTCGTGACCCAGACGGTCGCGTCGGCGCTTGGTCTCCAGCCGACGCGATGGGTCTATGGCCTGCCCGGACTGCTCATGGCGCAGGTGCTCGCCTTCACGCCGATCGCCTTCCTGGTTCTCATCGGCGTGGTGGAAGGCATCAGCCCCTCCATTGAGGAGGCCGCGCAGACACTGCGCGCCAATCGCTGGGACACCTTCCGGACGGTATCCCTGCCGCTGATGCGGCCCGGCCTGGCGAACGCGTTCCTGCTCGGCTTCATCGAATCGCTCGCCGATTTCGGCAATCCGCTCGTACTCGGGGGCAACTTCGACGTTCTCTCCACCGAGATCTTCTTCGCCATCGTCGGCGCGCAGTACGATCAGGCGCAGGCGGCGATCCTCGCCATTGTGCTCCTGCTCTTCACGCTCGGCGCGTTCTTTGCCCAGAGCATGTGGCTGGGGAAGCGCTCCTACACGACGGTGTCCGGCAAGGGCGATGCGGGGGTCCATCCGCGGTTGCCCGACGCGCTCGCCAGGATCGTCATGGGCCTCGCCCTCGTCTGGGCGCTGTTCACGGTCTTCATATATCTGACGATCTTCTATGGAAGCTTCGTGACGCTGTGGGGCGTCGACTTCTCGCTGACGATCCGACACTACGTGACGGCCTTCGCCATCGGCTGGAACGAGTTCGGCATCCACTGGCGCGGCTCTGCCTGGTCGTCCTTCTGGACGACGCTGGAGATAGCCCTGATCTCTGCGCCACTGACCGCCGCGATCGGCCTGCTGACGGCCTACCTGCTCGTCCGGCAGGATTTTGCCGGCAAGCGCACCTTCGAGTTCGCGACGATGCTCTCCTTCGCGATCCCAGGCACCATCATCGGCGTGTCCTACGTCATCGCCTTCAACGTGCCGCCAATCGAACTGACCGGCACCGGAACGATCCTCGTGCTCTCCTTCATCTTCCGCAACATGCCGGTCGGCGTTCGCGCCGGCGTGGCCTCGATGTCGCAGATCGACCGCAGCCTCGACGAGTCATCGCTGACGCTCGGCGCCAGTACCTGGCACACATTCAGGAAGATCATCCTGCCGTTGCTTCGCCCAGCGATCCTCGCCGCTCTCGTCTATTCCTTCGTCCGCGCGATGACCGCCATCAGCGCGATCATCTTCCTGGTCAGCGCCCGCTACGACATGTCGACGAGCTACATCGTCGGCCGCGTGGAGAACAACGAGTACGGCATCGCGATCGCCTACTCGACCGTGCTTATCGTCGTCATGCTGGCGGTCATCGGCGTGATGCAGCTTCTCGTCGGCCGTCGGGACATCGGACGGCGGATGATGGACGGTGATCTTTCCCAGTCGCGCACCAATGTGGACCTGCCCCTGGAGGCGCGGCCGGTGCTTGCAGGAGGCGGTTGATGGTGGAGATCCGTTCGAATGCCGCATCCGTGGAATTTCGAGGGGTCACCAAGATCTACGGTCGTGGCAAGACGCCTGCCGTCGACAACGTCTCGCTCCACATCGAGGCGGGCACGCTGGTCACCCTTCTCGGACCGTCCGGCTGCGGCAAGACCACCACGCTGCGCATGATTGCCGGGCTCGAACTGCCCACCGACGGGACGATCCTGATCGGCGGCAAGGACGTCACGCGGCTTCCGGCGACGGATCGCGACGTGTCGATGGTGTTCCAGTCCTACGCGCTGTTCCCGCACATGACGGTGATGGAGAACGTCGAATACGGACTGAAGTTTTCAGGGCTGAGCAAGGCCAGGGCGGCGGAAAAGGCGCGCGCCGGCCTGGAACTCGTCGGCCTGACGGGATTCGGCGACCGTCTGCCCAGCCAGCTTTCCGGCGGCCAGCAGCAGCGCGTGGCCGTGGCACGCGCCCTCGTCCTCGAGCCGCAGGTTCTCCTGTTCGACGAGCCGCTCTCCAATCTCGACGCGAAACTGCGACGGCATGTGCGCGGCGAAATCCGCGACATCCAGCAGAAGCTCGGCCTCACCGTGGTCTACGTGACCCATGACCAGGAGGAGGCGCTGGCGGTTTCCGACCGCATCGTCGTGATGAGCAATGCGCGCATCGCGCAGGAGGGCACGCCGCGCGACCTCTACGACTGGCCGGCCAACGCCTTCGTGGCGGACTTCGTCGGCGAGGCCAACCTGTTCGATTGCGAGATCGTCTCAGTCGACGGCGGCCAGGCGTCGGTCCGCCTCGGCCCGGTTTCGCTGGCGCTGCCGGCACGGGAGCTCGGCCCCGGCTCCGCGAAACTGGCGGTGCGGCCGGATCGCCTGGTCCTGAATGCCCAGGGGGTCGCAAACACCCTGCCCGGTACCGTGCGCAAGGTCACCTATGTCGGCCGCCACCTCGAACTGGCAATCGAGACCGGCGTGGGCAACGTCTTCCTCGTCTCGCGTGACGTGGACGCGCCCATCGCGGAGAATGATGCGATCGGCGTGGGCTTCCCGCAGCGCGGTCCGGTGCTCATTCCTGCCTGAAGGCGCGATCGGTCAGAGACTTCACGGCATCGAAGACGCCGGGAGCGCCGGCCACCACCACGGTGCCCTGCTCCAGCACGGTTTGCGGATTTGGCTTCACGATGCGCCCGCCGGCTTCCTCGACCATAAGCAGTCCGGCGAGACAGTCCCAGGCGTTCATGTGCTCCTCGACATAGCCGAGCAGCCGACCGGCAGCGACATAGGCGAGCATCAGCGCGCCTGAGGCGTTGCGGAAGAACACGCCGCCTTCCTCCAGCAGCATGTCGATCAGCTTGACGATGTTGCGTGCATCCCTGCGATTGGAGAAGCCGGTTCCGAGAGACCCCTGCGCAAGGCTGGTGCCTGCACTGACGCGCAACGGCTTTCCGTTGAGAAATGCGCCCCCGCCCCGGCGGGCATGGAACGTCTCGCCCACAGACGGTTCATGGATGACGCCAGCTTCCGCCACGCCGTTGCGGACAATGGCGATCACGACGGTCCAGGCCGGGATCCCGCTCACGAAATTCGCGGTGCCATCGATCGGGTCGATCACCCAGGTGAACTCTGACCGGCTCGGCTTCGCCGCGTGCTCTTCCCCGACGATGCCGTCATCCGGGAAGGCCGCGGCAATGCGCTCCCGAACGAACAGCTCCACATCGCGGTCTGCCTCGGAAACCAGGTCCTGGTGCCCCTTGCTCTCGATCGTCAGGCTTCCGAGGTCCTGGAAATAGCCGACGCCAACCCGGCCGGCCTCCCGGGCGAGTTCGATGGCGACGTCCAATCTTGCCGCGACAGTGTCCTGCATCAGGAATCCCGACCCCTTGGCCGCCAGGGAAACGTGGCTGCTCAATTGATGAAACACCCTTGCGGGATGAGCCAGTGCTTTTTGGGCCGTGGTGCGCTCCGAAGAGAACTTTCTGCGGCCGAACCCGAAACCAACCCGCCGCCGGCTTGCCTCAGGCAGCCTCTTCGTTGCCCGCGTTCGTGCCGCCCGCGAGCGACTCGCCACCATCGGCCACGAGCGCATGGCCGGTCATGTAGGACGAACGGTCCGACACCATGAACAGGATCACCTCGGCGATCTCTTCAGGCGTCGCGAAGCGGCCCATCGGCACGACATTGGCGATCGCGTGCTCCAGCGCCGCGCGTCCGCCCAGTTGCCGCGTGTAGGGATCGTTGAAAGGCGTATCCACCCAGCCGGGGCAGAGCGCATTGACCCGGATGCCGTAGCGCGCGACGTCGAGCGCGAGCTGGCGCGTCATGGTGATCGATGCCGCCTTGCTGGTGATGTAGGCCGTCATCGCCCGGTCGAGGAAGACGCCCGAGTTCGACGAGGTGTTGAGGATCACCCCGCTGCGCTGCCGCTTCATCACGGGCAGGACGGCCTGGCAGGCGATGAACTGGGCGTGCACATTCACGGCCCACGACCGATCGAAGCCGGCGCCATCGATCTCCTCGATGCTGCCGGCCACCTGCACGCCGGCATGGTTGTGCAGGATGTCGATGCGGCCATGACGCTCGGCCACCTCCCCGATCACGGCGACGACCGCGGAATCATCCGTCACGTCGAGACGAACCGCCTCCGCTCGTCCGCCTGCGCTGGCGATACGGTCCACCGTCTGGCGCGCGGCGTCCAGGTCGCGGTCCGTCACGACCACGGTTGCCCCCTCCCGCGCCATGGCCTCCGATCCGGCCCGGCCGATTCCGGACCCGGCGCCCGTGACGATGGCGATCCGCCCCTGAAGTATCATTCCAGCTTCTCCCTCGGCTAATAGCGGCGGCGAAAAAGGTTGCGGCGCTCGTAGACGGCCACGGCCTCGTCGATCAGCGCGGCGATCATGTGCGCGCCGTAGTCGCGGCGAAGCATCTCGGCGCGTTCGGTCAGCAGCCGGGAGTCCGAAATCCGGCCCGGGCGCAACATCTCGTAGGTGTCCAGGATGAGGTCCTGCGGGACGGACACCAGCTCGGCGGCGCGCTCGAGGTTGAGCGCCAGTCGGTCGCGCCCGGCATCGCGCGCGATCCGGGCCTGGAGCCGCAGCACGTCGGCGGAGATGCGGATGTCGGCGGCGCCGATCCGCTCAGACACGACCGCGTCGAGCGTCAGTTCGGAAAGCGGCAGGCCGGACGCCGATACGGCCTTTTCCGGAGCTTTTTCCGAAAGCGGATAGAGGTCGCGAGCAGCGGTCATGATCCGGCCCTTCGCTGTCCGATTGCGAGGGTGACATCGAGCGGCGGGGCGTCGGGCACCACGAGCCCGGTCTCGATCGCATAGAGCATGGCGACGCGCACATGGTAGCGGGCGCCAAGCGACTGTCCGTCGACCGGAACGATGATCGGCTCGGGTGCGGTGCCCGCGGCATGGAGCGCGGCGTTGCGGCCCATCGCGCGGTAATGGGCGAGCGTCGTCACCGGCGCGTTCGAGAACAGCTCGACGTTCATGTGGGGCAGGCGGTCGGCGCGATGGATGATGGCAGTGCCCTTCGCCTGGATGCCGATGCCGTAGCCGGAACCTGAAAGCCGTGCCGCCGTCAGTCCGAGGAACGAGGTATCGGCCGTATGGCGGATGCGCACCAGCCTTGGCACCCCGCCCCCCTCGCGAACGCCGTCTGTCAATGCCAGCACAACGTCGATCAGGTCGTGGCCCGCGGTCGTCTGCGTCAGCTCGTTGCCGAAGGCGGGGCTGAGGCCGATCACCACCTCTCGCGGATCGGTTCCCTTTTGCGCCTCGCCGCTCGGGATCAGCCACGGCTCCGCGGTCGGGTCGATCCGGCGTTCGCGCTCGAGCACCTTCTCGCGGGTCTGCACGTCGCGCACGTTGCGCACCGCTTCCCAGCGGGCCTCCGACATCCGGTACCCGCTGCCGGGTCCGCTGTAGTCGTTGGGATCGTTGAGCGCGCTGATGACCTTGCCGTCGCGCAGGATGGCAGACGTCTGCAGATAGTCGCCGGAGATGCGTTGACGCAGCATCAGGAGGAGGTTTTCCGCCTCCCGGGCGAAGCCGCGCCTTTCCAGCGCCCGGACCACATCCACCGCCGTCAGGCCCCGGTCGCGGATCGCCTCGCTGATGCGCGTGACCTCGCCTGGCGAGAACGTCTCCGTCTCGAGCGAGCCCGAGGCGGCGGCGACGGAATGCATCCAGGCCTCCGGTACCGTGGCAAGGCCGAGCTCGTCGAACACCGCCGCGAGCGCGCGGATCGCGCGCATCCGCAGCGCGTAGGTGTCGCCCTCCTTGATGGGCGTCAGGCCGCCATCGGCCTCGAAGTCGCGTTGGAGGGCGAGGAAGTCCTCGATGTCCTCGCCGTTGAACAGCGAGGGATTGAAAGAGTTGTCATACTTGCGGATCGATCCGAGGCCAGAGCACAGCAGGTCGGACCCCGCCATCAGGTATGGGGTGATCTTGGCGCCCACGCGGATCTCGGACTCGCTGACCCGCGTGTCGTTGCCCGAGGCGCATTCGAGGCCGAGCCAGACGGCGATGAGGTTCTCGGCCATCAGTTCCCGCATGCCGCCGGCCATCGAAACCGTCAGCGGCGCGCCGTCGATGCCGCCGTTCTGGGTGCCTTGCACGCCCATCGCCCGCTGCAGGCACAGGCACCGGGCCTCGAGATAGAGAACCGACTGCCGCTCGTGGAAGCCCATCAGCAATTCGGCCGAGGCGCCAGACGTGCAGCGTGCCTTGATGCCGCGCGAGGCATAGGCCGCGGTCAGGAACGCCTTCGACCACGGCGTGTCGTCGCCGTCGACGAACGCGGCCTCCGTCCCGTAGACCGACACGGTTTCGGCGTAGGAGGTGAAGCCCGCCATACCGATGCGCAGCTCCTCCGCCTCCTCGATCGAGCACTGGAACAGCACGCCGCCGCGCCCGACCGACGAGCCGACCGCGCAGGCTATCGCGTTCGCCCAGGAGTTGGACGCCACGCGCATCGTCGTCTCGATCTCGTCGAAGCCGAGCGCCACGGCGACGGCGGCATCTGCCGCGAGCTGCAGCGGGTCGTCCTTGGCGTTGGTGACATGCGCCTGGTTTCCCGGCGTGCGTCGTTGCCGCATCTTCGCGTAGGCGAAGGTGATCTCCAGCGCCGACATGCACGCGACGACGGAAGCGAGCTTTGCCGGCGTCATGCCGCGCGCCAGCCTTTCCAGCGTCTCGCGCGGCACGTTGATGTCGACCAGCATGCGCGCGACATCCGCCGGGTCCATCGCCATCGCCTCGTCGATGACGTCGAGGTCGAGGTGGTGGGCGGCAATGAAGGTATCGAGAATGTCGAAGTCGGCTTCCTGCTTGCCGTCGATCTCGACCACGCGGCCGTTCTCGACGCGCGCTGAAGGCTTGGGATCCCACGGACTATGGAAGGTGGCGAAGCCGGCGGCGGGATCCTCCACGGCGAACTGGTCGTGCCGCAGCGGCCGCTGGTCCCATTCCTCGAAGCGACGCCAACGCGGTGTCGAACTCATGTGCCCGCTCCGATATTGGTCATCCGGCGCGTCTCCCGTCTCAGAACCAGCGCAGCCAGACGAGCTGGATCAGGATGAGGACGATCACGTCCCAGAAGATCACCTCGCCGACGGAGAACCATCCGCGCCTGCGGTTCACGGCCCAGAAGGCGACCCAGACCACTGCTGCCAGGAACAGGGGGACGAAGCTCGTGATGCTCACCGCAGTCTCTGCCCCGTCGATGCGTCGAAATAGTGCAGCACGTCCTTCGGGAACCGGATCGCAACCGGTTGGCCGGCCTCGATCGCATCGCAGTTCCGCTGGGTCCGCAGGGTGACCGGCGCGGCGCCACTGGTCTGGAAGATCAGCAGCGTATCCGGCTCGATGGGCTCCTTGACGTCGACGACCAACCGGATCGCATCGTCCGCGGTCGGATCGGCGAACTCGATCTGCTCGGGCCTGATGCCGAGCGTCACCGGCCCGTCGGGGCAATCGACGGCAATGGCGAGCGTCCCGGCTCGAAAAACGCCGCCCTCGACTTTGCCGTCCAGCGTGTTCATCGCCGGCCGCCCCATGAACTCGGCTACGAAGCGGTTGGCCGGACGACGGTAGATCGCCTTGGGCTCGTCGAACTGCGCCAGACGGCCATCCTTCAGCACGGCGATGCGCGTCGCCAGCGTCATCGCCTCCTCCTGGTCGTGGGTGACGAACACGAACGTCTTGTCGAGCCTGCGGTGGAGGCGGTTGAGCTCGGTGCGCATGTGCAGGCGCAGCAGCGCGTCGAGGTTCGAGAGTGGCTCGTCCATCAGGCAGATGGCCGGCTCCCACACCAGCGCTCGCGCCACCGCGACGCGTTGCGCCTGTCCGCCGGAAAGCTGCGACGGCTTGCGTTTCAGGTAGTCGCCGATACGCAGCAGGTCGGCCACGCTCCTGACCTGCCGTTCGATTTCGGCCTTGCCGACTTTGCGGATGCGCAGCGGATAGGCGATGTTCTCGAACACCGTCTTGTGGCTGTAGAGCGCATAGTTCTGGAACACCATGCCGATGCCGCGGAAGCGCGGCGGCACGTTGGTGACGTCCTTGCCGTCGATCTCGATGCACCCGCTCGTCGGGGTCTCCAGCCCCGCGAGCAACCTGCACGCCGTGGTCTTGCCTGAACCCGACGGCCCGAGCAGGACGACGAACTCGCCCAGCTCGAAATCGAGGTTGAGCCGATCAAGCGCGGTCGTTCCGTCCGCGAACCGCTTCGTGACTTCCTTGAACGAGACTGCCATCAATTGCTCCGCAGGTCCTCAGCCCTTCACCGCGCCGAAGGTCAGGCCGCGCACGAGGTGCTTCTGGACGAGAAAGGTGAACACCAGGATCGGCAGGGTCGCGACCACGGCGACCGCCGCCACCTGCCCCCACAGGGTGCCGTGCGGCGTGATCAGGCCGGGAATGCCGACGGTGATTGGCCTGCCCTCGAAGGCCACCAGGATGAACGCGTAGAGGAACTCGTTCCACGACATGATGAAGCAGAGCACGGCGGTGGCCGCGAGCCCCGGCGCTGCCAGCGGAACGATGACCCGCACGAAGGCGCCGAGCTTCGACCTCCCGTCCATCATGGCAGCCTCGTCGATCTCCTTGGGGATCTCGGCGAAGAAGCCGCGCATCATCCACACGACCAGCGACAGGTTGAACGTCGTATGCGCGATGACAACCGCGTAGATCGTGTCCGTCAGCCCGAGCATGGTGAAGAACAGGAACAGCGGCACCGCGATCGAGATGGGGGGAGCCATGCGCGTCGTCAGGAAGAAGAAGAACAGGTCCTCCTTTCCGGCGAAATTCGAGCGCGCGAAAACATAGGCGGCCGGCGCGCCGATCAGCAGCGACAGGGTGGTCGATCCCGTCGCGATGATCAGCGAGTTGAAAACCAGCGGCAGATAGTCCTTGTCGATGAACACCGCCGGATAGTTCGCCAGAGTCGGCGTGAAGAACCAGGTCGGCTGCGGCGCAAGGATGTCGAGCCGCCCCTTGAAGGACGTGAGCAGGATCCAGAGGTAGGGCGTCAGCGCGATCACCAGCACGCAGGCGAGGACGCCGATCGCGATGATTTTCCAGAACTTGTCCATCTACGCCCTCTCCCCGGCCGTTTTCCAATAGACGGCCTTGTAGAAGACGGAACACAGGATCAGCACCACGAGGTAGACCATGAATGAGACGGCCGCCCCGTAGCCGAGGTTCCAGTTCTTGAAATTCACCCGGTAGGCGTAGATCGACAGAAGCTCTGACACGGTGCCGGGACCGCCGCCGGTCATGATGAAGACCTTGTCGAACTCCTTGAAGGCGTCGATGCCCCGAAGCAGCAGCACGAGAGCGATGATCGGCCGGAGCAGCGGAAGCAGGATGTCGACGAACTGACGCCAGGGGCCCGCGCCATCCATGGTCGCGGCCTCGAACGGCGAGCGCGGCATGCTCATCAGTCCGGCGAGGATGATCAGCGTCACGAACGGCGTCCATTGCCAGACGTCGATCGCGATGACCGTCGGCATCACAAGCGCCGGCGAAGAGAACACCGCGCTGGCCTGCGAGAGGATGCCGAACTGGCGCAGGTAATAGGTAACCATGCCGAAATCGCCCTGGAGCAGCAGGCGCCAGATCAGGCCGACCGCCACCGGCGCCAGCATCATCGGCACCAGGAGCAGGGTGGTGAGGAGCCGCTGGCGCTCGATGAAGCGCCAGATCAAAAGGGCGAGCCCGAAACCGAGCACGAACTCGACCGCCACGCTCGCCACCACGAAACGGATGGTCAGCCAAAACGAGCCCCAGAAAATCGAGTCTTCGCGCACCAGCTTGCGGAAATTGTCGAAGCCGACGAATGCCCCCTTCTGGTCGGGATTGGCGAAGCTGAGGTCGGTCATCGCCGTGTAGATCATGTAGTAGAAGGGCCCGACCAGGAAGACGAGCACCAGCAGCGTCGCCGGCAGGAGCAGCGGCAGCGACGCGCCGCGGTCCAGCAGGAAAGTTCCGCGTGGGGAGGGATTGACTGCAGTCATCATGAGCGGGCCCGCCTTCCGCGACAGTGTGTTCGCGGAAGGCGCATCTTCATCTGGCAATCACTGCACCGGGTACTTCATCGGCGCGCAGGACCCCAGGAGTTCCGAGATTTCCTTCGCCGCCTGGTCGAGCGCCTCCTTGGCCGTCTTCTCGTCGGCGAGGTAGGATGAGAGTTCGCGCACCAGAATGTCGGTCATCTCGCTGGACTGCGGAATGGTCGGCTTGGGCTTCGCCACCTCGTTGGAACCCATTGACGCCTGCGAATAGGGCAGCTTCTGCACCTCGGCGGATGCATATACGTCCGGACGCGCAGTCGCGCCGCCGTTGAGGTGCTGGTTCAACTGCTGGTCGTAGTCCATCATCCACTGGATGAACAGGTAGGCCGCTTCCTTGTTCTTGGAGGAGGTCGGCACGAGATAGGTCCACCCCTCCACTTGGGCGACCTTGCCACCCTCGCCCTGCGGCACCAGGTCGAAGCCCATCTTGCCGACCACGCTCGAGGCGTTCTCGTCGACAGCCACCGCATAGGTAGCGTCATTCCACATGATGAGTTCGGCCACCTTGCCCTGCTGCATCAGGGCCATGACGTCGTCCCAGAAGTAGTTGAGCGTGTCCGGAGGCGAGAAGGCCATCAGGCTCTTGTAGTACTCGGTCGCCGCAATCGCCTGCGGGCTGTTGACGACGACGGGACCGCATTCCGAGCCCGCCTTCACCTCGAGCATGTCGCCACCGTAGGAGTAGAGGAAGTTCAGCCACTCATACCACAGCGCCTCGTGACGCTTGCCCTGCAGCGCGGTGCCGTACAACCCCTGGTCGGGGCGCGTGAACCATTCGGCGATGTCTCGATACTGCTTCCAGTCCTGCGCCGGGCCGAGCTCGTAACCGTACTTCGCCTTGAAGCCTTCCTTCTCCTTCGGGTCATTCAGGAGGTCTGAGCGGTACCACTCATACATGGTCAGCGCGGTGAAGGGGAACCCGTAGGGCTTGCCTTCGTACCAGGAGATCTCCTTCCAAAGCCCCTGGTAGAGCTGTTCTTCCGGTTTGAACTCGGGGTCGCGCAGCGTTGCGGAGGCCATGAACGTCTCTACAGGCTCGACGTGGCCGTTGGTCACGAATTTCCCGAGCTCGCGATGCGGCTGGATGATGAAATCGTAACGCCCGCGCTTCGAATTGAGGTCGAGCATGACCTTGCTGACGGCCTCGGAGTGCTCGTACATCTCGATTTCGACCGTGATGCCGGTCTGCTTCTCGAATTCGGGCGCAAGCTTCTTCATCGCTTCGAGCGGCGGGAGCGCCTCGCCGATGGTGCGGATTGTCACGCCCTTGTACGGCGCCGCCGCCTCCTCCAGTGACCAGGCGCCGGCCTGCCCGGCAAGGCCGAGCATTGCGAGCGCCGCGAGGGCTGGCGTCGCTATCAGCGCGCCCATGCGTGAAGTGTCTCGAGACATTACGATTCCCCTTTGGCTGGTTGTTGTTGTCGTCGTGCCGCCCGACGTGTCGTGGGTCTGAAGAGACGGACGCAGTGGGAAAGGGGGCGAGGAACCGCGTGCATCGCCACCGCGCTGCCGCGCAGCGTCCGAAGCATGCAGTGTGTGGCCGACAGACGAGCCACGGAAAGCCTCCCCAGTTCCCGCGGGTATGCCCGGCCGTTTCGGAAGCTGTCGCACGGCGCTGCATATGCAGCCGAATTGCGATGCTTGTCTCTTGTCTCGGTGACGGCGGCATATTCCGCAAACGAGGCAAATCTTATAAGAAGGCGCCAATCAGGGGATATTTCCCTTACGGGATAATCCAAAGCGCATATGCGTTTTGGGATAGGAGGACCGATGGCGGAGGAAGGTCCCGATACGGCGTCCGGGAGGCGGCTGATGTCGCAAGCGGAGTGGTACGAGGCGCTGGGCGCCCTGCTCGCGCAGGTCGGCTCGCCGCAGTTTCCCGACCTGCTGGCGCAGACGGTGCGCCATCTCACTCCCTTCGATTACACCGTGACCTTCGCCTACAGCGGCCCCGGCAAGCCCCTGTGTCTGCATCACACCTTTGCACCCAAGCAGTTCGACATCCACGTACGGGAATACGAGATCGGCCCCTACCTGCTCGACCCCTTCTACAAGGCAACAGCCAACGGCATTCGCTCGGGCGTTCACAAGCTGGCCGAACTTGCACCGGATCAGTTTTACAAGAGCGAATACTACAAGTCCTATTACGTGCAGACCGGACCGGTCGATGAGATCGCCTTCTTCACGCCTGGCAAGGACGGGTGGATCGTCGTCACATCCCTGATGCGGGCCCCGAACCGGCCGAACTTCTCCACCCACGACCTGCGGATGCTGCGCGTCGTCGAGCCGCTGCTGCGCCGCATCGCCGAACTGCACTGGCAAACCGATGAACGGCTGAAGACCACGACTCGGGTGGAGGATGACAAGGAGGTCCTGCGGCGAACCGTCCAGGATGCACTGGAAGCGCGCGGCATGCCGCCGCTGACGCCGCGGGAGCTGCAGGTGGTCGGCCTCGTCCTCGAAGGGCACTCCTCCGAATCGATCGCCAATCTCCTCGAGATCTCCTCCGGCACCGTGCGCATCCACCGCAAGAACATCTACGCCAAGATGCGGATCTCCTCGCAACGCGAGTTGTTCTCGATCTTCATCCGGGGCCCGGCTTCGGCTGCGCGACCCATTCCCGCCGTGTAGTGGGACGCTTCATGCGCCCGGGTGGCAGCGGTCTCGGAGGCCAGAGCCATCCGGTTACGTCCTGACCGCGCCGATCACCGGATCACGAAGGCGATTTCTCCATCTTTTCGCGGAGGCTTGCTGCAAAGGCTTTGACGGTAAAGCCCGGCGGCAGAGAGTCGATCACCGCGATATCCGAAATCGCGCTCTTGAACCGAAGTGGACGCAATGCCGTGTACTCAGGCGAATTGTACCATTCGTCGAGCGACCGACGATCTGGGAACTCCATGACCACGATCGCGCCTGGCCAGCAGCCCTCCAACACATCCACCGGCCCTTGAGCCAACCATTTGCCTCCATAAGGGGCGACCGTCGCCTCTACCTGATCGAGGTAGGACAGCCCCTCGAGGCTCGGGATGTCACCCGGAATGCGAAGATGATTGACGAGATAGGCTGCCACGGCATTGCTCCTTGATACCGCGCTCGCTGTGACAGGGCACAACAACCAGAACGCTTGTGGGACAATCTAGACCAGCGGGCTCGGTCGTCGAGACATACGAAGGTTTCCTCGGTCTATCCCCCACGGCAAGCCCCGCCCGTCACTTCGCTGTGACGGGGGACATTCTTGTTGGCCCGCCGCGGCCGTTGGGAGGCTGGCCGTCTGTATTCACGTCACATGCCTGCCGAAAAAAGGAAAGACCGGCGGCGAGCGGTCTATGGGATTGGGTTCTGTGTTTGAACTTGGTTGCGGGGGTTGGATTTGAACCCACGACGTTCAGGTTATGGTCCGCAGGACGAGGAGCTGCCGTCGCCAGCGATTGGACGTTGTGCCGGCTTGCGGGAGATCTGGAGGCGGGGGCGATGCCCTGCGCTTAAACGACAAAGGCGGCCGAGGGGCCGCCGTGGTAGGTAGGTTTGGTTGCGGGGGTTGGATTTGAACCAACGACCTTCAGGTTATGAGCCTGACGAGCTACCGGGCTGCTCCACCCCGCGATACCTTTAGAGCCGGGCTTTTGAGCCCGGGAGCGAGTTCAGGCGT
>Ga0182741_1002120_pt1 | contig 23874 bp, 20 predicted proteins | sample eDN5th37CBELigOP_FD_128874 | JGI IMG/M metagenome (GOLD analysis project Ga0182741, IMG submission 128874) | Enriched Organic Plus compost microbial communities from Emeryville, California, USA - eDNA 5th pass 37_C BE-Lig OP (version 2) (version 2) ... | reverse complement strand
CGATTTCGTGACGCTTTACGTCCCGGAAGCCGAGATTTCGTCCGACCGCGCGGCGCTCACCGTCGCGACCGACGGCGAGCAGCAGCCGATGGAAACGCCGCTTTCCTACCGAATCCGGCCCAGGGCCCTGACGATCATGGCGCCGCGGGAACGCTGAAGGTCGCGCCCGGCTCGGTCGTGACGAAGCGGTCGGCGGGGACGCGACGGGCGCGCGCCAGCGCCGCGATCGCGCGGGGCGGCGCGTCGATCGCCTCGAAGCTGAGCTGGAAGGTGCCCCAGTGGACGCCGATCGCGCGCGCGGGCGCAAGCGCCTCGAACACCCGCCACGCCTCGCCGGGATCGATATGGTTGGAGCGCATGAAATCGCGCGGCGACCATGCCCCGATCGGGATGATGGCAAGCCGGAAGGGCCCGTGCCGCGCCGCCTCGCGCACCCAGCTCCCGTCGCCCCAGCCGGTATCGCCGGCGAAGAAGATCCTGCCGGCCGGGGTCTCGATGGTGAAGCCGGACCAGAGCGCCCGGTTGCGATCGGAGAGCCAGCGCGAACCCCAATGGTGGACGCGCTCGACCGTCACCGCATAGGCCTCGCCGCACTGCCACGGGCCGGCCGCGCAGGCGGGATTGCCGGAGACGATCGCGCCGTCGCGCTTCTGCACGAAATGCCCGCCCCAGTCGAAGGCGAGCGCGGGGATGCGGGCGCGGGCGAGGATGGTGTCGTTGCCAAGGCTGGTGACGATGCGCGGCCGGTCCCGCTCCCACAGCCGCTTCAGCGTCCGCAGGTCCATATGGTCGTAATGGTTGTGGCTGACGACGACGAGGTCGATCTTCGGCAGATCCTCGAAGCGCACGCCCGGCGCGCGCACCCTTTTCGGCCCGGCGAAGGAGAAGGGCGAGGCGCGATCGGACCAGATCGGGTCGGTGAGGATGTTAAGCCCGGCGGTCTGCACCAGCACCGTCGAATGGCCGATCCATGTCACGCGCATGTCGTTGCCGGCGACGCGACGCGGCGGCACGGTCCGGCGGACCGGAACATGATCGGGCCAGCGGGCGCGGCCCTCGCCCGCCATCCAGCGACGCGTCGCGCCCTCGCCGCGCGGCGGATCGGCGCCGGGATTGAAGAAGCGCCGGCCGTCGAAATGGTCGCTCGGCGGACCGCTGTAATAGACGCGGTCGAGCAGCGGCGGCACGAGGGTCGGCGCGAAACAGAGCGCGACGAGAAGAAAGAAGAGGCCCGTGCCGAGCCAGCGAAGCACGCGCCTCATCGCGCCAGCGTGAATCCCGGCGGGGCGCGGTCCTCCGCGAATTCCTCGTGGTAGATGTCGAAGACGAGGTGGCTGCTGACGCCGCCGCAAGCGACGTCATAGGCGCCGGTGACCGAACCATATGCCCCGACGCCCCCTTCGGCGCGCGGGCCGATCCGCGGCGTCGAGCCGTCGGGGCAGCGCAGCCGGCCGAGATAGGCGTGCTCGCCCTCGGGCCCGCCGACCCGGATGGGGTTGTCGAGCGTGCCGAGCGGATGCTGGTCCGCGGCGCGGATCATCGCCAGTTCCTCGTCCTCCGGATTCTGGCGGCTGATCTGGTCCATCATCTCCCGCGGATTGGGGCTCTGGCTGTCGGCCGGCGGCAGCCGGGGCGGCTGCGCGGCGACGAGGAGGAGCATGGCGAGGAACATCGAGGGTCTCCGGCGGGCTGTGCGACGCATTTAGGGAGCCGATCCCGGCCGGCGCAAGCGCGATGCGGCGGACCGCGCGGTCGTCAGTGGAAATCGCGCGAGCGCAGGCGCAGGCCGCCATCGCGCCGGGGCAGCGCCGGAGGCGGCGGCCGCCGCTCGCGCGAATCCGTTCCGCCGGCGCCGCCGCGCGCCACGTCCGGCGGCATCGCCCGGTGCGGGAAATCCGCCTCCCCGACCCGGGCGAGCAGCTCCGAGAGGTCCTCGATCCGCTCGGCGACGAGGTGGGTCACCTCGCCCTCGCGCTGGAGCGTGCCGTGGACGGCGAGCATCGCGCCGGCGAGGACGATCCGCCGGTGCGCCTCGAACACGCGCTGCCAGACGATCGCGTTGGCGATGCCGGTTTCGTCCTCCAGCGTGATGAAGATGACATTGCCCTTGCCCGGCCGCTGGCGGACGAGGACGAGGCCGGCGGTGGCGATCCGCGCGCCGTCCTTCGCCCTGGCAAGCCCCTTCGCCGGGGCGAGGCCGCGCCGATCCAGCTCGTCGCGCAGGAAAGCGAGCGGATGGCGGCGCAGCGAGAGCTGGACGGCGCGATAATCCTCGACCACCTCGCGCCCCTCGGTCAGCGGCGTCAGCGCGACCGCAGGCTCCTCGCCGCGCGCGTCGGCGGCGGCGAACAGGGGCAGCGGCGGCCCGGCGAGCCCGCGAATCCGCCACAACGCCTGGCGCTGGTCCAGCCCGAAACAGCGGAAGGCGTCGGCATCGGCGAGCCGCTCCAGCGCCGCGACCGGAACGCCGGTGCGGTGGAGCACCTCCTCGATCGAGGCGAAGGGCGCCTCCATCGCCGCCGCCGCGATCCGCGCGCCATGCTCGTTGGCCAGCCCCTTCACCATGCGAAGGCCGAGGCGGACGGGAAGGAGGGGGTTTGCGTGGGGCAAAGTCTCGGCAGAAGGCCGGACCCCCTCCAGCGTGCAATCCCAGCGGCTGGCGTTGACGCAGACCGGGCGGACCTCGACGCCGTGCTCGCGCGCGTCGCGGACGAGCTGAGCGGGGGCGTAGAAGCCCATCGGCTGGGCATTGAGGATCGCCGCCAGAAAGACGTCCGGATGATGGCACTTCATCCAGGCCGAGGCATAGGCGATCCGCGCGAAGCTGGCGGCGTGGCTTTCGGGAAAGCCGTAGCTGCCGAACCCCTCGATCTGGCGGAAGGTCCGCTCGGCGAAGTCGCGCGTATAGCCCTTGGCGACCATGCCGCTCACCATCTCGTCGTGGAAATGGCTGACGCCGCCGGTGGTCTTGAAGGTCGCCATCGAGCGGCGCAGCGCGTCGGCCTTGGCCGGCGAGAAGCCGGCGCCGACGATCGCCACCTTCATCGCCTGTTCCTGGAACAGCGGCACGCCCTTGGTCTTGGCGAGCACCTCGCGCAGCTCCTCGGAAGGATATTCCTCCGGCTCCTTGCCCTCGCGCCGGCGCAGATAGGGATGGACCATGTCGCCCTGGATCGGCCCGGGGCGGACGATCGCGACCTGGATGACGATGTCGTAGAAGGTGCGCGGCTGCAGGCGCGGCAGCATCGACATCTGCGCGCGGCTTTCGATCTGGAAGACGCCGATCGTGTCGGCCTTGCAGATCATGTCGAAGACCCTGGGATCGTCGCGCTGCATTTCGGGGGATGAGAGGGTGAGCCGCCGCCCCTTGTGCTCGGCGAGCAGGTCGAAGGCGCGGCGCAGGCAGCCGAGCATTCCGAGGCCGAGAATATCGACCTTCATGATCTTCAGCTCCTCGAGATCGTCCTTCTCCCACTCGACGACGTCGCGGCCTTCCATCGTCGCCGGCTCGATCGGCACGAGAGCGTCGAGCCGGTCGCGGGTGAGGACGAACCCGCCCGGATGCTGCGAAAGGTGGCGCGGCGTGCCGATGAGCTGGCGGGCGAGCTCAAGCGTGAGCGCGAGGCGGGGATCGGCGGCGTCGAGCCCGAGTTCGGCGACGTGGCGCTCGGCGACGCCCTCGCTCGACCAGCCCCAGACCTGGCCGGAGAGGGCGGCCGTCACGTCGTCGGGCAGGCCGAGCGCCTTGCCGACCTCGCGCACCGCGCGGCGGGCGCGGTAGCGCACCACGACCGCGGCGAGCGCGGCGTGGCGACGGCCGTAGGTGTCGTAGATCCACTGGATCACCTCCTCGCGCCGCCCGTGCTCGAAATCGACGTCGATGTCGGGCGGCTCGTTGCGCGCGTCGGAGAGGAAGCGCTCGAACAGGAGCTGGTGGCGGACCGGATCGATCGCGGTGATGCCGAGCACGTAGCAGATCATCGAATTGGCCGCCGAGCCGCGCCCCTGGCAGAGGATGCCCTGGCTGCGCGCGAAGCCGACGATCGAGTTCACGGTGAGGAAGTAGCGGGCATAGTCCCACTTCTTCACCTGCTCCAGTTCGCGCTCCAGTTGCTCGGCATGGGCCGGCGTCGCGTCCGGCAGCCGGGCGAGCGCGGCGCGGGTGAGCGTCTCCAGCGCCTCCTGCGGGGTGCGGCCGCTCATCACGATCTCGTCGGGATATTGCTGGCCGAGCTCGCGCAGCGAGAAGCGGCAGCGATCGGCGATGTCGGCGCTGGCGCGCACCGCGTCGGGAAAGTCGCGGAACCGCCGCTCCATCTCCGCGGGCGGCTTCAGATGACGGTCGGCATAACGCTCGCGGCGGAAGCCCAGTTCGTCGATCGTGCAATGCTCCCGAATCGCGGTGACGACGTCCTGCAGCATCCTTTTGTCGGGGCTGTCGTAGAACACGTCGCCGGTGGCGAGCGGCCGCGTGCCGTAGCGGCGGGCGAGTTCGGCGAGGGCGTGGAGCCGCGCCGCCTCGCCCGGCCGGCGGCGATGGGTGAGCGCGAGATGGCCGCGCTCCCCGAAGATGTCGGCGAGCTGCGCCAGCGCGATCTCGGTCGTTCGGTCGGCCTCGTCCGGCACCAGCGCGACGACGAGGCCCTCGCTCCAGGCGGCGACATCCTCCCAGTGGAGGAAGCACTGTCCCTTTTCGCCCCGCTTCCGGTCGGCGCGCTGCTTGCCGGTGGTGAGCAGCCGGGTGAGCCGCGACCAGGCGGCGCGGTCCTGCGGCCAGACCAGCAGCGCCGTCCCGTCCATCAGGTCGAGCCGGCAGCCGGCGACCAGCCTTACCCCGGTCGCCTCGCTCGCCCGCAGCGCCCGGACCAGCCCGCCCACCGTGTTGCGGTCGGCGATGCCGAGCGCCTCGTAACCGAGCAGCGCCGCCGCCGCGAACAGCTCATCCGCGCTGGAAACCCCGCGCAGGAAGCTGAAATGCGTCGCGGCCTGAAGCTCGACATAGGTCATGCGAATAGCCCGTGCAGGTGCCAGCTGAGGTCGCCGCTGCCGGGCTGGTCGGGATCGCCCCTGCGGAACAGCCAGAAGCGGCGGCCGCCCTGGTCCTCGACCTCGAAATAGTCGCGGATCGCGGCGCGCTCGTCCGGGGCGCGCCACCATTCGCCGTAGAGCCGCTCCGGCCCGTCGGCGACGGCGACGACATAGGTGTCGCCGCGCCAGCGAAAGCGCCGTGGCGGGCCGTCCGGATGGGGGGACAGGACGAAATCGACCGGCTCGGGCGGCACCAGCAGCCGGATCGGCCGCGGCCAGCGCGGCCAGGGCGCCGTCGCGCCGAGCGGATCGAGCCGCACGACGCTGCGCTCGGGCAGGTCGCTCTCGCGCGCGCCACAGCGATAGACCCGGCGCGCGCCGAGGCGGACGGCGAGCCGGTCGACCAGGGTGGCGAGATCGCCCGCCGCCTTGCCGTCGCCAGCCAACGGGCTTTCGACCGGCCGCACGCCCAGCGGCTCGACCCGGTCGGCGACGAGGCGCAACGCCTCGAAGCCGAAGCCGGGCTCCAGCCGCTCGATCCGCGGCGCAATCAGCCGCATAAGGTGGGCGCCGTCGCGACTGGCGCGGGCGGTGCCGATCGCGGCGCGCTGCACCGCGCCGTCGACGCGCTCGCACAGCAGCAGCAGGCGGCGCGCGCCGAGCCCCGCCGCCTCGAGCCGGCGCATCAGCCGGCGCATCGCCTCGCCGAGCGCTTCCTCGATCGCCTCGGGCGTCGCGATCGGCTCGACGAAGCGGAGCAGCACCGCGGGCGGTTCCTCCGGCACGATCGGGTCGAACGGCTCGCCGGCGCGGCCATGAGCCTGGTCGAGCCGCATCAAGAGGGCGCTGCCGAACCGGCGCTGCAACGGGCCGCGCGGCATCGCCGCCAGCGCGCCGACCGTGGCAATGCCGAGCCGGCGGGCGGTCTCCAGCGCCGCCGCGTCGAGCCGCAGCGCCGCGAGCGGCAGCGGCGCGATCGCCGCCGCGACGCCGCCGGGCGGGCAGATGGCGATCCGCTCCCGACCATGCCGGGCGAGCGCGTGGGCGGCGCCGAAACTGTCCGCCACCGCGATGCGCGCGGCAAAGCCGAGCCGGGCGAGGAAGGCAAGGATGCGCTCGCAAAGCCGCGCCTCGCCGCCGAACAGGTGGGCGACGCCGGTAAGGTCGAGCCACAGGCCGTCGGGGTCGGAGACGGCGGCGCGCGGCGTCCAGCGTCGCGCCGCCAGCACGCCGAGCCGGGCAAGGAAGGCGGCGTCGCCCTCGGGATCCGCCGGGCGGACGTCGAGCCCTGGGACGAGGACGCGCGCCTTGGCGAGCGGCATGCCCGCCGCGAGGCCGAGCCGGCGCGCCGCCGGCGACACGGCGGCGAGCACATTGCGGTTGCCCTCGCGAACGAAGGTGACGAGCACGCCCGCCCCGTCCGGACGGATGGCAAGATCGCGCGGCAACGGCTCGCGCGCCCAGCGCGCGCCCGGCCGCCAGCCGCCGCCCCGCCCGGGCAGGACGCGCGCTGCGTCAGGCGGCGGCAGCGGCGGGGACGCGCACGTCGCGGGCTCGGCGGCGCGCCTGATCCGGTCGATCGCCAGATCGGGGAGCCAGAGCGAGGCGAGCCTCGGCATCGGGAGCCTCCAAAAACCATTGGAACGGCGCGCCGCCCCGCTGGCGCGCCAGCTCGACCCGCCAGCGGGGACGGCCAAGCCCCGCGAACGGGCCGATACCGTGAGGGAGCGGCGCGGCGGGCGCGCAGCCGATCCGCCAGCGGGTGACCGCGCTCGACGGCGCCGCCAGCGGGTCGCCGCCCCGCCGCCGCCAGCGCCGACGCAGCAGCGCGGTCGTGCCGGTCTCCTCGGCGGCGAGCTGGAGCCGCCGCGCCGCCGCCATGTCGAGCCCGGCGCTCTCCCCGACCACGGCGGCGAGGCCGCCATGGCGCAGCGCATCCTCCATCGCCGTCAACAGCTCGGCCTCGTCGCGGCATTCGGCGTAGAAGACGCGATCCGGCGTCAGGCCGACCCCGGCGAGGCCGGGCGGGAACGGCGCCGGCGGCAGGAAGGTCCAGAGCACCTGCCGCCTCTCCCCCTTCGCGCGGGCGAGGCGGGCGGCAAGCGCGGCGAGAAAGGCTATCGTCGCGGCATCGTCGCCCGGCGCGCGCGAGGCGGCGGCGGCCTCGTGCAGCGCGGCGACGGGAAGCCCGCCGCCGGCGAGCCGGTCATCGAGCGCGCGCAGATCGAAGGGGACCACGGCCCCCGCCCCCTTGCCAGCGCCCTGCTCGATCGCGCGCACAGCGGCGCGCAGGGCGTCCAGCGACCCTGGCTCCGGCAGCGAAGATGTGCGACTCGGGCGCATATGTTCCTGTTATGTTCCTTCCGCATTCAGGACGAGTCAAGGCGGGAGGGGGAAAGGAAGGGACCGGTCGGCCGCGCCGGGCCAGGGCCGCGACCTTCCGGCCCGCCGGCCGCCGGAAGCAAGCGCCAGAAGGACCTGAAACGACCCCATGCCCGCGCCCATAAGCGCGCGTCCCGATCCGCCGATCGCGGCCCGCTGGCCGCGCCGCGCCGCCATGCCGGCCGCAACGGCTGGTCGATGGCCGATTCCGCCGATAAGAATGCGGCGGAGACGGCAGCAGGAGAAAGGTCAGCCCGACGTGGCCACCAACAGCGCCGCTTCGACCGCCAACGTCCCCGCGTCCTCGCGCGCGGACAACGCGGCGACGCGACCGAGCGAGAGCGATACGCTCAGCCAGCCCAACCTGCTGCGCCTTCGCGGCAGGCCCTTCTTCGAGGACAAGAACCGCGCCTTCTGGACGCTACAGAGCGTCGGGTGGAGCGGCTATTTCGTTCTGCGCACCCTCACCGGCCTCGCCAACGCCATGGCCTGGAGCTACGTGCTCCACACCCTCCTGCTCACCGCCGCGGGCTATTCGATCACGCTGCTGATGGCGGCCGCCTTCCGCCGGCTGATCCGGATGCGCGAGCTTTACACCTGGGCCGGCTCGATCCTGATCGTCGTCATCGCCTCCGCCGCCCTCTCGGCGATCGAGACGTGGAGCTATTCGGTCTTCATCCAGCCGGGCAGCCCGCCCGAGGGCATCCGCTTCCTCGGCGCGATCATCCTCACCTTCCTGCTGCTGATGGCCTGGTCGGCGCTCTATTACAGCATCAACTTCTACCTGCTGCTCGAGGAACAGGCGGACCGGCTGCTGCGCCTTGAAAGCGCGGCCTCCAATGCCCAGCTGGCCATGCTACGCTACCAGCTCAATCCCCATTTCCTGTTCAACACGCTGAATTCCATCTCCACCCTCGTGCTCCTGAAGCAGGGCGATCGCGCCAACGCGATGCTCTCCCGCCTCTCTTCCTTCCTGCGCTACACGCTGGTGAACGAGGCGAGCGCGCGGGTGACGCTCGCCCAGGAAATCGAGACGCTGAAGCTCTACCTCGAGATCGAGAAAATGCGCTTCGAGGAGCGGCTGCGGCCGCATTTCAGCGTCGATCCCGCCGCCGAGCGGGCGCTGCTTCCCTCGCTGCTGCTGCAGCCGCTGATCGAGAATGCGATCAAATATGCGGTGACACCCCAGGAGAACGGCGCCGACATCGCCGTCGAAGTCCGCCGCCGCGCCAATCGCGTCGCGATCACCGTCGTCGACACCGGCCCGGGCGCCGATTCGGGCTATCAGAAGCGCGCGGCGCAATCGACCGGAGTCGGGCTGGCGAACATTCGCGACCGCCTGGCGCAGGCCTATGGCGACAATCATCGTTTCGAGACACAAACGGAGACAATGGGGGGCTTCCGCGTTTTCATTGAGATACCGTACCAGACCGAAGAAACCGAGGAGCCGAAATGACCATCCGCACCATCCTGGTGGACGACGAGCCGCTGGCCATCCAGGGCCTCCAGGTGCGCCTCGAGGCGCATGAGGACGTCGAGATCGTCGATACCTGCTCGAATGGGCGCGAGGCGATCCGCTCGATCAAGACGAACAAGCCCGACCTCGTCTTCCTCGACATCCAGATGCCGGGCTTCGACGGCTTTTCCGTCATCCAGGGGCTGATGGAGATCGAGCCGCCGCTGTTCGTCTTCGTCACCGCCTATGTCGATCACGCGCTGCGCGCCTTCGAGGCGGACGCCGTCGACTATCTCATGAAGCCGGTCGAGGAGGCGCGGCTCGCCGACACGATGGACCGCGTGCGGCAGCGCCTCGCCGAGAAGCGCGGCGCCGAGGAGGCCTCCGCGCTCAAGGAGGTGCTCGCCGAGGTCGCTCCCGAGGCGATCGAGAATGTCGAGGCGGCGCAGGAAGAACTGCCCTCGGCCAGCCGCTACGAGAAGATGATCAACATCAAGGACCGCGGCCAGATCTTTCGCGTCGACGTGGACACGATCGAGAGCGTCGAGGCCGCCGGCGACTATATGTGCATCAAGACCGGCGACAACACGCTGATCCTGCGCGAGACGATGAAGGACCTCGAAAAGCGGCTCGATCCGCGCCGCTTCCAGCGCGTCCACCGCTCGACCATCGTCAACCTGGACCAGGTCCGCCAAGTGAAGCCGCATACCAATGGCGAGTGCTTCCTGGTACTCGACAGCGGATCGCAGGTGAAGGTCAGCCGCTCCTACCGCGACGTCGTCGCGCGCTTCGTTCATTGACCGGCGCCGCGCGGGCGCGCGCCTTCGCGGCGCTGCACCGGTCGGGCGATCCGGTCGTCCTCTACAACGTCTGGGACGCGGGGAGCGCGCGCGCCGTGGCGGAGGCGCGCGCGAAGGCGATCGCGACCGGCAGCGCCTCGGTCGCCGCGGCGAACGGCTTTCCCGATGGCGAGGGGCTGCCGATCGACCTCGCCCTCGCCAACGCGGCCCGGATCGTCGCCGCGGTGGACCTGCCGGTGACGGTCGATTTCGAGGGCGGCTATGCCACCGCCCCGGACGAGGTGGGCCGCAACATGGCCCGCCTCGCCGAGACCGGCGCGATCGGCTGCAATTTCGAGGACCAGGTGGTCGGCGGGGAGGAGCTGCGCCCCATCCCCGAGCAGGCGGCGCGGCTCGCCGCGGCGCGCGCCGCCGTCGGCCCCGATTTCTTCATCAACGCGCGCACCGACATCTTCCTCAAGGCCAGGCCCGAGACGCACGACGCGGCGATGGCGGAAGCGGCGCTCGACCGCGCCCGCGCCTATGCCGACGCCGGCGCAAGCGGCTTCTTCGTGCCCGGCCTCGCGGACCTCAAATTGCTGGAGAAGATCTGCGCCGGCTCGCCGCTGCCGGTCAACTTCCTGGCCTTTCCCGGCGCGCCGGACGTCACGGCGCTGGCCGCCGTCGGAGTCGCGCGGATCAGCCACGGCCCCTTTCCCTATCGCCAGGCGATGCGGGCGCTGAAGGAAGCAGCGGCGGCGATGTACGGCGCGAACGGCTGAATCGCACGCAAGCAAAAGGGGCGCCCCTTGCCGGAACGCCCCTTTCGCCGATCCTGGGGATCGAAAGGCCGCTACATTCCGTTCGGCGGGGCCATCGTGCCGTTTTCGATCGCGTCCGCCGCATTGTCGGCATTGTTGCGCATCTGGTCGGCGGTGTCGTTGAGATTGTCGGCGACGAGGTCGTTGCTGGTGTTGCTGGCAAGATCGTCGAGCTGGTCCGCCTGATTGTCGATCGTCGCCTCGTAATTCTCGGCTGCGTTTTCCTGCGGCGTGCTGCGGTTGCAGCCGGCGAGAGCGAAAACGCCCAGGGCGAGTGCCCCAAGGGTCAAACTTTTCATTTCAGTCCCCTATTCCAGGTCGCGAAAGGGCGTCCGACGGCAAGCGGCCGGAAACCCGGAGCGGCGTCGAAACCCGCCCTCCGGCGGCATCAATGGCCGAACCTTGGCTCCGGTTCCCGAATTGGGGCCGTTCAGCTTACGGGGCGGCGGTGCGTGCGCTGCCATTCGCGCACGGCGTTCAGCGTGTTGGTGACGTGATTCTGCCAGTTCATGTCGGAATAGGCGTAGATGATCCGCCCGTCCGGGGCGATCACGTAGGAGGTGCGGCTGGTCATGTCGGTCCGCCCGGGCGCGATCGCGACATCGTAGGCGCGGATCGTGTCCGCGCTCGCGGTGGCGACCGGAAAGGCGTTGCGGCACGCTTCGACCGAGAATCGCCGTAGCGTCTCCTGGTCGTCCGCCGACATGCCGATCACCCGCGCGCCCGCGGCGCGGAACTGCGGCGCCGCCTCGGAGAAGGCGTGCGCTTCGAGCGTGCAGCCCTGGGTGAAGGAGCGCGGGAAGAAATAGAGCACGAGCGGCCCGCGGCGGAGCTGCTCGGCGAGGTGGAGCCGGAAGGGCCTGCCGGCCAGCGCGCCGGTGGTGGTGAAGTCGGGCGCGGGGGCGCCAGTGGGAAGCGCCGGAATGGCGGCTCCCGGCATGAGGGCGAGCGCGGCGGCGGCGAGACCGTGGAACAATCGCATCGAAAGACTCCTTCGCTCAGAGGCCGCAGCCCGGCCGCGAAGGATAGCGCGCGGGGGAAGATCGCGCCAGTGCGGGGAACCGAGCGACAGCCTTGCCGGTTGCACCCGTGAAGGCGGCCGGTATTTGACGATTCACGGCGAAGACGAGGACACCCGGCCCGACGAGGATGCCGGAGCGGAGCGCGTGCTCGAGGAGAGCGCGCAGCAGTTCCGCATGCTCGTCCAGAGCGTGCACGACTACGCGATCTTCATGCTCGACCCCGACGGCTATGTGGCCAACTGGAACCCGGGCGCAGCGCGGATCAAGGGCTACAAGGCCGACGAGATCGTCGGCCGGCATTTCTCCTGCTTCTACACCGAGGAGGATCGGGCCCGCGGCGAACCGGCGCGGGCGCTGGCGAAAGCGCGCGACGAGGGCAAGTACGAATATGAGGGGCTGCGCCAGCGCAAGGACGGCAGCCAGTTCTGGGCGAGCGTCGTCATCGACCCGATTCGCGATGACGAGGGCCGGCTGCTCGGCTTCGCCAAGATCACGCGAGACGTGACCGAACGCCGCCGGGCGCAGGAGGAGCTGGAGCGCGCCCGCGAGGCGCTCGCCCAGGCGCAGAAGCTCGAGGCGGTCGGCCGGCTGACGGGCGGCGTCGCGCACGATTTCAACAATATGCTGACCGTGATCCGGGCCTCGATCGACATGCTGCGCCAGCCGACGCTGCCCGAGGCGAAACGCGAGCGCTACCTGACGGCGATCGCCGACACGGCCGACCGGGCGGCGCGGCTCACCGGCCAGCTCCTCGTCTTCGCGCGGCGCCAGCCCTTCCACAACGAAATCTTCTCCGTCGCGGAGCGGCTCGAACGGCTGAAGCAGATCATCAGGACGACGCTGGGGTCGCGCGTGCACCTGACCTTCGACCTGTCGCCCGATTCCGGCACCGTGCTCGCCGATCCGGCCCAGTTCGAGACCGCGATCCTCAACATGGTGATCAACGCGCGCGACGCGATGCCGAAGGGCGGCACCCTGCTCGTCACCGCGCGCCGGGCCGCGGTGGCGCCGACCGCGTCCGGGCCACCGGCGACCGGACCGTATGCCGCCATTTCGATCGCCGACAGCGGCACCGGCATCGAGCCGAATGCCCTGTCGCAGATCTTCGAACCCTTCTTCACGACCAAGGAAGTCGGCAAAGGCACGGGGTTGGGGCTCAGCCAGGTCTACGGCTTCACCCGCCAGTCGGGCGGCGAGATAACGGTGGATAGCGTGCCGGGGCGCGGCACGGCCTTCACCCTCTACCTGCCGCTCATGGCCGACGACCGTGTCGTGTCGGAGAGAGAGGAAGCACCCGTCGCGACGACCAGGCCGCCCGCGCACCAGCGCATCCTGCTCGTGGAGGACAATGAGGATGTCGGCACGTTCGCGACCGAGCTGCTGCGCGAACTCGGCCAGACGGTCACCTGGGTTCGCGACGCCTCGGCCGCGCTCACGGCGCTTGCCGAGTCGCGCGACAGTTTCGACCTCGTCTTCACCGACGTGGTGATGCCGGGCGACGACGGCGTCACGCTCGCCCGCGACATCCGCCGGCGCTGGCCGGACCTGCGCATCGTCCTCACCAGCGGCTACAGCCATGTGCTTGCCGAGCAGGGCAGCCACGGCTTCGAGCTGCTCGGCAAGCCCTACTCGCTCGATGCGCTCACCGTGATGCTGCGGCAGGACGCGACCGGCTGAACGCCGGATGGATTGCATCGCAGCGGGGTGCATCGCGACGGCGCGATTGCTAACGACATGATCGTGAAAACCGCGCGCCGAACATCGCTCGCCCTCGCCGCCCTGTGCCTCGCCGGCGGATGCATGGGCCGCGTCGCCGATTTCACGCAGCCGCGCCCCTCGATCGTGATGCCGCAGCTGCTGCGCTTCGGCTATGACGCGGGGCAGGCGCGCTGCGTCGGCGAGCGGCTCGGCGCGGCGCTCCGGGTCCATCGCCTGCGCGATCTCGCCGACGCCGCCGTGGCGGTGCGCCAGGGCTATTACCAGCCGAACCAGCTTACGCCGCGCGACCTGCGCTGGGTCGCCTCGACGCTGCGCCACGCCGAGATCCGCACCGCGCTCGATACGGCCAACGCCGGCTGCGGCGTTTCGACCGCGCCGCCGCCGCCGGTCATCGTCGCGCCGCCGCCGCCCGTCGGGCGCGCCTGGCTCAATCTCGGTCGCGCCCCCTCCGGCCAGTCGATCGCGATCGACGCGGCGACGATCGAGCAGGAGGGAGCGACGCGCTCCGCCTGGTTCCGCCTGACCGACCCGGACGGCACTGCAAGCCCGGACATTTTCCATCTGGTGGTCGATTGCGCGGCGCGCACGATCAATGCGACCGAGCGCCGGCGGCTCGACCCGCTCGGCAACGTCGTCGAGACGCGCGCCTATCCGGACAACCCGCTGCCGGTGGAGAACGGCACGGTGATGGAGATCGCCTGGCTTTCGCTGTGCACGTGAGCCGGCGGCGCTAGGCCGAGCGCCGGGCGAGCGCCGCGGCGGCTTCGCCGATGAGCTGGGCGAGGATGTCGGCGACGCTCGCCTCCTCCTTCACCATGCCGACCGACTGGCCGGCCATCACCGAGCCGGTCTCGACATCGCCCTCGATCACCGCGCGGCGGAGCGCGCCGGCCCAGTAGTGCTCGATCTGGAGCTGCGCCTCCGCCATTTCGATCTTGCCCTCGTCGAGCAGGTTGGCGACCTCGCGCTGCTTGGCGGCGAAATTCTCCATCTCGCGGTTCCTGAGGGCGCGCACCGGAATCACCGGCAGGCGCGGGTCGATCTGGACCGAGGTGACCGCGTCGCGCGCGGAGGCGCGGATAAACGCCTTCTTGAAATTGGGGTGGGCGATGCACTCCGTCGCGCAAACGAAGCGCGTGCCGAGCTGGACGCCGGCGGCGCCCATTTCGAGATAGCCGGAGATCGCGCCGCCATGGCCGATGCCTCCGGCGACGAAGATCGGCACATCCGCGGCGAGCGGCGGGAGGATTTCCTGCGCGAGCACCGAGGTCGCGACCGGCCCGATATGGCCGCCCGCCTCCATCCCCTCGATCACCAGCGCATCGACGCCCGAGCGAATCAGCTTCTTCGCCAGCGCGAGCGCCGGGGCGAAGCAGATCAGCTTCGCGCCATAGCCCTTCACCTGATCGATCGCGCCGGGGGGCGGCAGGCCGCCGGCAAGCACGACATGGCCGACATCATGCTTCGCGCAGACGTCGATCAGCCGGTCGAGCTCGGGATGCATGGTGATGAGATTGACGCCGAACGGCCGCGACGTGCGCGCCTTCGTCTCGGCGATCTCGGTGTCGAGCAGGTCCGGAGTCATCGCGCCGCAGGCGATCACCCCGAAGGCGCCGGCGTTGGAGAGCGCCGAGACGAGGTTGCGCTCCGAGATCCAGCTCATCGCGCCGCCGAGGATCGCAATTTCGCAGCCCAGGAACTCGGCGCCGCGCGCCATCAGCCGGCGCAGCCGGTCCCGCCCGACAGCCAGCGACTCCTCCTCGCCGGGCTGCGGCTGGAGCGGCGCGGCGGCGCTCATGCGGCGTCCTCGGCGTCGAGGCCGTAGGCGGTGTGGAGCACGCGCACGGCGAGCTCGGTATATTCCTCGGGGATCAGCACGCTCACCTTGATCTCCGACGTGGTGATCGCGACGATGTTGATGCCGCGGTCCGCGAGCGTGCGGAACATCTTGGCGGCGATGCCGGCATTGGAGCGCATGCCGACGCCGACCGCGCTGACCTTCACGACGTTGGTGTCGGTGATGATCTCCGAAAAGCCGATCGCCTCGCGCCCCTTCTCAAGCTCCGCGACGGCATGGGCGAGCGAGGCGGTGGGCACGGTGAAGGTGAGGTCGCTCGCCTCGCCGGGGCGCGGGATGCTCTGCACGATCATGTCGACGTTGATGTTCGCCTCGGCGAGCGGCCCGAACACGGCGGCCACGACGCCGGGCCGGTCGGGAATGCCGACGAGCGTGATCCGCGCCTCGTTCTTGTCGTAGGCGATACCGGTGATGACGTTGCGTTCCATCTTGCTGTCCTCGAGAGCCTCGTCGGCGACGATCATCGTGCCGGGCCTGTCCTCGAACGAGGAGAGGACCTGGAGAGGCATGTTGGTGCGCATGGCGAGCCCGACCGAGCGCGTCTGCAGGACCTTGGCGCCGACGCTCGCCAGTTCGAGCATCTCCTCATAGGTGATCGTATCGAGCTTGCGCGCGCGCGGCACGATGCGCGGATCGGTGGTGTAGACGCCGTCCACGTCGGTGTAGATGTCGCAGCGGTCGGCCTTCAGCGCCGCCGCGAGCGCGACCGCCGAGGTGTCCGAGCCGCCGCGCCCCAGCGTCGCGAGATCGCCCTCGGCGGTGACGCCCTGGAAGCCGGGGATGACGGCGATGCCGCCCTGCGCGAAGACGCCTTCGAGCACCCCGGCGTCGATCCCCTCGATCAGCGCGGCGGCGTGGCCGGAGGCGCGGATCGGCAGCTGCCAGCCCATGTAGGAGCGGGCGTTCATCCCCATGCCCTGGAGCGTGATCGCGAGCAGGCCGCTCGTCACCTGCTCGCCCGAGGCGACGACCACGTCATATTCGCGCGGATCGTAGAGCGACGCGGCCTCGCGGCAGAACTGGATCAGCCGGTCGGTCTCTCCGGCCATCGCGGAGACGACGACGGCGACCTGGTTGCCGCGCTCCGCTTCACGCTTCACGAGGCCCGCGACATGACGGATGCGCTCGATGCCGGCCATCGAGGTGCCGCCGAACTTCATCACGATGCGTGCCATGACCGGGAGCCGGAAACCCTTGGGAAAACGGAGGCGGCACTGATAGGGAGCGCGCATGGCACATGCAAGCGAGGCGAACGCCACAATCGACCCCCGGGAGGCCGCCCATTTCGGCGCGCTGGCCGCCGACTGGTGGGACCCCAAGGGCAGCTCGGCGATGCTGCACAAGCTTGGGCCGGCGCGGCTCGCCTATATCCGCGCGCGGATCGACCAGCACTGGGGCGTGGACGAGCACGCGCTGAAGCCGCTCGCCGGCAAGCGCGCCGCCGATGTCGGCTGCGGCGCCGGGCTGATCGCCGAGCCGCTGGCGCGCCTGGGCGCGGCGGTAACGGCGGTGGACGCGGCGGCGGAAAATATCGCCGCGGCGCAGCGCCATGCCGAGGGCCAGGGCCTCGCGATCGACTATCGCATCGGCGGGGTCGAGGCGCTCGAAGGCCGCTTCGACCTCGTCACCAGCCTCGAGGTCGTCGAGCATGTCGCGGACGTGGACGCCTTCCTCGCCGGCCTCGCGGGCGCGCTGGCCGAGGGCGGCCTGCTGATCCTCTCGACGCCCAACCGGACCGCGCTCTCGCGCCTCGCGCTGATCACGATCGGCGAGGGGACCGGGCAGATCCCCAGGGGCACGCACGACTGGAACCGCTTCCTGACCCCCGACGAGCTGACCGCGCGGCTCGCCGCCGTCGCTCTGGAGGTCACGGACGTGACCGGCCTCGGCTGGTCGCCCACGCGCGGCTTCCAGCTCACCCGCGACACCTCGCTCAACTACCTCCTCGCCGCCCGGCACGCGAAGTAGCGGCCGGTTCCCCCCTATTCGCGCGGCTCGCGGCTGAGGCGCGTCATCAGGATCGCGGCCCGGGCGGCCTGGCGGGAAAGGCTGGGGATGTCGATCCATTCGCCCTCGGCATGGCTGCCCCCGCCGGCGACGCCGAGACCCGCGAGCGTGTCGGCCTCGGCCGCGACGAAGCTCGAATCCGCCGCGCCGCGCCGGGCCGGATCATATTCGGCCATCTCCGGCAGGCCGAGATCGCGGTTCACTTCGTTGAGCCTGGCGAGCAGCGCGCGGTTGCCCTCGGTCGGCGCCATCGGCGGATAGCCGTCCTCCGCGAAGACCAGCTCGGCGCCGGTATGCGGCAGGTGCCGGGCGACGATCTCCTGCATCCGCGCGCGCACCCGCGCCTCCTGCTCCGGCGAGAGCGTGCGGATGTCGCCGCGCGCGATCGCGGTCTCGGCGACGATATTGGTCTTGCCCGAGGCGGTGACGACGAGGCCCGCCGCGTCGATCGAGGCCGGCGTGCCGCCGCCGATCACGCCGACATTGTAGGTGAGGTTCGGCTCCGGCAGCTCGCGGCGGAAGGAATCGAGGATTCGCACCATCTCGTAGATCGCGCCACAGCCCAGCCCTTCGCCGCACACGCCCGAACTGTGGCCGGTGCGGCCATGGGTGGTGAGCGTCCAGCTCGTCGAGGAGCGGCGGGCGACCGTGCCATATTCGCGATCCCACTCGCGCGCGAGATTCTCGAACTCCAGCGCGACATCGGCCCAGCGCCCGGCCTCGATCAGGTCCCGCCGCCCGACGGCGATGGGAGAGCCGGGCCGCTCCTCGTCCCCGGTGAGGACGACCATGATGTCGGCGTCCGCAAGCGTGCCCGCTTCGTGCATCGCGCGCAGCGCCGCGATCGCGACCACGTCGCCGCCCTTGCAGTCGCCGACGCCCGGGCCGACGGCGCGATCGCCCTCGCGGGTGAAGCGCTGGAAGGGCGAATCCGGCTCGAACACCGTGTCGAGATGGGCGATCAGGAGGATGCGCTTGCCGCGTCCGTTGCCGCGATGGACCGCGACGAGATGGCCGGCCCGGCCCGTCTCGCTCATGTCCACCCAGCGCACCTCGAAGCCCAGCGGCTCCAGCTCGGCGCGCACCATCTCGCCCGCCGCGCGCACGCCGGCGAGGTTGAGCGTGCCGCTGTTCTGGTTCACCAGTCGCTCGAGCAGGGCGAGATTGCGATCGGCATCGCGCCGGACCGTCTCGACGATACGCCTCTCGGCGGGCGTGAGCGCGGCCTCGGCGGGAATGGCGGTCGTGGCGGCGGCGAGAAGGGCGAGCGCGGCGAGTATCTTCATGGGCCGACCCTAGGCCGGGACCCCGCCCCCGGTCAAAGGCCGACGTGGAACTCGTAGAACAGGGCGAGGCCGGCGGAGAACTGGTTGCGCGAGCCGCGGTCGCGGACGATCGGCGATCGCGCCGCGTCGCCGACCAGCCGGTCATAGCCGGCATAGCCATAGACGCCCCAGTCGCGCCCCGCGCGAACGGTGAGGCCCGAGCTCACGCCCACCGCGTGGACGCCGCCGCCGTCGGGATCGAAGGGCGCGAGGCCGCTCGCGGCGGCAGCGGCCGGCGTCACGCGGAAATAGGCGTCCTGGTAGCGCCCGTCGGAAAAGCGCATCCGCGGGCCGATCGAGAAGATGTAGCGGTCCCCGTCCCGCATCACGAAATCGGCGCCGACATCGCCGAGCGTGCCCTTGTGGCCGCCGAGCCCATGGCGCAGGTCGACGCGCAGACGGACATGGTCGCCGAGCCAGGCCTGGACGAAGCCGCCCAGTTCCGGAGTCAGGCCGACATCGCCGACCGGCGCGCCGACATCGGCTTCCTCGCGCTTCGACTGGAAGCTCAGCACCGGGCCGATATCGACCGGGCTGTCGCTTCCGAGCAGCCCGAAGCCGAAGCCCTGGTCGGGGGCCTCGAACGGCATCGGCGCACCGGGGCGGCGCAGGCCGCCGACGAAAAGCGGGAAGACGCCGTAGCCGTCCGCCCCCGGATAGTCGGGATAGACCTGCGCGCCGGCGCCGATGGTCACGATATGGCCGCGGCCGCCGTCCTGGGCCTGGGCGGGCGCGCCGGGAACCGCCGCAAGGGCGAGGATCGTCGCGGCGGCGGCGTGAAAGGGGAGCTTGCGTCGAGTCATGGGCGGCTCAACTTTCGGCAGCGGAGTTCGTTGCCGCGGCGCGAAAGAATGTGGTCTTCCGGTGGCCGAACGGCAACGCGGCTACTCGAACTCGAGGATCACCGCATCGACCGCGAGGCTGTCGCCGGGACGGGCCTTGATCGCCTTCACCGTCGCCGCCTTCTCGGCCCGCAGGATATTCTCCATCTTCATCGCCTCGACCACCGCGAGCGGCTGGCCGGCCTCGACATGGTCGCCCTCCGCGACGTCGAGGCGGGTGAGGAGCCCCGGCATCGGGCAGATCAGATATTTCGAGAGGTCCGGCGGCGCCTTCTCGATCATGTAGCGGGTGAGCTCAGCGACGTGCGGCGGCAGCACCTCGGCGAGGTGACTTGCGCCGCGCGTCGTCAGCCGCCAGCGCCGACCGGCTTTAGCCACCTGGACGGTGCGGCGGCGCCCGTCCACCGTGCCCCTGAACAGGCGCTGGCCCGGCCGCAGCCGGCCGATCAGCTCGTGCGGCCCCTTGCCGTCGAAATCGGCGAGCATTCCTCCCTCGGTGAGGCGGAGCCGCACGCGATGCTCGGCCCCGGCGACGCGGACGATCCATTCGTCGCCCGCCGGCACGGGGCCGTTGAGCTGGCCGCTGACCGCGCCGGCGCGCCGGTCGGCCTCGTGGCCGGCGAGCGCGGCGATGATCGCGAGATCGGCGACGAGCGTCGGCTCCGCCGGCGCGCCCCTGAAGCCTTCGGGATATTCCTCCGCGATGAAGCCGGTGGTGATGTTGCCGGCGCGAAAGCGCGGGTGCTGCATCAGCGCGGAGAGGAAGTCGATATTGTGGCCGATGCCCTCGATGCGGAAGGAATCGAGCGCCTCGATCTGCTGGTCGATCGCTTCGACCCGCGTCGGCGCCCAGGTGATGAGCTTGGCGATCATCGGATCGTAGAACATCGAGACCTCGCCGCCCTCCTCGACGCCGTCATCGACGCGGACGGCGGGCGGGACGGCGGTCTGGTTTTCAGCTTCGGCCTCGGCGCCCCTCGACTGCGCTCGGGGCGAGCGGGAGTCCCCGCCCTGTTGCGGCGGCTGGTAGCGCACCAGCCGCCCGGTGCTCGGCAGGAAGCCGCGATAGGGGTCCTCCGCATAGACGCGGGTTTCGACCGACCAGCCGTTGAGCGTCACGTCCTCCTGGGTGAAGGCAAGCTTCTCGCCGGCCGCGACGCGGATCATCTGCTCGACGAGATCGAGCCCTGTTATCGCCTCGGTCACCGGATGTTCGACCTGCAGGCGCGTGTTCATTTCGAGGAAGTAGAAGCTCTCGCCGCTGGGATCGGCGCCGGAGACGATCAGCTCGACCGTGCCCGCGCTGTAATAGCCCACGGCCCGGGCGAGCGCGACCGCCTGCTCCCCCATGCGCCGGCGCATCTCCGGGGTGACGAAGGGCGACGGCGCCTCCTCGATCACCTTCTGGTGGCGCCGCTGGATCGAGCATTCGCGCTCGCCGAGATAGACGATGTTGCCGTGCTGGTCGCCGAGGATCTGGATTTCGATGTGGCGCGGGCTTTCGACGAACTTCTCGATGAACACGCGGTCATCGCCGAAGCTCGCCAGGCCCTCGCGCCGCGTCGCCTCGAACCCCTCGCGCACGTCCTGCTCGGACCAGGCGAGGCGCATGCCCTTGCCGCCGCCGCCGGCGCTCGCCTTCATCATCACCGGATAGCCGATCTCGGACGCGATCCGCACCGCATGTTCGGTGTCCTCGATCTCGCCGACATGGCCAGGGACGACGTTGACGCCCGCCGCCCTGGCGAGCTTCTTCGATTCGATCTTGTCGCCCATCGCCGCGATCGCCTCCGACGGCGGGCCGATGAAGACGATCCCCGCGTCCGCCAGGGCGCGCGCGAAGCTCTCCCGCTCGGAGAGGAAGCCGTAGCCGGGATGGACCGCCTCCGCCCCCGTCGCCCGGCACGCCTCGATGATCAGCTCGGCCTGGAGATAGGATTCGGCCGCGGGCGGCGGCCCCAGCCGGACGCTTTCGTCCGCCATGCGCACGTGCGGCGCGCGCGCGTCCGCGTCCGAATAGACGGCCACCGTCGCGATCCCCATGCGCCGCGCCGTGCGGATCACCCGGCACGCTATCTCTCCGCGGTTGGCGATCAGGATTTTCTTGAACATGCGGTCAGTGGCTCACGGTCAGGGATGGGATCGGGTTGCGGGTCATCGCGCCGTAGACGAAGCGTTGGCGACGTTCGCGGCAACGCCCGCGCCGGCCGAAATCTCGTTGAGCGTCGCATCGTCGTCGGCCGGCGGCGCGCTGGGCGTGCCCAGCGTATATTCCGCGCGGCTGACATGGATCACGAGGCCCGGTCGGGTGGCGCCACCGCTCGGCGCCGACGCGGCCAGGGTGAGCTGGCGCTCGCCGTTGGGCGGCACGCGCCAGGTCCACACAAACCGGTCCGGCGCGGGGACCGAAAGGCGCGGCGAGACGCCGCGAAGGAGCTGCTCGACCAGCGGGCGGATCCGCGCCAGCGCCGGCGCGACCGCCCCGTCCAGCTCGATCTGGCAGTCGTCGAAGCTTCCGCCCGGGGCGGAGACGGGCAGCGCGGAATAGGCGATGCGGCCATGTTCGAGGTCGCGCACCGTCACCATCTGGCCGGCGCTCGCGATGTCCTCCTCGGCCGGCCAGCGCTTGTCCTCGATGGCCCCGGCGATCCCGCCCGGATCGCCGATATGGGCGATGCACACATCGCGCACGAACTCGGCGACCGCGCGCGCATTGCCATCGGGATTGTCGGTCGAAAGGTGCACACTCGGGACTTCAGGCACGTCATGCGTCTCGCGCGCGCAGGCGGGAAGCGCCAGCAGCGCCGCCGCGAGCGCGGGCCAGGCGGCGATCGGCGTCACGCCGCCGCCATCGCGACAAGCCCGAGCCTGTCGAGCATCGCCGCGTCCCGGTCATCGCCGGCATTGGGCGCGGTGAGCAGCTTGTCGCCGGTGAAGATCGAATTGGCGCCGGCCATGAAGCAGAGCGCCTGCGTCGACTCGCTCATGCTCTCGCGCCCAGCCGAGAGTCGCACCATGCTTTTCGGCATGGTGATGCGCGCGACCGCGACGGTCCGGACGAACTCGATGTCGTCGATCCGCGCGAGCGGCGTATCGGCGAGCATGTCGCCGAGCACGGTGCCCCTGATCGGCACCAGCGCGTTGATCGGCACGCTCTCCGGATGCACCGGCAGCGTCGCCAGCGCGTGGATGAAGCCGACCCGGTCCTCCCGGCTCTCGCCCATGCCGACGATGCCGCCGCAGCACACGCTGATGCCGGCGGCGCGGACATGTTCCAGCGTCTCCAGCCGGTCCTCGAAGGCGCGGGTGGTGATCACCTCGCCATAACGTTCGGGCGCGGTGTCGATATTGTGGTTGTAATAGTCGAGCCCGGCCTCGGCGAGCATCCGCGCCTGGCTTTCGGTCAGCATGCCGAGCGTCATGCACGTCTCCAGCCCCATGGCGCGCACGCCCTTCACCATCTCGACGAGGGCGGGCATGTCGCGGTCCTTGGGGTTACGCCAGGCGGCGCCCATGCAGAAGCGCGTCGAGCCGTGGTCGCGGGCCTGCGCCGCCGCATGCAGCACCGCGCGAACGTCCATCAGCTTCGTCGCCTTGACGCCGCTTTCGGCATGGACGGATTGCGAGCAATAGCCGCAATCCTCCGGGCAGCCGCCGGTCTTGATCGAGAGCAGGGTGGAAAGCTGCACCTCGTTCGGCGCGTGGTGCACGCGGTGGATAGTCTGCGCCTCGTAGAGCAGATCGAGCAGCGGCCGGTCAAACAGCGCCGCGATCTCCTCGCGGGTCCAGTCGGTGCGCGGGGGCGCGCCCTGCGGTCCCCCCCTTTCCGGGGACGGGCGGGCATTTTCGCGCGTTTCGTTCATTCCGCCGCCTCCTCGGCCTCGTCGCCCGGCGGCAGGTTGTGGCCGAGGAGCTTCAGCACCTCGCCCGCCGCCTCGACCAGATTGGTGCCCGGGCCGAAGATCGCCTGGACGCCGGCGTCGCGCAGGAACTGATAGTCCTGCGCGGGGATGACGCCGCCGGCGACGACCCTGATGTCCCCGCGCCCCGCCTCGCGCAGATGGGCGATCAGTTCCGGGATCAATGTCTTGTGCCCGCCGGCGAGGCTGGAGGCGCCGACCACGTCCACGTCCTTCTCGATCGCCAGTTCGGCGGCCTCCCTGGGCGTCTGGAAGAGGGGGCCGGGGATCACCTCGAAGCCGAGATCGCCGAAGGCGGAGCTGACGAGATTGGCGCCGCGATCGTGCCCGTCCTGCCCCATCTTGGCGACGAGCAGGCGCGGCTTGCGCCCGATCCGCCGCTCCAGCGCGCCGAGGCCCTCGGTCAGCCGCGCCCAGCGCGCGTCGCCCTTGTAAGCGCCGCCATAGACGCCGCGCACCGGCGCCGGGCGGGTGTCGTGGCGGCCGAACACGTCCTCCAGAGCCTGGTTGATCTCGCCCAGCGTCGCGCGGGCGCGGGCGCATGCGATGGCTAGGCCGAGCAGATTTTCCCTGCCCCGCGCGCCCTCGCGCAAAGCGTCGAGCGCGGCGCGGCAGGCGGCCTCGTCGCGGCCCGCCTTCACCCGCTGCAGGCGCGCGATCTGCGCCTCGCGCACGGCGTGGTTGTCGACGGCGAGGATGTCCAGCTCGGTCTCCT
>Ga0182741_1002119_pt1 | contig 23875 bp, 25 predicted proteins | sample eDN5th37CBELigOP_FD_128874 | JGI IMG/M metagenome (GOLD analysis project Ga0182741, IMG submission 128874) | Enriched Organic Plus compost microbial communities from Emeryville, California, USA - eDNA 5th pass 37_C BE-Lig OP (version 2) (version 2) ... | reverse complement strand
TGGTGACGAACTCCATGGAGGCCGTCTCGCCGATCATCCGGGCGATACGGTTGGAATGGGCCTGTCCGCGCGCATAGGAGCCCACCCGGGCCTTCAGGCTCTTGGCCTTGCCTACGTAGAGAACGTCACCCTTGGCATCGAGCATCCGATAGACGCCCGGCGCCTGGGGCAGCGTCGCCCAGAAATGGCGGATGACCTCGGTCCCCCGCTGGACGGAGCCCGGATGCGCCTCCAGGTCGAACTCGACGTCGGACCCGCTTTCGACTGCGACGATGTCCTCGTCCTCGTCGTTGTCCAGAATGTCGGGGGGAACGTCGTTGTTGGGATTGCGACTCATACGGGAGATTTAGGGATTCCCGACCGGTCGGGAAAGCCCTGCTGCCAAGGGCCCCTCCTTGCGTCCGTACAAGATAGAGGTGAGACAAGCGTTCTCGATCGAGGGTCCTCTAGCGGATCTGAGGGGGCCGCTTCAGCAACCCGGAGGGTCACACCGGTGAAAAGCGGGCCTGTTTTCACTCAGGACAATCATCACGCGGCCGTCCAGCCAAGTGTCGTCCACCTCCATCCGTCGTCACCGGCCCTGTGCCGGTGATCCCGACAGAATGGACGCTGCGCTTTTCCAATCGAGATGGCCGGCACAAGGCCGGCCATGACCGAAGAGACCAGGTCTTAGGATAGAAGCATCGGGACGTCAGACGATCGCGAAATCGTGGTAGGTGAGCTTGAGGTTCTTGGCGAGCTTGGCGATCTCGATCGCCGCCTTCGCACCTGAGCCGTCCGCATCATAGGAGAGGATACCGGTCTTCTTGTCGTAGATCACATAGTCGTCCTTGTCCCCGGCCTTGGTGCCGAACTTGAAGAACTTCTTGTTCAATTTCGCCGGCGAGGCTTCCGTGCCCTTCTTGCCGAGCTTGGTGAAGATCTTGTTGTCGAGCCAGATCTTGTCCTCACGCGGCTTGAAGTCGGTGATGGTGTCGAAATTCACCTTACGGTCGGTCTTGGCCGTGCCAAGCTTGGTATTGAACACGAACACGTCCGCGCCGCCCAGGCCGGTGAGCTTGTCGTTGCCGTAGCCGCCATAGAACTTGTCATTGCCCGCGCCGCCGACGAGCACATTCTTGCCCTTGGTGCCGGTCCGCGTGACGCCGGATGGCTCTACTGGATCGACAGATGGGTTACCTGGATCGGCGGATGGAGGCGCTGGATCGGTGTCCGGAGGCGCCACAGAGCCGGTGCTGAAGACTTGGAAGTGAGTCGTGTACTTGCCGCCTACACGACTCAACCAACTTGCCAATAAGCTGCCGTCTTTCAGGACCTCCACACTTAGACCGTACTGCTGGCCCTCTGTGCGCTGATGTGCGAGGATTGGAGCCGTGACGAGAGAGCCTGTCGCCGAATAGGTGCTGATATAGGCATCCGTATTTTCAGGACCTGTGAAAATACCTCCGTCAATATCCTCTGTGGTAAGCAAGAAGCCACCATCAGGCAATGCCTCGATGTTGCCTCTATAGGTAGAACCATCTGGATCCTGAAGGAGGGTCATCTCCCCCCCTATGAGCGCTCCACTCGGGCTGACAAGTTGTCCCTTGGTGGCCTTCGCCCCGCTTGCATATGTCACATCCCATGCAACAACGAGATTGCCGTTCGCGAGACAAACAACCAATGCTCCGGAAGGCACATGACCTACCAGTCCAGGAGCTGGATTGTCTGGCAGTGTCGTAATGAGAGTCTCGGTCACCGTGTCATTGGGCTGGCGCAGATAGGCCTTGATGGCAGACCCTGGTCCGGATGCGGAACCCTCCTCGACCACCGTGACATAGCCTCCGCCCCGCAACCCGGTAAGCCAATTGTCGTTCCAGGCTGAAACGCTAACGATTGGGCCCGGATTACCGTTGTGGTCGAAGGTAACGGTTTTGGTGCCCCCATCTTGATAGCTCACCACATAGCTGCCATCGGCTAGGGTCGCAGCCTCTGGGTAATTTGCATTGGTCGAGCCAACCTGAATGGGAGCTTTGAAAACTGATCCGTCGGCATTGAATATCCCCACTTCCAAGTAGGAAGGGCCGGAGTATCCGTCAGGTTCGTATACCCAACCAACTGCGAAGCGACCATCGGGCAGAGCATCTATCCCACGGGCATTAATATCTCCCACGCCAAAGGACTTGACGAGAAAGCTCTGACCGATTGCCGCACCGGCAGGAGAGTAGATTTGGCCCATATAGTCCTGGGAACCCGACGCGCCGGGCCTGACTTCGAGGACAACGACATTTCCGTTGGAGAGGACTTCAAAGGGGGCAAATCCGGTCGTGTTTATCTGCCATGCGGTCCCAGTAGGGGTCAAAGCCATGTTGTTTAAACTCCTTTTAGATATGTTATTTCCTTATATATCGAATTGATAGAAGTCCACTCATCGCTTCGCTTGGTATCTTTCGCGGATACTTGACATAGACCGCCCCCCGCTACCGGGTTAAATGGCTACGCTCCGAACAGGGGGAGCGTCCCAGATGCGCCTGTCCATTCTGTCCTCCGCCGTGATCGCCGCCCTCGTCGGGTTCGGCAGCACCATCGCGATCATCATCGCGGCCGCCGCCGCGGTCGGGGCCGATTCGGCGCAGACCACCTCGTGGGTCGCGGCCCTGTGCCTGAGCATGGCGGCGACCACCGGATATTTAAGCGTCCGCTACCGGATGCCGATCATCACCGCTTGGTCGACGCCGGGGGCGGCCCTGATCGCGGCCTCGAGCGGGGTCTCGGTTCATGCCGCCGTGGGCGCCTTTCTGATGGCCGGGGCACTCATCGTCCTGGCTGCAGCCTTCCGGCCCTTCGGCCGCCTGATCGAGCGGATCCCGACCGCCATTGCGGCCGCGATGCTGGCGGGCGTGCTGATCCGCTTCGTCATGGCGGTGTTCGAGAGCGCGCAGGGCGCGCCGGGGCTCGTCCTGCCCCTCGTGGCCGTCTTTCTCCTGGTCCGGCTCTTCAACCCCGCCCTGGCAGTCCTCGCGGTGCTGTTCGTCGGTCTCGGCCTCGCCTTCGGAAACGGCTCGGCCCACCTCCCCGCCTCCGGGCTCGACCTGTCCGCCCTGACCTTCATCACTCCGGCCTTCGAGCCCACAATCCTGATCGGCCTCGGTCTGCCGCTCTTCCTCGTGACCATGGCGTCCCAGAACCTGCCCGGCTTCGCAGTCCTGAAGGCCTCCGGCTACGCCGCGCCGCCCTCCCGCCCGATCCTGGCCGTGACGGGGCTCGCGTCCGTGGTCACGGCCCTGTTCGGCGCCCATACGAGCAATCTCGCGGCCATCTCGGCGGCGATCTGCACGGGCCCGGACACCCATCCGGACCCGGACAAGCGCTGGCTCGTGGGCCCCTTCTATGCCCTCTCGTACCTCCTCTTCGCGATCTTCAGCGGCGGCCTCATCGCGCTCATCGCGGCCCTGCCGCCGGAGCTGATCAAGACCGTGGCGGGCCTCGCGCTGATCGGCGCATTCACGGGCGCCCTGAGCTCGGCCCTCTCGGACGAGTTCAAGCGCTTTCCGGCCGTGCTGACCCTGGCGGTCACCGCCTCGGGCCTGTCCCTCTACGGGATCGGCTCGGCCTTCTGGGGCCTGGCGGCCGGGCTCATTGCGCTTGCGCTCGACGAAACTGCCCTTCGCCTGCGCAAAAGCCGCTGATCTGGACGCGGCGTCCCGTTAAGCTTAAAACTTCGTTACCGAAACGGAGAACGGGAGTGTTCATGCTGGGGATGAAGAGGGCCGGATCCATGGCCGTCCTGGCGATTGCCGTCCTGCTCGGCGCCTGCCAGACCGATTCTTTCTCAAGCGGATCGCCGGAGGGCGTTCCTATCGCGCTCGAGAGCATCGACGGTGCACCGCAGCCGGTCCGCACGGCCCTCATCGACGAGCTGACGAGCGCAGCCGCCGACCGCAAGGTCGAGCTGGTCGGCTCCGCCGCCCAGGCGCGCTACCGGGTCCGCGGCTATCTCTCCACCGAGACCGTCAACGGCGAGACCAAGGTCGCGTATGTGTGGGATGTGTTCGATTCGGAGAAGCGGCGCGCCAAGCGCCTGACCGGGACCAGCCCGGCCCGGACCACCGCCTCGATCTCGGCCCTCGACAAGGAAACCCTCGCCAAGCTCGCCAATGCCAGCATGGATGAGATCGCCGGCTTCTTGAGCGCCGCGCGCGATTCCACCCCGATCCGGACCGCCGAGGCGGAGCTCGACGGAGAGGTTGCGGCACAGTGACCGGCCCGGTCCGGGCAGAAAAACGCCGAACGGCGGCTTTGCGTATTGTGACGGTTTCCTATCGCTGCTAAGACCCAAGCGCCTTGCCGCACAAGGGCAACAACGTCACGCGGAAGGCTCCTCGGGTCACACTTAGAGCCAAAGAAGCGTTCATGAAGCTCGTCGCGGGAAATTCCAACCATCCGCTGGCAGAGGCCATCTCCGCCTATCTCAACGTTCCGCTCGCCAAATGCCAGGTGAAGCGTTTCGCCGACATGGAAGTGTTCGTCGAAATCCAGGAAAACGTGCGCGGCGAAGACGTGTTCGTGATCCAGTCGACGTCGTTCCCGGCGAACGACCATTTGATGGAGCTGCTCATCATCATCGATGCCCTGCGCCGCTCCTCGGCGCGCCGCATCACGGCCGTGATCCCCTATTTCGGCTATGCCCGCCAGGACCGGAAGCCGGGTCCGCGCACGCCGATCTCGGCCAAGCTCGTCTCGAACCTCATCACCCATGCGGGCGCCGACCGCGTCCTGACCCTCGACCTCCATGCGGGGCAGATCCAGGGCTTCTTCGACATTCCGACCGATAACCTCTTTGCGGCGCCCATCATGGCGCGCGACATCAAGGAGCGGATGAACGGCGGCGACCGCATGGTGGTCTCGCCGGACGTCGGCGGCGTGGTGCGCGCCCGGGCGCTCGCCAAGCGCATCGACGCCCCCCTCGCCATCGTGGACAAGCGCCGCGAACGGCCGGGCGAGTCCGAGGTCATGAACATCATCGGCGACGTGAGCGGCCGGTCCTGCATCCTGCTCGACGACATCGTTGATTCCGGCGGCACCCTCGTGAATGCGGCCGACGCCCTCCTGGCGAACGGCGCCAAGGACGTCTACGCCTACATCACCCACGGGGTGCTCTCCGGCGGCGCGGTCTCGCGCATCACCAATTCCAAGCTCAAGGAACTGGTCATCACCGACTCGATCATGCCGACCGAGGCCGTGAAGGTGGCGCACAATATCCGCGTCGTGCCGATCGCGCCGCTCATGGGCGAAGCCATCGGCCGCACCGCGACCGAGAGCTCGGTGTCGAGCCTGTTCGACTGATACGAAGAGGCGGTCATGCCCGATGGGTCGTGACCGCTTGCCCCCGACGCGACGCGCGTCAGGTCCTCTTGCGGTTGGCCAGCATGCCGCCGCCGATGATGCAGGCCAGTCCTGCGAAGGACAGGGTCGTCAGCACGTCTCCGAACAGGATGGCGGCGAGCACCACCCCGAAACCCGTTCCCCAATAGCCGATTTGGCTGAACACCACCGGTCCGGCGATCTGCTGGAGCCGGTAGTTCATCACCTGGGACAGGGCGGAGACCGCGCTCAGGACCAGGATCCCCGAAAGAATGCCGGGCTCGGCGAAGTGCCAGTCCGAAGGCGTCTCGAAGACCGGCGCCATCAGCGCCACCATCAGGCCCGAGCTGAGCGACGCACCACACGAGAAGGCAAGCGCCGAAGTCCCCTTCGGCCACCAGGCCGAGCGAATGATGTTGCCGCTCGCCGCGCAGACCGGGATCACCAGGCCGACCGCCACCCAGATGGGCTGATCGATGTCGATCTGCAGGATCTGCTGCTGGATGAGCGCGACCATTCCCAGAAAGCCGAACGTGATCCCGATGAAACGGCGCAGGAACATACGCTCCATGCCGATGACGGCCGCGAAGGTCATGGTCAGCAGGGGCGACAGGCAATAGACGATCGACGTATAGGCGGGCCCTACCCGCTCGACGACGAAGTATGACAGGGTCGTCGGAACCGCGAAGCTGACGATCCCGAGCACAGCATAAAGAACCAGATGCTCCGGCGCCATCGGGATCCTCTGCCGGGTCGAGGCGAGCACGGGCAGCAGGCACAGACCGGCGCCCCAATTGGCGAAGACGCCGAGCTGGAATGGCTGAAGGCCCGCAGAAAGCGCCGTCTTCGACATCATGATCCGGCTGGCGAAGAGAAATCCGCACAGGCCCAGGAGAAGGATGGGCGAGGCCAGGGCAATGGACGTGCGTGACGTAAGGGTCGAATCCATGTGAGGGCCTCGGGCGAGCAGCTTCTATCGGAGCCGCAATGCGTTCCAGAAGGGCTGAGAGCCTTGCATCGGCTCCCGCGTCATTTATCTTGAGATCAAGATAATCAGGAGAATTATCTCGATGTCAAGATATCTCGATCCGGACGCAGCGCCGCCTGACCGGGACGGAATTGACGAGCGTCGCGCCCAATGGAAGGCGGAATTGCCGGATGTGGATACGCGGGGCATGGCGATCCTGGGCCGGGCACGCCGGATCACGCTGGCGGCCCGGCCGCCCATCGAGGCGATCTTCAAGGCACATGGGCTGGATAGCGGGGAAGCGGATGTTCTCTTCACCCTGCTGCGCTCGGGCCCACCCTATCGGCTGCGCCCCACGGAGCTGTTCCGCTCCCTGATGATCTCGTCCGGCGGCCTGACGGACCGCCTAAACCGTCTTGCGAAGGCCGGCCTGATCCGGCGGCCGGCGGCCGAGGGCGATGGGCGAAGCCTGCCGGTGGAACTGACGGAGGAAGGGATCCGCCGTGCAAAGGCCGCCTTTCAGGAGGATATGGCCATCGAGGTGGCCATGCTCTCTGGCCTCACCGAGGAGGAGCAGAGCGAGCTTGCCCGGCTTCTGCGGAAGCTCGCCCTCACGATGGCAGACACGGCTCCGTCCGATTGAATGCACGGCGAGGCAACCCGCCTCTTTCTTGCATTCGAGGGCGCTATCCCCTATAAGCCGCCTCGCGCCCGCTCGACACCCTTGGAGGCACGGGCGCCGACCTGACGGCCGCCAGAAGGTACACCACCCTTGGCGGCTTTCGGTTTTTAAACCCACTTTTTAAGGACCACGACCATGAGCGATATCAAGCAGATCAAGGCCGTGGCGCGCGACCGGGCCGGCAAGGGGGCCGCCCGGGCCGTTCGTCGCCAAGGCCAGGTACCCGCCGTCATTTACGGATCCGGCCAGTCGGCCGAGGCGATCGCCCTCGACGCCAACCAGACCAAGCAGCTGATCTTCGCCGGCCACTTCCTCACCACGATCTTCGAGATCGACGTGGACGGCAAGAAGACCCGCGCCATTCCGCGCGACTACCAGCTCGACCCGGTCAAGGATTTCCCGCTCCATGTGGACTTCCTGCGCCTTTCGAAGGGCCAGGCCCTCAAGGTCGTGGTTCCGGTCCATGTGGTCGGCCAGGAGAAGTGCCCGGGCGTGAAGCGCGGCGGCACGCTCCAGATCGTCGAGCACTCGGTGGAACTCCTCGTTCCGTCCGACGCGATCCCGGACTTCATCGAGGCCTCGGTCGCCGATCTGGATATCGGCTCCTCGGTCCACCTGTCGGACATCAAGCTGCCGAAGGGTGCCAAGCCGACCGCGACCGAGAACGTCACCCTCGTGACCGTCGTGGCCCCGTCGGGCATGAAGGAAGAGGAAGCGGCTCCGGCTCCTGCGGCCGAGGGCGAGGCTCCCAAGGCCTGATCCTCCTTCGCCGGGCGGCGAACGCCCATCGAACGGCTTCGACGCTCCGACCGCAAGGCCGGGGCGTTTCTTATGAGGGTGTTTTTCTGCGATGCACCTCTTCGTCGGCCTCGGCAATCCCGGATCCCGCTACGCCCGCAACCGCCACAATGTGGGCTTCATGGCCGTGGACGAGATTGCCCGCGCGCATGGGTCAGGCCCCTGGCGCAAGCGATTCCAGGGCGAGACCGCCGAGGCGGTCATCGGCGGCGAGCGTGTCCTCATCCTCAAGCCGCAGACCTACATGAACGAGTCGGGCCGGGCTGTGGCGGAGGCCCAGCGCTTCTTCAAGATCCCGCTCTCCGACGTCACGGTCTTCTACGACGAGCTCGACCTGCCTCCGGCGAAGCTGAGAGTGAAGGTCGGCGGCGGCAATGCCGGGCATAACGGCCTGCGCTCGATCACGGCCCATTGCGGCAACGATTACCGCCGGGTGCGGATCGGCATCGGGCATCCGGGCCACAAGCCGGCGGTGCAGCCGTGGGTGCTAGGGGATTTCTCCAAGGCCGAAGAGTCCTGGGTCGAGGACCTGACCCGGGCGATTGCGGACAATGCGGCGCTCCTCGCCAAGGGCGAGGATGCGAGCTTTCAGAACCGGATCCACCTCGCCATGGAGGCGAAGGGCTGGATCGACGTGAAACGGCCCGGCGAGAAGGCGGGCCAGGACAAGAACAACGCCGGCTGAAGCCGGCCATAGGCAAGGAGTGAGGCCATGGGCTTCAAGATGGGCATCGTCGGCCTGCCGAACGTCGGCAAATCCACCCTGTTCAACGCGCTGACCCAGACGGCGGCCGCGCAGGCGGCCAACTACCCGTTCTGTACCATCGAGCCGAACGTGGGCGACGTGGCCGTGCCCGACGACCGCCTCGACAAGCTCGCGGGGATCGCCGGCTCGGCCCAGATCATCCCGACCCGCCTCACCTTCGTGGACATTGCCGGCCTGGTGCGCGGCGCCTCCAAGGGCGAGGGCCTGGGCAACCAGTTCCTGGCCAATATCCGTGAGGTGGACGCCATCGCCCATGTGGTGCGCTGCTTCGAGGATACGGACATCACTCACGTAGAAGGCAAGATCGACCCGATCGCCGATATCGAGACCATCGAGACCGAGCTGATGCTCGCCGACCTCGAGAGCCTCGAGAAGCGCGTGACGGCTCTCGAGAAGAAGGCCAAGGGCAACGACAAGGAGGCCAAGGAGACCCTGGACCTCGTCAACCGTGCCCTCGTCCTGCTGCGGGAAGGCAAGCCTGCCCGCATGGTGGAGCGGAAGGTCGAGGAGGAGCGCCTCTTCGAGATGCTGGGCCTCCTCTCGTCCAAGCCGGTCCTCTACGTCTGCAACGTCGAGGAGGCCTCGGCCGACCAGGGCAATGCCTTCTCGGCCAAGGTCTTCGAGCGTGCGAAGGAGGAAGGCGCCAAGGCGGTCGTCGTCTCGGCCAAGATCGAGAGCGAAATCGCGGTTCTCGCCGCGGACGAGCAGAAGGATTATCTCGACGCCATCGGCCTCGCCGAGCCCGGCCTGAACCGGGTGATCCGCGCAGGCTACGAGCTTCTCGGCCTCATCACCTATTTCACGGTCGGCCCGAAGGAGGCCCGTGCCTGGACAATCACGAAAGGCACCCGCGCCCCGCAGGCCGCCGGCGTCATCCACACGGATTTCGAGAAGGGCTTCATCCGGGCCGAGACCATCGCGTTTCCTGACTACGTGACCCTCAAAGGTGAATCCGGCGCCCGCGATGCCGGCAAGCTGCGCCTGGAAGGCAAGGAATACACGGTCCAGGACGGAGACGTCCTGCATTTCCGGTTCGCAAACTGACGGATTCGTGAACGGCCGCTTCCTCGGCCGTTCAGCCCCGCTCTGCGTTTATCCCTGCGTGGAGGAGTGCCATGCAGGGTTCCCTTGAAGAGATCGCCTATACGCTCGGAGGCGCCGTGGTGTCGCCGGGCCCAGGCTCGGCGGAGCTGATCGTCGCCCTTCTCGTGGCCTTCGGCTTCATCGTCAGCGCCCTGGTATCGCTGGTTCCCGGCCGGCACAGTCAGGATGTCCGCTGGCCCAGACACTGACTCGGCACCACCGGCTGAATAAGAGCCCGAGCGGGACCGTTTCGGGCCTTGACGCGTTGAGCCTCGGATCATCCGATGCTGAGAGCATGCACCTTCGTCACCGCCATCCCTGGAATCTCACTCCCGCACAGGCCGTTGCCCTCCAGAAGGAACTGAGGGCTGAGGTGGTCTCCAACCTTCCGATCCCGCTCGACTCGGTCCGGCTCATCGCCGGGGTCGACGTGAGCGTCAAGAACGAGCAGTCCCAGGCGGCCGTGGTGGTCATGACCTATCCGGGCTTCCTGCCCGTCGAGACCGTGCTGGTCCAGCGCCCGACGCCTTTCCCGTATATCCCAGGCCTCCTGAGTTTCCGGGAGGGGCCCGTGCTGGAGGAGGCTTTCGAGAAGCTGAAGAGCGAGCCGGACGTCTTCCTCTTCGACGGCATGGGCATCGCCCATCCCCGCCGCATCGGCATTGCGAGCCATATGGGCCTGTGGCTGGAGCGCCCCACCATCGGCTGCGGCAAGACTCTCCTGTGCGGGCGCTACAAGGACCTGGCCGAGGAAAAGGGCGCGGCTGCGCCGCTCATCGACCGGGGCGAGACCATCGGCGTGGCGCTGCGGACCCGCACGGCCAAGAACCCGATGTTCATCTCGCCCGGCCACTTGGCCGATATCGAGACCGCCGCGGCCCTCGTCCTTGCCTGCTCGCCAAAATATCGCTTGCCGGAGCCGATCCGCCTGGCGCACAACGCGGCCGGACAATTCAATCCGTGATCACAAGCCGTGGGAAGGGTCCGCCAGGGCCCTCTCCTGCCCCGAAAGCCGATGCCCCGTTACGCCTTCGAAGACTTCACGCCCGGCTCCGTCCGAACTCTCGGCCCCGTCACGATCTCCAAGGACGAGATCGTCGCCTTCGCGCGGGAATACGATCCTCAGCCCTTCCATGTGGACGAGATCGCCGCCCGGGACAGTTTCGTCGGGACCCTCATCGCGTCAGGCTGGCACACCTGCTCGCTCAATATGCGCCTCCTGGCCGACGAGGTGATCCTCGATTCGACCTCCATGGGTTCCCCGGGGATCGAGGAGCTGAAATGGGCCAAGCCCGTCCGCCCGGGCGATACCCTGCGCTCCCGCATGACAGTGCTCGAAAGCCGCGCCTCCAAGAGCAGGCCGTCCATCGGGCTCGTGCGCTTCCAGTTTGACGTGCTCAACCAGGCGGACGAGGCCGTGATGGTCCAGAAGAACTGGATCATGTTCGGGCTTCGGGAAACCGGGCTTGCGGTGAACGGCAGCCGCAGCGTTCCGGCAGACAGCGCGGCACCCGACCCGGTCGACACGCGGCCGGCGATCTCGGCCAATCCCTATCTCGAAGATCTCGTGGTCGGACAGACGGACGTGCTCGGCGCCTACACCTACACGGCCGACGATATCGTGCGCTTCGCCAAGGCCTACGATCCGCAGCGATTCCACGTGGACCCGGTCGCCGCGAAGGCGAGCCTGTTCGGGGACCTGTGCGCCTCCGGCTGGCAGACGGCCGCGATCTGGATGAAGCTGATGGCGGCCCATCGCGACCGCATCCGGACAGAGGCCCTCGCCCGCGGCGAGCGCCCGGCCCGCCTCGGCCCCTCCCCCGGCTTCAGCGACCTGAAATGGCTCAAGCCGGTCTATGCGGGCGACACGATCACCTACCGCTCGACCCTGACGGGCAAGCGCGTCTCCGCATCCCGCCCCGGCTGGGGCCTCGCATTCCACCGGAACTCGGGCATCAACCAGCACGGCGAGGAGGTGTTCTCCTTCGACGGAGCGGTGTTCTGGGAGCGGCGGCCGGAACGCTGAAATGAGCAACTGCCGCCTTCGGCGCAACCGGAAGCGCTGAATGCCAGCCTAGCTGCAGGATTCAAAAGAGTTATGGAGGTCGCGTGATGAACTCACGAATTCCTTCAAAGCAATGCTGAGTTTACGTCGGCTATCCTCGAACCGATCCACCGCATTCTTTCCCTCTCCGGAAGCCGCACTCCTCATTGTAGGTATATGCTCTTCCAAATCATCAATGGCGGGAACCATTGGGCTGATTCCATTGAGCATTTTGGCCGTTGCACTAGCCATAATCTTGCAACTTGCTTTCGTTTGAGCTTGAGCGCTCGAGAACAGAGCTCCAAGAATAACTACGGCGAAGACAATTCTCATAGAATCCCCCAACTTTGTTGGCACTGTCTGTGAGTGCTCAATCATTAGGGATGCAATAAAGTTACTTGCAACCTAATAGATGGTCGAACCATCCGGATCGAAGATAGAGAAGCTGGGCTCTTTAGTGTCTTCGGCCATACAAACTGCCTGCTCAATGTCCCTCGAAGCTCACGAGGCTGCGGACCTCGACGTCCAGGGCGCGGAGCTTTTGGGCGCCGCCGAGATCCGGCAGGTCGATCACGAAGCAGGCCGCCACGATGTTGGCACCCATCTGGCGCAGGAGCTGGGTGGCGGCCACCGCCGTGCCGCCGGTGGCGATGAGGTCGTCCACGATGATGACCCGGTCGTTCTGGCCGATGGCGTCAGTGTGGATCTCCATCTCGTCCACGCCGTATTCCAGCGAATAGGCGATGCGCACGGTCTCGTGCGGGAGCTTGCCCTTCTTGCGGATCGGCACGAAGCCCGCCGAGAGCTGGTGAGCGACCGCGCCGCCCAGGATGAAGCCGCGCGCCTCGATTCCCGCCACCTTGTCGACCCGCCCGCCCGCGAACGGGTGGACGAGTTCGTCCACGGCCCGGCGGAAGGCCCGTGCGTCGCCGAGCAGGGTCGTGATGTCGCGAAAGACGATTCCCGGCTTCGGATAATCCGGGATCGACCGGATGGCGGCTTTCAGATCCGTCAAAAGGCGCTGGTCCATGAGAGAGCCTGACACATGTGGATGAGGTCGGAATGACAGGAGACCTACCATGCCCGAGCCGTTTCAGCGAACGATCCTGAGCGATATCGACATTCCGTTCGCAAGTCTCGTCCTGTTCTTCGTGAAGGCCGCCTTGGCGGCGATTCCCGCCACCTTCATCGTGGCCTTCATCCTCGCGCTGATCGGCTGGCTGTTCAGGCTCGTCTTCGGGATCGGCATGATGGGTGGAATGATGACCTAGAGCATCGGACGCAAAAGTGGGAACCGGTTTTGCGTGAAAAGATGCTCAAAATGAAAGCTTAGCCTATGACGTGAGTTCGATGTCACGTCCGAGGCTGGAGCCGCCATTCCTACCCCAGCACTCTGCCGGCGACTGCGTCGAGCTTCCTCAGGAGCGCCGGGTCCCGGGCAGACGGCGCCGTCATGATGGCGCCGTCGAGGGCCCGGTCGGAGCGCATGGGGCATGGCTCGTGCTCGGCCGGGAAGTCCCGCGCGATCCGGGCGATCAGCCCGGCGACGGTCGTGGCGTTCTGCCGGGCGACCGCGACGACGGCCGCCACGTCCACATCGTCGTGCTCGGGATGCCAGCAGTCGAAATCCGTCACCATGGCGATCGTCGCATAGGTAATCTCGGCCTCCCGGGCGAGCTTGGCCTCGGGCATGGCCGTCATTCCGATGACATCGTACCCGAGGCCCTTGTAGGTGAGCGATTCCGCGTAAGTCGAGAATTGCGGCCCCTCGATGCACACATAGGTGCCGCCGAGCCTTGCCAGGATGCCCTCCTGCGCGGCCGCCTCGGCGATCCGGCGCTGGAGCAGCGGCCCGACCGGATGCGCCATGGGCACATGGGCGACGCAGCCGCGCCCGAAGAAAGAGCTTTCGCGCCGGAAGGTCCGGTCCACGAACTGATCGACCAGCACGAAGGAGCCTGGGAAAAGCTCCTCCTTGAACGACCCGCAGGCCGAGACCGAGATGAGGTCGGTGACGCCTGCGCGCTTCAGGGCGTCGATATTGGCCCGGTAATTGATGTCCGAGGGCGAGTGGCGGTGGCCGCGCCCGTGGCGGGGCAGGAACACCACGTCGGTCGCGCCGATCCGGCCGCGCCGCAGGACGTCCGAAGGCTCGCCCCAGGGAGACACGGCCGCTTCCTCGCGCAGGTCCTCGAGTCCGGGCAGGTCGTAGACCCCCGATCCTCCGATGATGCCGAGCACGGCCTTCACCATGATGTCCGCCTCCTCCGAAGGGTCGGATGGTGGACCGGGCGGCCCACGGAGGCCACCACCAGCAGGGCGTCATCCAAAAGAAAAAGGCCCCGGAGCGGGGCCTTTTCGGTGTCTTATGCCTGGTTCGTCGTCACATCGCTGTGGCCGACCCGGGCCCAGATCTTCTTCTTGGTGAAGTAGAGCAGGCCGGACAGCACGATGAGGAAGAGGATCGCCTGGAAGCCGATGCGCTTGCGCGCCTCCAGGGTCGGCTCCGCGGTCCACATCAGGAAGGCCGTGATGTCGCGCGAATATTGCTCGACCGTCTCGGGCGCCTGGGGCTGGCCGTTGGCATCCTTCGGGTATTCCACCTGCCCGTCGCTCAGCGGGTTGGGCATGGCGATGACATGGCCCGGGAAATAGTGGTTGTAGTGACCACCTTCCGGCACCTGGAACCCGGCCGGGGGCTCCTCGTAGCCGGTCAGGACCGCATGGACGTAGTCCGGGCCCGTCTCGGCGAACTGGGTGAACATGTCGAAGACGAACCAGGGGAAGCCGCGCTCATAGGTGCGGGCCTTGGCCATCAGGGACAGGTCCGGCGGAGCCTTGCCGCCATTGGCGGACGCGGCGGCGTTCTCGTTCGGGAACGGCGACGGGAAGCGGTCGGCCGGGCGGCCGGGACGCTCGAACATGTCGCCGGCCTCGTTCGGGCCGTCCTGGATCTTGTACTCGGCCGCCAGAGCCTTGACCTGGGCTTCCGAGAATTGCGGCCCGCCGGGCTCCGCGAGGTTGCGGAACGCAATGTAGCTGAGGCTGTGGCAGGAGGAGCAGACCTCCCGGTAGACTTTGAAGCCGCGCTGGAGCTGGGCCCGGTCGAAGGTTCCGAACGGACCGCTGAAGCTCCACTTCAGCTGCGGCGGGACCGGGGTCTCGCCCGCAGCGAAAGCGGGTGCCGACAAGCCGAGAAGGGCTGCGGCGATGACAAGAGTACGCTTCATCATAATATTTTCCCCAGCCCTCGCGTCAGCCCTTGGAGTGCGGTTCGGCGTTGGCGCCGGTCGGAAGACCCGCACCACCCTTCACGCCCATCACCGAGTCGATGATCGAGTTCGGCAGCGGGAGCGGACGCTCGATGAAGCCGAGCAGCGGCAGGATGATGAGGAAGTGGATGAAGTAATAGGCCGTCGCGATCTGCGAGACGATGACGTACCAGCCCTCCGGCGGCTTGGCACCGAGCCAGCCGAGCAGCAGCGTATCGGCCACGAGGATCCAGAAGAACTGCTTGTAGAGGGGACGGTAGTTCGTCGAACGGACCTTGGACGTGTCGAGCCAGGGCAGGAAGGCCAGGACCGCGATGGCCGCGAACATAGCGATGACGCCGCCGAGCTTGTCCGGAATCGCGCGCAGGATCGCGTAGAACGGCAGGAAGTACCATTCGGGCACGATGTGGGCGGGCGTCACCGAGGGGTTCGCCGGAACGTAGTTGTCCGCATGGCCCAGGTAGTTCGGGATGTAGAACACGAACCAGGCGAACAGGATCATGAACACGACGGTGGCGAAGATGTCCTTGATCGTCGCGTAGGGCGTGAACGGCACCGCGTCCTTGCCGGACTTGATCGGCACGCCGGTCGGGTTGTTCTGGCCCGGCACGTGCAGTGCCCAGATGTGGAGGATCACCACGCCGACGATCATGAACGGCAGCAGGTAGTGGATCGAGAAGAAGCGGTTCAGGGTCGGGTTGCCGACCGAGTAGCCGCCCCAGAGAAGGCTCTGGATGGTGTCGCCGACCACCGGGATGGCGGCCAGGATGTTGGTGATGACGGTCGCGCCCCAGAAGCTCATCTGACCCCAGGGAAGCACGTAGCCCATGAAGGCCGTGGCCATCATCAGGCCGTAGATGATCACGCCGAGGATCCACAGGATCTCGCGGGGAGCCTTGTAGGATCCGTAATAGAGGCCGCGGAAGATATGGACATACACCGCCACGAAGAACATCGAGGCGCCGTTGGCGTGCAGGTAGCGGATCAGCCAGCCGAAATTCACGTCGCGCATGATGTGCTCGACGGACTGGAAGGCGAGCGCCGCGTTCGGCGTGTAGTACATGGCCAGGAACACGCCGGTCACGATCTGCGACACGAGCATGAAGGCGAGGATGGCGCCGAAGGTCCAGAAATAGTTCAGGTTCCGCGGAACCGGGAACGCGATGAACGAGGAATGGACGAGGCCTGCGATGGGCAAGCGGCTTTCAAACCACTTTCCGAAGGCGCTCTTGGGGACGTAGGTCGTTGGGTGCTGGCTCATGGTGTCGCCTGATCAAATGGCCGTCGCGAAAAGGGTTACGCCGTGGCTTCCTGGCCGATCGTGATCTTCGTATCGGACGTGAAGGTGTAAGGCGGGATCGGCAGGTTGATCGGGGCCGGACCGCCGCGAACGCGGCCGGACGTGTCGAAAACGGAGCCGTGGCAGGGGCAGAACCAGCCCTCGTAGGCTCCCTGGTGCCCCAGGGGCACGCAGCCGAGATGGGTGCAGTTGCCGTAGACGATCAGCCACTGGGCATGGCCCGGCTTGACGCGGGCCGAGTCGGGCTGCGGGTCCCGGAGGCTCGCAACGTTGACGTCCTCGGCGGCCTTGATCTCGGCCGGGGTGCGGTTGCGGATGAAGATGAGCTTCCCGCGCCAGAAGACCTTGACGATCTGCCCCTCGGCGATGGGCGACAGATCGACCTCGACCGGGGCGCCGGCGGCAACCGTCGCGGCGTCGGGCGTCATGGATTGAATGAAAGGCCACACTACGGTCGCGGCGCCGACAGCTGCGGCCGCCCCAGTGGCGATGAAGAGGAAATCGCGCCGTGTCGGCTCAACGACGGTAGAGGTGGTCTCAGCCACTTGGCTCTCCAGCATACGTCAAAAAACGAGAACCGCGCATCTGCGATGGCTTGGCGGGCCTTGGGCCATCCAAGCATCCGGCACGCTGCCCGCTTGAACAAGCATACGCGCCAACGCGCGCGCAATGCGACTGGGCGTCGCCGCGCGAAGGGCTCTTTGGCACGGCCAAGCCCGCCTGTCCATAGGCGGATTGGACTTGTTCCAATCCGCAGGGCTCAGATGGCGGCCGTTTCCTCGGCTCCCAGGAAGCCGCCCGACTGGCGCCGCCAGAGCCTGGCATAGAGCCCGTTCCGCCGCAGGAGCTCCGCATGGCTCCCCTCCTCGACGATCCGGCCCCGGTCGAGAACGATCAGCCGGTCGAGGGCCGCGATGGTGGAGAGCCGGTGGGCGATGGCCACCACGGTCTTGCCCTCCATGAGGGTGGACAGCGCCTCCTGGATCGCTGCCTCGACCTCCGAATCCAGGGCCGAGGTGGCCTCGTCGAGCACCAGGATGGGGGCATCCTTGAGGATCACCCGCGCGATGGCGACCCGCTGGCGCTGGCCGCCCGAGAGCTTCACGCCCCGCTCGCCCACATGGGCGTCGTAACCCTTTCGGCCCCGGTGGTCCTCCAGGTCGAGGATGAAATCGTGGGCGTGGGCCAGGCGGGCCGCCTGCTCGATCTCGCTGTCCTTCGCGCCCGGCCGCCCATAGGCGATGTTCTCCCGGATCGAACGGTGCAGGAGGGAGGTATCCTGGGTCACCATGGCGATCGCGGCCCTCAGGCTGTCCTGGGACACATGGGCGATGTCCTGCCCGTCGATGAGGATCCGTCCTTCCTCTACGTCGTGGAGGCGCAGCAGCAGGGACGTGATGGTGGTCTTTCCGGCCCCGCTCGTGCCCACGAGGCCGACCTTCTCGCCGGCGCGGATCGTGAGGTTCAGATCCTCGATCACCCCGTCCTCGCGGCCGTAATGGAACGAGACGTGATCGAAGCGGATCTCGCCGGCTGTGACCTCAAGTCGCTTCGCCCGCGGGGCGTCCACGATGCCGTGGGGCCGGGCGATGGTGTCCATGCTCTCCTGCACGACACCGATATTCTCGAAGACGCCGCGCACGGTCTGCATGACCCAGCCGGACATGGCCAGGATGCGCATGACGAGGGCAAGACCCGTAGCGGCCTCGCCGCTTGACATGAGGCCGCGCATCCAGAGGGCGATGGAGAGCCACCCCGTGGCCACCAGCAGGGCGCTGTTCATGATGGCGAGACATCCTGTCACGCCCGTGATGAGCCGGAACGAGTTGAGGAAGGCCTCCGTATGGGCCGCAAGGGCGCGGTGGACGGCCGAGCGCTCCTCCGCGCCGCGGGCGAAGAGCTTGACGGTGAGGATATTGGTGTAGCTGTCGACGATCCGGCCCACGAGGGCCGAGCGCGTATCCGCCACCTTCAGGGAGCGCGCCTTCGCGCGCGGCACGAAATAGCGCAGCAACACCAGGTAGCCGACGATCCACAGACCCATCGGCAGGGCGAGCCAGGGGCTGACCTTGGTGAAGAGCCCCAGGGCCGTGAATGCGAAGATCGCCACATAAAGAAGCGTATCGAGGACCGTCACGGCGATCTCGCGGATCGCCGAACCGGCCTGGGTGATGCGGTTGGCGAGCCTGCCGGCGAAATCCGCCTGGAAGTAACCGAGGGCATGGCCCAGGGTATAAAGGTGGGTGCGCCAGCGGATCATGCTGGTGCTCTGCGGCACCAGCAGCTGATTCGTGATGGTCTCGTGCAGGAAATGCAGGACGGGCCGCACGAACAGGATCGCGGCCCCTATCAGCATCAGGGACGTGCCGTGGTCCGCCCAGAGCCGGTCGGGGCTCGAATGGGCGAGGATATCCACGATCCAGCCCATAATGACGTAAAGAGAGGCCTCGAACAGGCCCACCACCAGGGACGCGAAGAAGAGGACGACCAGCCAGTTCCGGACCGGCCGGATGTAATACCACGAGAAGGCGCCCACCGTGCCGGGAGGCGTCTCGCTCTCGTCGAAGGGCGCGAACGGGTCGATTCGCTTCTCAAACCACCGAAACATTCCGATCCCCGAGGCTTCAGGTTTCTGTTCGTGAGCATCCTTTCACGCAAAAACGGGAACCGGTTTTGCGTCCGATGCTCCGGCTTCCCGGCCCGCGACAACCCGGCAGGCGGAGAAGCGTTCACTTGAAAGCGTTCACTTGACGGCGGCGCCCGCTTCGGCCGATGTGCCGTCCATGCCCCGCCTCGCCATCTACCAGCCGGACATTCCGCAGAACACCGGGACCATGCTGCGCCTCGCCGCCTGTCTGGGCGTGCCTGTCGAGATCATCGAGCCGGCGGGTTTCGACGTGTCCGACCGGAACCTGCGCCGTTCCGGGATGGACTATCTCGAGCGGGCCGCGATCACGCGCCACGTCTCCTGGGACAGTTTCGAGACCTGGCGGCAGGAAAGCAAGACCCCAACGGGCCGCCCGCGCCTGATCCTCGCCACCACGAAGGCGGCCGTGCCCTATACGGACATCGCCTACGCGCCGGACGACATCGTCCTGGTCGGCCGGGAATCGGCCGGGGTGCCGGACGAGGTCCATAATGCCGCGGATGCGCGAATCCTCATCCCCATGCGGACCGGCCTGCGTTCCCTCAACGTCGCCGTCGCGGCCGCCATGATTCTCGGCGAGGCCCTGCGGCAGACCGGGACCTTTCCCCATCTACCCTCTTCGGAGCCCGATCCATCATGACCGACAATGCCGACGTCCGCCGCCTGCAGGAGGAAGCCCCCGTCTGGTTCGCGGCCCTGCGCGACCGCATCTGCGCCGCCTTCGAGGCCATCGAGGACGAGGTGACCTCTCCCCTGCCCCCAGAGGCCTCCGCGCCCGGGCGCTTCGAGCGCAAGCCGTGGGAACGCAAGGATCATAGCGGCCAGCCCGGTGGCGGCGGCACCATGGCGATGATGCGGGGCCGGGTCTTCGAGAAGGTTGGCGTCCATGTCTCGACTGTGCACGGCGAGTTCGCGCCCGAATTCCGGGGCCAGATCCCGGGCTCGGACCAGGATCCCCGGTTCTGGGCGTCGGGCATCTCGCTCATCGCCCATCCGTGGAACCCCCACGTGCCGACCGTGCACATGAACACCCGCTTCGTGGTCACCACCAAGCCCTGGTTCGGCGGCGGCGCGGACCTGACGCCCGTGCTCGACCGCCGCCGCACCCAGGAGGACCCGGACACGGTCGCGTTCCACGCGGCCATGAAGGACGCCTGCGACCGGCACCCCTCGGCCTCTTATGAGAAATACAAGGCCTGGTGCGACGAGTATTTCTTCCTCAAGCACCGCAAGGAGCCCCGCGGCATCGGCGGCATCTTCTACGACTATCACTGGACCGGCGACCCGGACGGAGACCTCGCCTTCACGCGCGACGTGGGCGAGGCCTTCCTGCGCATCTATCCCGAGATCGTGCGGCGCAACGTCGGCACACCCTGGACGGAGGATGACCGCATCGAGCAGCAGGTGCGGCGGGGCCGCTATGTGGAGTTCAACCTGCTCTACGACCGGGGGACGATCTTCGGCCTCAAGACCGGCGGCAACATCGCGTCGATCCTCTCGTCGATGCCGCCGACGGTCCGCTGGCCGTAAAGGCTTTTTCTATTTTCGAGCATCTTTTCACGCAAAACCGGTTCCCACTTTTGCGTCCGATGCCTTAGCCTTCCTCCAGCACCCTCTCGAGGAGGGCGTCCGCGGAAGCCCGATCGTCCGGGCAGCCTTCGGCGAACCATAGATCCCTCGCCCGGCCGAGCATCTCGCCGATGCGGGGACCTTTTGGGATTCCGCGCGCCATGAGGTCGGCGCCGCGCAGGGGAAAGACTGGCACCGGCTCGGCGCCGCTCCGGAAACTCTCCAGGGCCGCCAACGCCTGCGGATTAACCTGCGGCCGGGGTTCTCCGGCCAGGGCCGCGAGGGTGAGCGAGAGCGTCTCGACCCCATGGGCGGCCGCGAGGCGGCGGATCGCCACCGGATCGAGGACAGGCGGCCCGCCTTTGAGTTCGCACAGGAGCCGCGCATAGGCCGCAAGCCGGCGGTGCTCCTCGTTGGAGAGCCTTAGCCTCTCGCGCAGGCGCTCCGCATCCTGCTCGACGAAGACCGCGAGGGCCGCGAGGCGCTCGATCGGCTCCCGGCCCGCCGCGACCGTGCGGTCAAACCGGCCGAGCTCGGCGGCCCCGTCCAGGATCCAGGTCAGAAAGCCGTGCTCCGCGAGGATTTCGACCGTGCCGATGGCGCGCCGGGCCATGAGGAGCCGCAGGAATTCGTGCCGGACCCGCTCCCGCGACAGAATTGCGAGCCCCGCCCGCTCTGCGCCCGCGGCCGCGAGCCCCTCCGGGTCCGGGCCATTCTCGGCGTATTCCGCCGTGAACCGGAAGAAGCGCAGGATCCGCAGGTAATCCTCGCGGATCCGGGTCCGCGCATCCCCGATGAACCGGACCCGCCGCGCCGCGAGGTCGTCCAGGCCGCCCGCATAATCGTAGAGATGCCCATCGAGACCGAACGACAGGGCGTTGATGGTGAAATCGCGCCGCTTCGCATCGGCCTCGAAATCGTGGCCGAAGCTCACGACCGCCCGGCGCCCGTCCGTCTCCACGTCCTCGCGCAGGCTCGTGACCTCGAAGGGCTCGCCCTTGACCACCACCGTGATCGTGCCGTGGTCGATGCCCGTAGGCACGGGCTTGAACCCGGCCTGCTGCGCGAGGCGCGTGATGGTCTTGGGGAGCGCCGTGGTGGCGCAGTCGATTTCCGTCACGGGGAGCCCGAAGAGTGCGTTGCGCACGGCCCCGCCAACGATGCGCGTCTCCTCCCCGTCCTGGTTCATGGCCTCGAGGAGGGCACGCAGGCGCGGCCGCTCCAGGAGCGCCTCGAGGGCTTCCCGGCGCAGGGGCGATGTCATCGGAACTGTCCCGGGACGACCCGCCCGTTCTCCATGTGCGTGGGCACGTAGCCCTCCTTATGGCGCTCCGCCAGGAGGCCGCCGAGGATGAGCGAGACGATCACGAGGGCAAGGCCCGCGATGGCCACCCAGGACACGTGCTTGCTCCAGGACGACCAGGCCAGGGGATTGCGGCGGGCGATGAGGAGATAGATGGCGAAGGCGGCGAAGGGCAGGAGAAACAGCAACACTTCCTGAATGATCGCCCGCGTCATGGCATGTAGAGCCTCTCGTAAAGATTGCGGAGGATGCCCGCCGTTACGCCCCAGATGTAGCGTCCCTCATAGGGCATTGCATAGTACCTGCGCCGGATGCCCTGCCACTCGCGTGCATGGAGCTGGTGATTGGCCGGCTCCATGAGGAAGCTTAAGGGGACCTCAAAGGTGTCGGCCACCTCATCCGGATTGAGGACCAGCGTGTAGGAGGGAGCCACCCGCGCGACCACGGGAATCACCAGGTAATTGGTGGTGGACAGATAGGGGTCGAGATAGCCGAGGGGGCTGATGAACCGGTTGTCGAGGCCGATCTCCTCCTGCGCCTCCCGGTAGGCCGCCGCCAGGACGGATTCGTCCGTCGGGTCGACGCGCCCGCCCGGAAAGGCGATCTGGCCGGAATGCTGGCGCAGGCTCGTGGCCCGTTCGGTGAAGAGAAGGGTCGGCTCCTCCCGCATGACGACGGGTACGAGGACGGCCGCTTCCTTCGGCGTCAGGGGATGCACCAGGGGAACATCGTCGAGGGAATGGTCGCCCCGCGGATTGGCGAGGGCATCGCCGAGCGCAGGTGGCTCCGGCCGCAGGCGCTGGGCCGCCAGGGTCAGGAAATCCGGCGTGTCGAGGGGGGCTGTCCGCATCGGACTATTGTGCCTCGTCGGCGGGCGCGATGGGAAAGAAGACGCCTCCCGCAGGAACGCCGAATTGCCGCACGCCCTCGACCATGCGTTCCTCGCCGAGGGCGATCAGGTCGAAGGTCAGAGCCCGTGTCACCCGGGCCCAGAGATCGCCGCGCACCTTCACGGAGGGCTTCACGCCGCCATGTGAATCCGTTTCGAAGCGCAGCGGATGGTCGGGCCCCACCTGCACGAGATCGTCCACGTTGGTGCGGAACGCGACCTGGCGCGCCTCGCCCTCCCCTTCCACCGCCATCTCGACCGCCACAAAGGGTGCATCCTCGACGGTGATTCCCACCCGCTCGACGGGCGTGACGAGCACGTAGCGCTCCGGGTCCTTGCGCAGCACGGTCGAGAACAGGCGCACGAGTGCCGGCCGGTTGATCGGCGTCCCCATGTAGTGCCAGGTGCCGTCCGCCGCGATGCGCATGTCGATCTCGCCGCAATAGGCGGGATTCCAGCGCTCCACGGGCGGAGGGCCTCTTCGGCTCTTTTCCGGGCCGAGCGCGGCCGCGAGCCGCGACAGGGCGCTGCCGGATGTCGGGGCAGGATCGGTCATGACACAAGCGTGAACAAGAATTTGCACTCTGGAGGATCGACGAACGGCGATCCATGGCTAATTCCTACAGCATAGAGCTACAGCCTGCGCCGTCCAGGTCTCCGGTTCCGGAGATGCAACTGCGGCGCATAGACCCGTAAGACCCGCTTGCCTATCGATGCCCAAGACAGGCAGAGTGTCGCCGGGGGCGGACGCCAGTGCGTGGAAGGATGACACATGACGGTCAGCATCGCTCAACCGCCCACAATTCTCGATGACGCCATCGTCCGCAGCGCTGAGGCGACCCTCGAAACCGTGGCGCGGGCCCGGGACGCGATCCACTCGGTCATCTTCGGCCAGGAGGATGTGGTCGACCAGACCCTGATCACGCTCCTGGCGGGCGGTCACGGTCTCCTGGTCGGCGTCCCCGGCCTGGCGAAGACCAAGCTCGTCGAGACCCTCGGAACGGTGCTGGGCCTCGATGCGCGGCGTGTGCAGTTCACCCCCGACCTGATGCCGTCCGACATCCTGGGCTCCGAGATTCTCGACGAGGGCGCCGACCGGCGCCGTTCGTTCCGCTTCGTGAAAGGACCGGTCTTCACGCAGCTTCTCATGGCGGACGAAATCAACCGCGCCAGCCCCCGCACCCAATCGGCCCTACTCCAGGCCATGCAGGA
>Ga0182741_1002115_pt1 | contig 23912 bp, 12 predicted proteins | sample eDN5th37CBELigOP_FD_128874 | JGI IMG/M metagenome (GOLD analysis project Ga0182741, IMG submission 128874) | Enriched Organic Plus compost microbial communities from Emeryville, California, USA - eDNA 5th pass 37_C BE-Lig OP (version 2) (version 2) ... | reverse complement strand
TGGGGTCCGAAGATGGCACGAAAGACAAGGGATTCAGCAACCCCTCCTCCAGTCTCGTTGATATTGTTGGTGTCGCTAACCTCACCTCTGTCCTGAACTGATACATTGTTGGTGAGCTTGGCGCGCTTAAGATCGGGACCGACGCACGGATGCCAGAGCGCTTTTAACTTGAGACAGCAATAAAATAGCTCCATCAGCTCTGCAACAACGTCCATCCCGTATTTGCACTCTTTCAAACGAGTATAGAGAGAGGTCTCAATCCTTTCCTTGGACCTTGGTGCAGCGAGGGTTGTGAGCCATAGCAACATATCAGTTATGGCTGGAGTACAATGCCCAATCAGAGCAAGCCGGAGTAACGCCAGAGTGGCGGGAAGAGCTTGATGCAGTTCGTCCTGCGTCAAGATGAGTGAGGGAAGACGCTGGATAAGCCGCTCAATCGCACTAATCCATCCAACTTTGGACGTCTGAGTAAGAGCAAGCGCACAGGACTCGATGGCTTTCACCAGTGAGTAAAATCTGCGTACAGCACTCTTACAAGGGAGCGAGGTCACCGCAAGTGCTTTCATGGTCAGCGTTTGCAACATCTCATCAACTTGAAGTGACGGTACGCGACTGGGTGCACACAGTCGAGCTTCCATCAAGAAGCAAAGCATCAACGGCGACCGCAACATCATGCATAGGACCCCAACGCTCCCATCTCCATCGCTGGAGTCTAGTGTCGCCCCATTCATACAGAACGTCAGGAATCGAGCAATAACGATCCAACCTTGTGCATCACCTTGACCAAAGTCCCCTTGGTGTTGCTCACTTTCCCGCTTAGTCACACCTGAGGAATACGCGGCTGAGGTTACAAGGTTTTTCTGTCGATTATGAATACGTGCTCGGAGCACTGGAATATAAGGCCGAATGTTCTCATCGAGCCATACGTCCAGTTCGTAACTAGGAGCGAGCGCGTAGTCTTTGCGTGCGCTAGGCTCATCATTCGATAGTGCAGTAGCATACCTAATGGCGTCCTGGAACCATGTCAAGTACACAGCTTGCTGTCTGAGTGTCTTGAGTCTCAGCTCCACACTGGCCAACAGACTGGGATGAATGCCGTTGGCAGACCGCAAACCCCGTCCCACCAGCTCCTCAATGCAGTAGTCAATCACCGACGTAAGCGGTGACGTTGATCCTAGACTGCTATTGAGCTCCCATGCGAGCGCAGATATAAACTCCCTGGAAGCCTCTCCGACGCAGAGATCCTTTCCTTCCTCCTCTTCGGTTCCCTCGTTCAGAAGAGAGTCGGCATCAGAGCCCACGATGATGTCATTGAGACGAGCCTGCAGACACTCAAACTCATGTTGAACAAGCTGATAGATACTGGTATAAAATGCCATGGCGGCTTGTTTCATATCCCCGTCCTTGACGCACTGAGCCAAGTCTTGAGCAAGGTGACCCCAGTCAGCTTGGAACCCATCGTCCGAATCGGCACTATCAGAGACGCTGCCTGCGGACTCGGAGGCCATGATGAGTTGAGCTACTCCTGGCTACTCAAACATCAAATTATCACTGATGCGTAATGCATGAATGCCGAGATCCAGAGCCTTTGGAAAAGTGAATGAAGTGTGAGAATTCTAGCCTTTCGGGTGATGGGTTTGAGTCCAGCCCGTCCGCCACAGTCAGAGCTTGAGAGAAGGCCAAACGCAAGATTCATGACGCTGGCGCTTACACATTCACATACTTTCATGAATTTGAAGGTTTATTTACAGACACAACTACTTTACAACATATACATGGGGGAATCAAGAAAAGACTAGCCGGATCTAGCTGCTATCGAGCCAGAGCAAACAATCGATTTAAATACTCTTCTTAGCTCGCTTTCTAGACACTCGCGCATCGACATATCGGTTGAATCGCTGCCTGATGCTTGCTTTGGTGTCATAGTCTTCCAAGATGGCGTCAGTAATGGACTTGCCGCTTCTGACACGCTTGCCGAAGCCAGACCACATATCTTCCTTGGAGCCGACCTCTGTACCAATATGGAAGTATTTGGGAATGACGTCACCCTTCTCCTTACGGAAGTAGTGCTTCTTGTCGAGCAAGTTCTTCATGCCGAGGAGTGCAAGCTCGTTCTTAAGTTCGGGTGTGATCTTTTGTGCAGGCAAATCAAACCAGCCTTTGCCAGCAGTGTCTCGTTTCTAGAGGGGAATTGTGAAAACGGTGATTGTACAGAGACGTAAGAGAGTAGGCCATACACACCTCAGGTAAAGGCAGAAAACATCGATTCAAAGCAATGTTATCATTCGAGAAGCTCGCTCAGGGACAGGTTTCTGTTATCATCCAGTATGTTCAGAAGACCATCGTGAGTATTTTAACAGAAATAGGTATCATCTTGGCAAAGCTTCAACGTTGAGGGACAGTATAATAAGAGATAGGAACACATTAGACAAAGACACTTACCTTAGGCTCCTTCTTGAAAGGCTGTGGTAGATCGCCTGTGGACTTTGCGACGTAGAGCGCCTTATGCTCCAACTCCTGCTCGCGGTCGTGTAGCGTTGAGCGAATTGCTCGCGCAGAAAGGAAGCTCGTGGATGGCACAGAACGAGGGTTCTCTTCCTTGCGCTTGATGGAGGTAATGCCCTCCAAATCTTCGAGACCCAATGAGTCGCGGTCGAGTCCCAAAGCACGCTTAAAACTCAGTGCCCTGGAATCTGCAGCAGACTCCTGGTCTTTGCTGCTGAGCTCAACGAACTTCTCACTTGCTTCACTGACAAGTGCGTCGAGATCGATGTCCATGTCGATCTCTTCCTCTTCATCCTTCACGTGCTCGGCTTCCTCCTCTTTCTTAGAAGTCTCGAGCTCCTCGTCATCGTGCATAGCGACCTCTTCTTCTTCTACTTCTTCTTCTTCTGGCTTCACCTTACTGCTCCTTGTCTTGCGCTTGGGGAGTGTCTTCTTTTTCTCCACGGGTGCGGGTGTGGCTGCCGCTGCGGCCTTCCTTCGACCCGATGTCTGTACTACGGGTTGCTCAACGACCTTGGTCTTGGTAACGAGTCTTCGGCTCATGATGTCGGGATGCTATCCGTGTGTTGCAAGCGCACGGTGTCAGCTCACCACGGACGTCAAAACGCGAACAAGAGTCGGAGCGAAAGCCTCGCCTGCCTGGAGTATCCTCCTTGCGCGACTGGGTCGGGAGTTAAGAGTTCTGGATCGAGGGCGCGGGGAAGACAGAAGCATGATATGAGGTTCCGGTTCATGCGCAGACTGAGTGCACACCGTAGGAGCGTGTGTTATCGCTAGGAATCGCGACGCCACACGGGCGCAGGAGCGCATACTATCCCATCCGCATTCCGCGGAGCTACGCACTTGTTGCAAATTCCCACATTGGATGATATATTGATGCGATGCGAGTGATCACACGTACAAATCAACATAATATTACAATTTGTACATGTCATGCGCACCGAAAGCATTAAAAAAACATCGTCTTCAGTGTCCCCGCGCCTATCTTTCACGCGTTTACTACCTCCGCAAACTGTCCGCATTTTCCATTCCCCAAAGGTAGGCGACTCTCCGGCATATGGTGCGTTTTTGGACTGGCTGCGGAATATGTCAGGTAATGACGCGAGGAGGCTGTCTGCGCAGTGCGGCGCCTGGACTCGCCCTGGGTGTCGAGAACGCGGCTCCAAAAGACGCACGGGACTGAGTTGGGTGCGAGAAAACCAGATTTGCGTGAATAGCAAAGGTATATGTCAGCGGTATGAAGTAGCGAGTAAATTTCAGCAATGCCTAGAATATCCAAGGCACTACTGAATGCTACCCAAGCTAAGCTTGGAAGACAACGGGAATACCCTCAATTGATACCTAACACCCACCCACACTCACCAATTTACTCTGGAAATATCCCGTATATCCACTTATCATTTGCGTAACGAACCATTTTAGACCCACACACAGCTCCCCAGGCATGAGCGAAGGTTCAAGCACCAAAGGACTGAGCTTCACTCCCATCCCAGTCTTCAAGCCTGCGGTGCCCAAGTATGTTGCCAAGGCCGGAGGTCAGACCAACTCCACCTCTTCCGCGGCCGCCGCCACTGCGGCAACAGCCGTTGCGCAGAAGCCAGTGGCGGCTGCTGTGCCGAAGGCAAATACTTCGAATACTCCTGCTACGAGCGCACCCTCCGCCAGTGCCACGGCAGCACTCGGTCAGAAGCGCAAAGCACCCGCACAAACAGAAGCGACCAAGTCCGAACCCAAGAAGGTGCAGCTTGAACTGAATCCAAAGCAGGCGGCGATCATGAAAGCGCTCGCTATGGCGACGCAACTGTCTGCGGAACTTGGAAAGAACCCAGCGGAGCAGTATAAGACCCAGGCAAAGTATCTTGACCGAGTGATTCAGATTTCGGAGGAAGAGAAGAAGAAGCGAGAGGCCAAGCGTGAGAAACTCATGCAGCGCCGTGAGAAGCGTTTGCAGAAGAAGCTGGGCGAGAAATACATCCCACCTGAAGAGCGCCTCAAGAAGAACAAGACCACTAGTTCGGAGACATCGACGGACTCCGCGAACTCAGGCAGCCAGTCTTCAGAGCGTATCAAAATGTTGGCCGCACTCGCATACCAGTTGCGCGCCAAGAAGTGGGATTCGAATGATGGCCTTGGTGACGTTGAAAGCAAGATCAACGAGGCAGCAATGGACATGAGCTACATTGCTGACGAAGTGATCATGAAGCAACGTGAGGAAGAGAAGGAGGCACTGAGACAGAAGCGACAACGAGCACTCGAGAAGTTGCAGGCCAAGCTCGACAACGATGAGGATGATGACGAAAACTACGACTCAGCTGAAGATGACGATGACCTGATGTATGATGCTGACGCTGATATTGAGGAAGGCAAGCTGCCAGCAACGGATGAGACGCTGCGTCAGTTTGATGTCGTGCGACGACCCGGAGAAGCAGGTGACGAAGATGAAGAATACGACGACCTAGGAGACGAACACAAGAAGAAGCCTCTCCCGAAGCTGGGTACACGAGTGCACGAAACACCAGATGAGGAAGAACAGAACCATCGAACCATTTTCCTCGGTAATGTGCCCATGGAATGCAATGATAAAATGCTCAAGGCGTTTGTTTGTCAAGAGGGCAGCGGTCTCAAGTCTACGGACATTGAGTCCATGCGCTTCCGTTCCGTTGCAGTTGCTTCGTTGAAGGTCCCTCGCAAGGTCGCTGTTTGGAAGAACATGACCCACTCCCAGCGCAACTCGAAGAATGCTTACGTTGTGCTCAAGCCTCATATTTCAAATCAACAGCTCGGAGCTGCGATCGACTTCTTGCACAACCGAGTTATGAATGAGTCGCATCATATTCAAGCGGACTTCGCAGCGCCGACCCCGATGATCCCCAACCGATCCATCTTCGTTGGTAATCTCCCGTTCAACATCAATGAAGAGTCGCTCATTCGATACTTCAACCAGGTTGGAGAGGTTCATAGGGTTCGCGTGATCCGAGATCCTGCGATCCTCATGGGCAAGGGTGTTGCCTATGTCGAATTCAAGTCGCCTGACTCCGTGAGCCCCGCAATGGCGCTTGAGGGTGATGACATCGAAGGACGACCCTTGCGAGTTCAGCGCATGCTGCCAGCCTCGAAATTGGCGAAGTCCAGGACGAAGGCTCGTGAGGCGAAGAAGAAGGGACTGCCTCGTCGTGCTGACAAGACTCCAGATATTGAAGAAATTGTCCGACAGCGCCGAGAGGCTAAGGCTGAGCGCGAGGCGAAGAAGGGTAAGGGTAAGAGCAGGGAGAGGGACGAAAGCTCTGAAAAGCCCCAGCTCCGGTCGAAATACGATGAAGCTACGCTCAAGAAGCTCAAGCAATTCGAGCGTATGTCAGATGAAGAGCGCGCCAAGCTGCCGGACGAAGAGCGTCGTAAGCTGCGCCGACTTCTCAAGGCTCAAAAGAAGCGAGAGGAAAAGGCGGCTGCGATGCTTCGCACACAGCGAACCAGCCGCATAGGAACCGTAAGGAAGGGCCGATCAAAATCGGACAAGGACTCGGCACTAGTCGTACGAAAGCCATGGATGGGTCAGATTGGTACAAAGAAGTAAGTGAGCGAGTCTGATCTCGGTGAAATAACTTTATTATACAGAGTGATGCTGTCGCTCTGTCTGTTGAATACAATATTTTGAGTGCTGCATGTCCCAGAGCCTCGAGAGATGTGTAGGGAGCTTTAAGTACAGACTGCACATGAGGTGGCATAGGTAAATCGTAGTGAGGTGCACTACCGCATCACAGAGCGCCCTGCTCCACCTAAGGGGGGTCTCACTGCCAGTACCCCTGGGTGCGCCACCGAGGTTCGCAGTGCAGGCAAGCGAAACGAGAGATCGGTTACTCTCAAAGCATATTTCTGTGGGTTGTAAAACCCAGTATTGGACCAGTGCTTTTCAACTGAGAAGGCACACATTCCATTCAGACGTATTGTAGACTACGTTTTTCCATCCTCCAAAGCGCAGGCACTCCAAGCTTCATGAGATAATTCGCCTCAGAAACGAGTTTCGTGGTTTTTCGTCTAGTTGGAGGGAATAACTCGGTATAACGCGACGCATAAGAACAAACTGTACACGAGAGTTGACAGACAACGAGGTAGTCTCTTGAGACACTATATATATCCGTGATCTCCTGGTAAGGCGGCTGCTTTATCAGCAACGAGAGGCATTTCAACAATGTCTGGCCAATCCAAACCCCAGCCATCGGGTTGGAGGAAGCATGCCTCCGGCGCATCGAGCTCGTATGCGCTAATGCGTGCGGGGATGCAGACAACAAACGTGATAGGCGATCGAGACCGCACAGGTGACTGGGGTAACGCACCCACAAGCGCGCGCAAGTTACGAAGTTCCCCATCCGGTTCACTCGGCAAACCCGTAACGCTGGGTCAACCACCCAAGAGTAGTCGAAGTACCGCTCCTTCGGCATCATCAGGGTCGCTGCTCACATCTGCTAGTGGTGGCCTAACTGATTCTGGAGATGCCACTGGAGGTCTGGGGTCCATGACAGTGTCAAGTAGCTCTGGTTGGGGCTCGCATGCCACGAATCCGCTTTCATCGCGAAATGCTTGCAGCAGTGCCAGCACAGTGAATCTGACTAGTGGTGGCGCGGGTTCTTCCAAAATTGACGTAATGGCGGCGCACTTGAAGACCATTGGCGCGGAGGACATGGATCCGAGTGGAGTGTACAAGTTCAACTCACGGCGCGACTTGCAAATTGCAATGCCTTCGCTCGTTGTCACATTCAATGATAGTGACGAGGCGACGTCGGGGGCTGGCGGATCATCCGGCCTTAACACATCTGTATCGATGGCCACACTGCGACGATCTAGAGCATCGAGACAATCCAAATCAAGCTTTACCAAAGCTCAATCGAGCAAGTCGACTGAAGCGAAGTCAAGTGATAGCTTAGCAACAACCCCGAGGCTGACGAGCGGCAACTACCTCTCAGCGCGTGAAATTGAAGCTGCATACCGTCAGGCCATCGAACACAAACAACAAGCCGCCGCACGCCATCCTTTCTCGGCACCACCTCAGCTGTCCAAGTCCGTCATCTTCTTACCTCATGACGAGTCTGCAGCGCTTGTTGCTCGAGCCCAACTGAAGGCGCAGCAGGCGTCACTCATTGAATTTGATCCCAGCAAATCTGAGGCCGCGGACCACGCAAACTCGAGCGGGTTTACAAGCAGCCTACACAAGTTGCATGATAATGGTTCTCCTGAAGCGCTTCACTATACAGCCAGTGAAGCGAACTTGTTGGCACTTCCAACAAGTAGTAGTACGACGAATCTACGAGATCTAGAGTCGGGACTGAACATGGACGGCATTCGGATGCTACAGCATCAGCAGAGTAGGGCTAAGGCGGCTATGTTTACGTCGCAAAGCCAGGCGGGGTTGGAGCTGGGATCATCGTCCTCATCAAGAGCACTCACATTGGGAGGTTCCACAAGCAGTGCTGGGTTATTGGACGCAGCTGTTGGAGATCCTCAACTGGTCAAGTCTCTCGCCTCACGGTTCCGACCAAAACGCGGTCCTAAGAAAGTCACTGCGAGGGCTGTCCTCGCTGCCGTTGAGTCCGAGATTGCAGCATACGACGCCCAGCTCTCAGAGGCACAGGCACGTGCCGAGGCCAAGCGGAAAGCAGCCGCTCTGGTCAAAGCCATTGAAGAAGAGGCCTACCAGGAAGCCGAGCAGGCCATTCAGATGCGTGAGCGATTGCTTGAAACGGAGGCAAATGCACTTGGTGCGAATGCGGACGTTATTGCGGCTCCACGCTCACTTGAAGACGAGATTGATGACCTTGCTCGTCTCGCGGGCCTGCTAGGCAACTGAGAGCGAGGCAGGAGCCCAGCAGGGAGATTTCAAATTTGAATTCTGGAGGACCGAAACAGGTCATTTTTCTAAAACGTTCGATAGTGTATATAGGCAGCGTGGCTGTATATCCCAACGTGTAATATAGTTCAGAATGTGTGGATCGCGCATTGAAGCGAATCCATTCTGTTTCTTATGCACGAGAGTTCCTCAACGACTCACGCCTTCATTTTTTCCGTTTGACACTATCACTAACCGATCACTCGACCCATACCCTCCTTCCCAGGCATGCCGCCGGGCGCGGAGCCTTTATAATTCCATCCGCTGTTTCGAGACTTCATATCCCTTCGTAATCCCGAGCGAGTCAATTACGAAATGGCTGCCCCGGCTCCACACGAGACCGAATCGGTGCGGGTCTTCTGCCGCATCCGGCCGCCTGATGACTTCGCGTTGCCGATTGAACAGCGAGAGCACCTCGCGCTATCTGTCACAGATCCGTCGGGCACGGTTGTCGACGTTAATGTGCCGAATCTAGCGAAGGATCCCAGCAGCATGTCCAAGTTCAAGGCGAAGAAACTAAAATTCCGTTATGATAGAGTGTTTGACCACTTCTCAGGGCAAGATGATGTCTTCCGAGAGACACTGCCGCTAGTCGATGCGGTCTTGGAGGGGTATCACTCAACCATCCTCGCATATGGTCAGAGTGGTAGTGGCAAGACCTATACGATGGAAGGACCAGACTTCACTGAAACGGCGCCTGTCACGACAGCGCAAGGCGCTACGGGGGGATCAAATACGCAAGGCATTATTCCGCGCGCCATTGAGTATCTTTTTGATGCGATTGCGCGCGATCCATGCGAATCCAAGCGCTTTCTTGTTCGTGCGACATACGTTGAAATTTACAACGAATCCGTGTATGACTTGTTGAGTCCGAATCCATTCGCCCATCCTTTACCCGTGACCGAGAGGAGAGCTAAGGACGGGTTTGAAGTGCAGAATGTCACCGATGCCACAGTCGCGAATGCCGCAGAGCTGCGCAAAGTTTTTCAGCGAGGAAGAATGCTCAGACGCCAGGCCGCTACGGTTTTCAATGATCGGTCTTCCCGTTCTCATGCCATCTTCACCATCTACGTAGAAACTGCAACGACGGTCATGCCCGATGCCAGTGCATCCAGACGGAGTAGCGACGAAGATGATGATGAGCTCAACAGTGACGGACTAACCGTGGTGAAAGTTGGCAAGCTCAACTGTGTTGACCTTGCTGGATGCGAGCGACTAATTTCTCCAAGCGTGCCGACGGGTGGGCGCCTTCGAGAGACGACGACGATCAATTCATCACTGCTCGTGCTGTCTAGGTGTATTGTTGCCATCGGTGCTCTTCAGCAACAACAACAGCATTTGCAACAGCTGAAGCTGGCAAGTCCAGGTGGACCAGGAGCCGATAGCGTGGAAGAACAACAGCAGCCTCACTACGTACCCTTTAGGTCGTCCAAACTCACGATGCTCTTGAAGGATTCGCTCGGCGGTAATAGCAAGACCCTGGTCATTGCCACGTGCCGTCCTGAAGACAAGTACTTTGAATCCACTCAGAACACACTGCGTTTTGCATCTCAGTTGAAGCTTATCAAGAATCGCCCCACAGTACATATGGACATGAAGGAAGCAAAATTACGAAGGCTACAACAACAGTTGCTTCTTTTCCAGCGCTTGTTAGAAAGGGGAGATGTTGACGCACTGGATCTTGCAATTCGCCAGTTCCAAATTGAGCTCGGAGGGCCTTTATATGGTACACCAGCCGCTGCACAGCCATCACCTTCAGCGCCGCATGCACCGTACCAGACTGTGAATGGGAATTCGAATTCTGACTTCGTCACCACCACATTGACGTTTGACCCGCAAGGGGGCGCTTCAAGCCCGAACCTGGCAGCAACGAAAGGACTGCCAAATTTACCAGCAGCCCAAACGCCCAACACCCGCACACTATCGGAAGTATCGCATTCAGATGAAGGCGCGATGCCTGGGTCAACTGCACCTTTGACGGCTCGGACCATGTCAGGTCAGGAAGTGCCACGGCCGCGCCCTCAAAAGAACATCGCATCGTCTCTACTCGCCATGACGCTACGTGCAGCGGCCGAACAAGGCATGCGCAAATCGTTGCCACCATCGTCTCCCAGTCCAAGGTCGCCCGCACCTTCACGACGCAATGAAAGGAAGCTGAGTGAGTCGAAGGCTGCTGCCAGCAGTACGACGTCCGGACCGACCCATAAGCCGAGTAGGAAACCGCTTGGCAAGGGAGAGACGAATTCCATGCTTGTGAAACCATCCAAACCTATTTCTCTTGAATTACCAAGTGAAACAGCTCCCGATGAACCAGAGCATGCTTCGAAGCAGCCATCAGTAGTGTACACCCCTCGTATGATGGAAGCACTTGCTGCACCATCCCCACGAGCGGGATCACAAGCCGTGGCCGCTCTTCTCAAATTTGGCCAACAAACAGCGTTAGTTTCAGGTCAAGATGACTTGAGCCAAACTCGAGAACCGCAACTCATAGATTCACCAACGAAGGCCAATAACGAGGACTCGTCTCAGCTCAATGTAAATGCCTATCCACCGGCCTCTCCATCCGCGTTAGAGCTCTCTTCTACCGATGTGGAGACGTGGCTAACCCAGGCAGTGGATGGAGCACGCGCTGACCACTTAAGCCCTGACGCCGAAATGGGAACAGACACCAGCTTTGTCGAGCCCGGCCTAAGAACCCCGCCTAGAGCGAGTAGCAAGCCAACGAGCCCATTTCCATATGGTTCTGCACTCGACGTCACAGATGTCTCGCTCGCTGCGTTTGCAGATGAAGTTGAAGACCTCACCACAGATTCTGGTGCTCTTGAGCCCGTATCTGAGGACATCCCCGCAGAGCCCACCGGGGGACATGATGCTACTTTTGCTACATCTGAGCCTGAACCGAATGCCGACACAAGTCGCGTAAGTGCTGCTGATGCTACCATCGCCAGTCCAGAACCGGGGGGTCTAGTTTCGTCTGGAGAGTTGACATGCGACAATGCCCTGCGTCCACGTGAAGAAGAGCCGTACGGTCTAGGCACAATGGAGCCTATTGTCAACGCCACCATGCCGCAATCAGACCAACCGATACCTCATGTTGAGGCTCACGACTCGCCTTCGCATCGTGCAGCAGAAGTCATTCGACAACTCAGAGCCGCTGCTTCAGTTATTCTGCTTCCAGGTGTTGCCTCAGCTGTCTCGGAGGAAATCCTTGCCAGTGCAACTGAGGCAACCGCACAGAAAACACATGAGCTTGATATCTTGCCAGAAGGTGTCAATCCTGAAACAATCGCACTTGCCTCCGAAGCCGCAGCAGCCGCAGTAGTTATTGGCATGCGCACACAAACCCACACCTCTCCCAAGTTGCATCCAACCCCAAGCAACAAGCGACGCAGCTCACTCTCTGGCATGGTTGGCGAACCAGGGCCAATGAGCTTGGACGGAACGCCTGCACAGGCGCATGAAGTGTATACTAAGGGTGAAGCAGCAACTGAAGCGTTAACCGTGAGCGATGAGGAAGCGTCGAGACTGGATCAGCATGCGATTCACGCACAGCTCGACTGGCTAGAGCAGGCACACGCTCGTCTCGAAGAACTGCGTAAGCGACGTGAGCAAGCACAGTCTTCCGATCAAGTCAATGCTACGCCTAAAGCCCCTCCCACGAGCCCGAGGAATAGGCGGGCGAGCATGCCGACCCTTCATGGAATTCGGGCTGCTGTCGCGTCAAATCTGACGAAATTGCACGTTGGTTCCCCGCTCTCGGCTGCTCTGCTTGAGCAAGCCAAGCAAGCGTTGGCAGTCGCGCAGGCTGCTGCAGACGCGGTGGCTTTAGCACAACGTGCAACCCAAGAAGTGAAGTCGGCCTCGGATAGGCTGCAATCGTCCATCGCTGCGAGTCATTTAGGAGCAGAGGCCACAGGGTCTGAAGATGATAGCGACATGACGAAGGTGTATCCTGCGTCTTCTCAAGAAATCTCTGACGTTCATATGAACGAAGTGGGAGCGACCGTTGCTATTCCGAACGTGTCCCTTGTAAGACTTCCAGAATCACCGGCCGAACCCAGGACTGAGCCACAATCCGAAGGGAGAATTCCGAAGGTTGGTCCTTTGAGGTTACGGCAAGGAGGCAAAGCACCATCCACAGCATCGACCGCTTCATCTGATTGGGGCATTCCGATTACTATTCTAGATGAGGAAGATGAGGACGAGGAGGATGAGTCCGAAGACTCTGAGGAGGATGAGAGCGAAGGCGGAGAAGTCAGAGGGCAGACACCAAAGATCTTCCCGCGCCGGCCCGATCTGGTGAACTCCACTGCGTTTAAGCAACATGATGAAGACGAGGAAGAATTTGAGGTTCGTATGGAGAGAATTGAAACCCAAATGCTCTCACCTGTGGAATTACAAGCAACTAACGGGGGCTTTGCAGGTCACCCAAGAAATCACCATAATGTTATGAATACCACCATTGCAGAGGACCAAGCAACTGACTCAGGTCACAAGGAACACGATCCCGATCAGCCTGTCGAAAATGTCGACGAAATTGTGGGTGGAGCCCTCGAAGATGATCTGGACGAACAAGTTGAAGGCGCTTTTGATTACGTTGATGCTGATACGGAGTTCACATCTCAATACGCTAGTGTTGGGCCGTTGCTGCGATCAGCACCTGGAGCTATTCATCGACGGGGCCGTAAATCGTCGAAGAAGTCGGGTCCATTGGATACACCGCATGGCAGCAGCAGCAGGCACAAGTCGAATCGAATGAAAAGTGAAAATGTGCGACAAGTGGACGAAGAGGCCAGAAAGCAGCTCCGACAGTTTGCGGCAGCGCAAGCCTCCCAAACCATTCCCCTCGGCGTTATTGGCTCTGATTGTGCAGCAAGTAAGCTGAAACTGAAGCGCGCTAGCAGTGGTCAGGGACGTGTCCAACCTGTTGAAGAGGCCGCTGACAAAACACTTGATCTACTTGGTTACGCCGCGAAGCGCGATGGCCAGGGGAGTGCGCCTGGTCATAAGGATGATGCGGCCATCTCATTAGGGCGTAAGGCGAGGACAGCAAGCGGTAGCAAATTCGATGACTCTTATGACGACCAAGAGGGCGATGACTTGACGAGTGACAGCGAAGACGATAGTGAAAGCGAGGATGGCTATGATAGCAGTGATGAAGATGAAGATAGTGAATCAAGCGAGGACGAGGTGGCAGATGGCAGTCCTCGGAAAGGAGCGAGCCCACGACCGGATACGCTCGAAAAGCAACAGCGCGAAACGCCAGATGACCACAAAGAGGCGCGACAGGGGACGACATTGCCTCTTTCTTCGATTGGCATGAGTCGATTGTATGAAGACGAAGAATTTACTCGCCTTGTACTCCAAATTGCGGACCGAATTCGAGAGCTTCATCACACAGAATCGAAGACCTCCGAGCAGTCCCAATTGACTGAAGAAGTTGCAGGTCAGCCCGTAGCTTGTCAACCTAACTCGCAATCGAAATCGGACCTGCCTACCTCCCCGATAAGTAGATCCAGTGAAGTTATCCCGGACATGCGCTCAGCGTCTCGCGATGTTGCTGGCGACGCTGCGCCCAAATCAGAGTCTGGGGCAGAGCTGAAGCGTATCATGGCAAGCCTTGGTAGTATTGCGGTTCAAACTGACGCGCAGCAGAACACTCGCTCGCACGAACCAGATGCGGACACCTTCATCAAGGAGGATACACTTGCTGCTACATCAGATTTCATCGCAAAGTCACGCAGCCCATCGGATGCCCAGAGGAGTGCGGACCTAAGGGACTCAACGTACTCTAGCCAGCCCTCAGTTTCTCCGGAAATCAAGTTGCAAACACGCACTTCATCTCTGAGTCCGTCTCCAGAACTGGATGGTAATCCAGAGGAAATCTTTGCCTATGCAGCAATGCTCAAGCTTCGTGAGAAGCATGCAGCGGCAGCAGCAGTGGCGGCGAAAACTACCACCCCAACACTATCTGGTTCCTCAGCGTCTGGGTCCAGAAAGCCTACCCCTCCTTCTCGTCCTTTTTCGTGGAGTCAGTTCGGATTCGACGAATCATCCGACGAACAGCAAGGGGCTGATGAAGATGCCACGGCAGGGGACGAGTTAGAGGAAGGGTTTGATAATTTCCTTCAATCCATGCTTGATGGCGCAATGCGAAGTGACAAGCACGAACACGACTCAAGAGTCAATGTCCAGAACCATCTTGCACCGAGCGCGTCGCGCTTTACCGCAGCAAGCCGAGGCACAACCTCGCCCAATCGACATAGTCCGCGCCCACACTCCTCTCGAGGGTCAGTCACGTCGAGATCACCACGAGAGCCGACTTTCACAAAATATAACTTACCTCGGACGGTACCCCTTGCAACCTCAACGAGAGACTCCCCAAGCGATCGCCAATCCGGTCGTCAAGACATCTATGAAGATGATGATCTTCCAAGGAGTGCCAAAAGTTCTCGAGATCGTAACGCCGACGGCTCAAATGTGTTTGAGCGATTGGCAAAGCAAGCAGAGGAACGCAATCGCAGGCTAGCTGAGCAAAGGGCCGCACTGGCGAGGGCACGCCTCATGGAACAACTTGAGGCAGAAGATCGAGAACGTCAGCGCGCGGCCGCCGTAGCTCGACTGGTTGCCGCAGAGCGAAGTCAGAGGCAATTGTATTTGAGCCAAAGTTATCTTTCGAGACATGAGGCAGAGCAAGCTTTGCAGGAACTTGAACGAATGAGAGCAGCGCAGCTTCCTCGTGCTGCCCTCGTCGATTCGAGTCCGCCACGAAAGGCGCCTTCGTCCTCAGGTAGCAACAACAACTCTCCACAACCCCAGCGTACGACGTCTGTAACATCTAGTCACGACGAGCATACTTTTTCTCCACGGACCGAGAACTTGATTCGCAATTATGACGAATCCATTAAGCGAACCAGATCAGCGCTGAACTCCTATGCCAAGCGGCAGTGACAACTACGACTCTTCACAAGTTGAATGTACCACAGCGTGAATACTATAGTGTAATAAAAGTGGGACATATGTGCTACACTCGACCACCGCAGAGCGGTCGAGAGGCTCGCTTTATTTATCAGCCGTTTGAGAGACTAAGTCTTGGTCCTGCACTCGACATGTTGTGCCAAGCAGTTGGTTCAGGGCAATCGCAACTGCATTAGAGACATTAAGGGAATCAAGCAATGCAAGAGTTGCCGCTGTCGATCGCGTACCTTGGAAACTTGGTAAGATTGTTGCGTGCAAATGGCAGAGTCGACCGACTGCTGGACTCAGGCCTCTTCCCTCACTACCCACAACAAGTAATGTCGCTGGGAAATGGACCGGCTGCGAAGATATTGCCTCAATTGTAGGATCCCCAGAGGTCACAGTTACTGGAGGCAGATTGAGCGCTGTTATGGGAACAGCGTTGGGAGATTCCGGACTCAAGGCGACAATTCGCAGTGGTCCCTGCCAAACCTGGCTCGGACTTGGAGTGAATGCCAGTTTGTCATCTACAGTAAACGAAGGAAGAGTGTACCGCGTTTGATCAACAACGCCGCTAGGTGAACGATCTCCCTGACCTAGGGTGTCGCTCCACACTCCGGATGGTAATTCGGGCTCCTCAATAAGCTGTCTTGTGCGCACAAGGAAATCCACAGGATTCCTGCAGCACATAATCGTCATAGTTTCCATGGCGCCAGAGCTTGCCTTTGCAACGACCGGAGAAAGGGGCGCAGACCCTGTTCCACAGACTATGACACCTGTGCAGCCAAAGAAGGCTGCTGTGCGAAGGATTGCCCCAACATTCTGGGGATCCAGAACCCCGTCCAAAAGAAGCCAAACAGGAGCAGCTGGCGTAACGGGGGCACCTTCTTCTTGTGAAGCATTAGCGGCGGTTGCAGGCCACAATTCATGCGGCCTAAGTTGCTCGATAACCGGGACCTGGATCGGTGCCGCGTCGATGACGACACCGTTGTGGGGTCGATTACCTGAAAGACGGTCTAATACATGTCGGGTCGCGCTAACAATCTCGATTTTGGAGGACGGGTCCTGTGGAAATCTAGGAAGACTCCTAGCAAGCTCAAGAACACGCGCGAGAGCACGATTTGTTGCTTGCCCTCGTAATCTGGCGGTTCTTCGGACGAACTCAAAGTAATTCAGGGGCTCAGCAGATTGACTTTCCTTGGACTGATTGGCCTTAGTCTCCTCTGCCTCTTTAAGGGCTGACTCAAGGACGAACAGCCGATGGACCGACGTGCGGGCAGCCGTTCGACTTGAAGACTCGTCCCCTGAGGCGCCGCACACTTGTGCCCACTTCTTCAACAGGCTGAGTACAGGGTGCAGACCATACACACACTCGCCTTCGGGCTCATACTTCATGTAGTCCTGTGCTCTCGGTGCGCTCTTCTTCCCCTGTGGTTGTGCCTTCCCCGTTTCCGGATTGGCCCTTTGATCACCTCTGGCAGGTCTGGGGCTGGACGGCGATTTCCATGATTCATTCGAGTCCCTTGAAGCGACTGCGGATGCCTTAGAGACGCGCAAGTTCGCTTGTTTCGGTGGTAATTGTGTTTGAGATGCCACATGTTCGCGCACGCGCATGCCTCGGTCCTTCTTCGAGAACGTGCTGGGCATGGTCTGAGATGCAGTGACTTCAAGACTCATATCATCTGGGAGGTCTGGTATATGTCGTGGGCTGATGCCCTTTCGGGTATACTTTAGGTTGGGCGCGTCATCTTCTTCGGTATCAAGCCACTGGGAGTGCATATACCGCAACGATCGACTAATCTCGAGCCTCCTAGAAGAGATACTTGTGCCTCTAGTGGCGATCCCAGCGACTGTGCGGAGGATTCGATACATTATGCTGGCTTGTAGTCCGGATATAAACGTATTCACACTGTTTATGTACAACGGACACAGCCCTATCGGGTCGCCACAGACACTTGGGAAATGTGTTCACTAGTCCGCGACGGATGGTTTTGGCCGCATACGGTTAAAGTTAGGACTGTCACGAAGGTCGCTGCGTGGTGCTGGTCACTTGGATTGGGTCGAGCAAAGGCATCAGGAAGACGAACACTATCGCCTTGTTACATTGCCAGTGGATCTAACTTGCGAATTAGAAACGGCGCCTCTCGTTGTGCCGGTTCGAGACGGTCGAGCAGAATCGATCGTCGAGCTCCTGGCTGAGGCACTTGCGGTCACGAATACAGAATCCCCAGTCAGTCCATCATCATCATCCCCGTCGTGGTTAGCGCCCTCAAGGCCCGCAGATGCTCCTCGTGTAGAGTCAGGGATATGCTCGAGAAGATGCCCCGTCTCTGTCGAACCTGTTGCGTCCCCAATGAGCGCGCTCGGGTCAAACTCTTCCTCGTCGTCTGAGATGCCTGTAAGATCGACCTCTTTAATTAGCTCGTTACGGGCACGGATCAGGTCATCCAGCTGAGCTGAGATGGCACCGAGGCCCCCCTGCAATCGGCGTTCGAGCAAGTGCGATAGGCTTGCGTCCTCCGCAGCGCTCTTTAGAACCTCGTCTGTGTTCTCGTCATCACCTGCCATGGGGACCTTGATACCCCAGCTTTGGTATAAGCGGGTTAACGTCGCGAGAGGGTCATCAATGTCATCGGCCTCTTCGTCGAGATCTTCGTCCTCGTCTTCGTCTTCGGGATCGATTGACTCGTTATGGAGACCTTCTAAGGTGTCTTTATCGTTGGGTACACCCTGTTGCGGTTCGTCCAAAGTCTCATCGTCTTGCATATCTTTCGATGCAAGCTTCTGAGCAAGCCTACGTCGCTGCTTCTCTTCGCGACGTCGACGACGGGCCTCAATCTCCTCCTGTTTCTTCTGCCGAGCCTCAGCAGCCCTCTGCGCGATGATGGTGTCAACATCGAAGCCGAAGTAGTCATCCGGGTTTTCAATGTCAGCCTCATCGACTACTTCACCCTGAGCCGAGCTGGTGTTCTCCTCGCCTATGTCGCCTACTTCATCAAGTCCTTGTCCGCCTCCCAAATCCTTTCTGAGTGTATCTGCGAGCTTCGAGATCTCCTGCTCTTCAAGGTTGGTTGTATCGAGGAGTGGCTTCGATGCGTCAGCTCGCTTTCCTGCGACCCGTTGCTCAATCTTGTTCAAATACGAATCCTTCGCAAGCAGAGCTCGCCTTCGCTCCTGGGCTTGGTGCGAGATCCTAGCCAGCTTACGGTCCCATCGTGCACGTTGGTCAGCCAGCTTGGCCATCTCCATGTCAAGCTCCTCTTCTTTGAGTGAGATCATTCTATCATAGGTAGTGAGATCTTGAATGTGAGATCCCAGCTTGCTACTGATGGGAACCTCGGAGGCAACAGTAGGTTTGTCTTTAATCTTTTGCCTCAACTTGGAAGCTTCAGATCCGAGTTCATCGTCCTCTAGGTCGAGATCATTAAAGTCATCGTCAATCTGCTCAATACCATCATCCTCATCCGGGTCACGCTCGAAAACATACCTCCCAGCCTCGAGTCGGTCCATAGGGGTGAGTTTTGGCTTGCCTTTAAGCGGATCTTCGATAAGGCTCATCCAATCAAACTGTTCAATTTCCGCCCTCACATTGGGATCTGCAACTACAAGCGCTGTGGAGGAACCAGCAGCGGCGGTTGGGGACGTAACATCTGAGCCACCGATGGCTCTTGAGGGCGAAGGTAGCGAGCCCAGACTCGATCCGTTGCTGTCACCTCCTCCTATCCTCATTGTTGACAGGCGAGACAGAATCGCTTGCTGAGAGTTCTCGAGGCTGGCCAACGAATGAGCCTTCATGGTCTGTTGCCTGATGAGTTTCCTCGCCTCGTGCGAGAGTCTTGCGGTGCTGGAGTTCGAGCCCGAGCCTGAGGCAGCCGAGGCACTGCCTGAAGCAGGGTGAGTGTCCTGCGTCTCATCACTGCGTTGCATCTGAGAGTGCTGTAAGTGCTGTGGTTGCTGCAACTGATGTGCACGCCCACTGCCGATCTTAGGCAAGACTAATGATGATGTAGAGAGGGAAACTCTACCATCTCCCGAGCCCCCGTTGCCTCCTCCAGCTCCAAATGCTTGGGAGGTTCCACCCAATCCCGTTCCAAACGACACCATGCCTGCGCTGGTTGAACCTGCCACGCCGCTAGCACCCGCCGCGCGCTGGTCGCCATGATGGTGAGAAGAACTCATCACACTAGACGGGTTGTCTGCGTTGCTGCGACTTGAAAGCCGGCGCTGGAGCGAGTTCAAATTCAAATGCTCACTTTCCTGAGCGGAAGTGTTTGACATGAAATATCGCGCGACTAACGTGAACTTGTCGCACGTAACTCGGTCAATTCGGCGCTAGACACCGATATCGACGAGTTTATATCGTCTTTCACACTTCCAATTGGGCCCTATACCCAAATTTGGCAGAGGTGGAAATGTAGTTCGAAAGTTGAATCCCCGCTGAAGGAGCTTCACATGCAACAGGTACATGGCCACATCACGGGCGAGTGCGGTTGAACTTGTACTGGTTTTGTATTCTTATTCCGCTTGGCTCGATTGTTTGACGATAACCTGCAAGCCTTGTTGGCAAAAGAACAAGATAAGGTGTAGATGAGGCATCGATCAAGCAGGAGCACGAAACAGCAAAATAGGATGCGCAAAAGCAAGAATGACAAGAGAGGGCCAACTAAAAGATGAAAGAGTGCCGATATCATGGACTCATGAAGTGGTCAGGTGAGATGGTATAGTGGTGGTTGCGATTATGCGATTCGTAGGCACGACTTGACTGGGACTTCCTCGTCGAATGATCCCTGTCTGCTCCACGTCGCGGAGTGGGCAATTCAAGAGGCATCCGGAGAATAAATAACATCTCAATGGTGCTGAGGAGAGCGGTGCCACATCATTCGCGCGAGCAGCAGGTGACGAGTAGCGAGGTAGGACTGACACATAAGCTCAACTCGGCCCAGCCATGGCTCAGGCAAGCCCCGATTCCTCCACCGCCGCCGCCGCCGCCGCCTCCTCCTCATCCCCCTCCTCGTAGTCCCTTATATGTCATCGTCTTATGGTTGTTCCTCATCTGCTAGCTGATGCACACGCACCTCTCTTTTAGTGAACGTTCCAGCTTCGAAGCCATTTAGTATTCGATAATGGGCTCACCGTAGTTCGACATCCGTTCGACATTGCATTGCAGGTTGAAGACCTTGCTCAGGACGATCTTGAAGAGCTTGTGAACATTGATGGACTCGGAGGCCGAGCAGAAGATGAGGGGAGCGTGCATGGCCTTGGCGAACTTGCGCGCCTGGTCTGTGATCTCTCGTTGATCCTCTTCGCTCATGGTGTCGAATTGGTCAAACTTTGTGCCAACGAGGAAGGGAGGCGCTGTCTTGTTGAGTGTGCGTGCCTGCTTGTACCAGCTCTTGATAGAGGCCAGGGTCGATCGTCGTGTGAGATCGAAGACGAAGAGCAAAGCCAATGCTTCGTTACATACGAGTGGAAGCATGTGCATGTACTCGCGGTTACCACCAAGGTCCCAAATTGTGAACATGATATCTGTGTTCTTCAGCGATATTGTCTTCTGCATGAAGTTCACACCCAGAGTCTGAATGTAGTCCTCGTTGAAAGTGCCTTCGACGTACTTCACCATCAGCGTCGTCTTACCGATCTGTGTGTCACCGACCAGACCAACCTTGACCGTAATCTTCTTCTTCGGGATGGGTCGCGTCAGCGAGCGCAACAAGGGGTCTGCGGGAGCATTAGACTCATCAGTCTGGTCTTCCTCTGTGGAGTTGGGATTGGAACCGCCTGCCTCGGATCCGCCTCCAGAGGCATCGACCTTGGACTCAAGCAGTCCGAGATCTTCGTCAGTGTGGTCCTGGTCCATGGATGACATTGGTCTAGTCTGCTTGTTTGTTTGTGTGTACTTGTCTTCCTCGAGGATGCTCTAGTCTACCTATCTCTATACCTCTCGATTCCTGTCCCCACTTACCGTTCCTTTCGAGTGTGAATCAGAGTCCGTGGAGGGTAATTGCGAAGGCGTAGTCTCGTTGCTGATCTGGCACCTTGTCTTGGTCCAGTCCCGCAATATGAGTTCAAAGCCTATCTCTCGGTTTGTCTACCTACCTACACTCCGTTCCTAAGATGGAAGGCCCTTGGTGGTATGGCGTGGCTCGTGCTGATGACGGCCAGCTGTTACTCCTAACAGAGAGATGAGAAAAAAAGCGGCTGCCTTTGATCGCGATAAATCCTGCTGCAACGAATCGCTTGAGTGGATCTACGTTCGAGCGCCACTCTCACAACGATTGCGCTGGATATGCACCGATATACACCGATATACACCGAGCTTGGGGCGGAAAGCGCGCTGGTCCTGCTCTCGAGTGTCGAGGAGTGCTGTTGATTCTAAGCGATGTGGAAGGAAATGACATGAATAGGAATCATATGTGAGCGAGATGTAGCTAGAGGCTTCAGACAGCATGGATCAATCGTCCTCACGTGCATAGCACGCTCCGCAAAACGAACACAAAACGGCTCGTCGGCGGCTCTCCCTCATCAGGATGGTCGCTTTCACGCGAAAACTAGGGGATGTTGCGGGGGTTTGGCTTCATGTGGGGAGGCTAATTTCACATTCCACCAGTCACTCTATGCACTCAGCCCTGATACAACTCCGAGACCCCGCGGGAAGGCCCTCAAAACCGCCTCCAACTCGCTTACTCCCACTTCAGTTTTTTCCAATCTCGAGGCGATTGGGAGTTATTTCGTCACCCCTTGCCACGGTCGGGGGTGGTGAAATACACCCTCGGCAACGAGTTTGATTCATTGTTGTCTAACCTGTAATCTAACTCAAGATGCACTTGATGTACGTAAAACCTACGCGAGACGATAGATAATGCTTGCCGCAACCTGAATAATCGCTTCGCACTAGTAGCATTGGCCTTGCGCTCCCCAGAACGATACGCCTAACAAGCTCATCCTGAAGTGAGCCGAGCCGGAACAGCCCTTTTGCCCCCTATGCACACGCTAATGGGACCCCTGTACGCCCCCGCTCATCCGTGATAACATACATTGTGCTACTGTGCCTCCATGTATAGGGTCACTTCGGACGGCACGTTCACCCTCAAGAAGTTTGAGGTGAAGGACGGTGTCAAGATCCCCACTAAGTCGGCTCACCCAGGTACGTTTCCCTTCGGTTTGTGTGGGTGCTAATCGTTCAGTTGAGGACACACTGAGTCTGCAGCACTCCGCGACGATCACTAACCCATGTTGCAACCCCACGATCCGCTTAACCCTTGCTCTAGCCCGCTACTCCCCTGACGACCAGTACTCCAAGCAGCGCATCAAGAACCTCAAGCGCCACGGCCTGCTCCTGACTCAGCAGCCTCCCAAGAAGTTCTAAGCGACCCTTGATCTGTCATCACCGTATATGACACCACGTGATGCCTTCGACGTCATGCTGACCGCCTCGCGTGAGTACAAGTAATGTAAAGTAAAGTAGAACCCAACACAATCCGCTTCGTGAATAAAACCTCGCCTGTGTTTGATAAGAGGAAGAATACTTGGGGTGCGACTTGGGCCCCGTCGTATCAATTGCTTTATGTACCAGCTAGAAGGGTTGCTCCTATGTATATATACTAACCATTGCCGGGCCAAACACGATGCAGTTAGGACTCACCGGCGCCATATCAAGTACAGATTCGCTCGAGGTTCAGCTTAGTGCTTCGCCTCGGCGGACTCAGCGTGGTGCTCCTCGTGGTGGTGGTGATGGCTGGGAGCCATGAGACCGCACACAGAGTCCTTCACAACGAAGGCGGCGACGCCGGCGAACCATCCGGTGATGGGATTCACCGACATCAGCTTGAACTGGAACAGAGGGTGGTAGCGCCACGCCTCTCGGGTGCTCGTGCCCAGCATGGAAGTGCGCGCCTTGGCGCCCTCTCTCAGCAGTCGCGAGAACATCATCTCGATCCCCCGAGCCACTACACGGATGTGGATGTTTTGTCAAGACAAGTGAGTCGAAATATATCCTCCATGGCATGCAAACCGTACATACACACTACTCTTCTCCGCTCATCGTCTATTTTCACTCAGTAAACTGGGTCATGCATTGGAACCAGGAGGGCTTGCGAGGGAATACCGTAATAAATACTATCATCTGGTATGACTGCACCGAATCATCACACTTGCATGCGCCCGAAGCTCCCCACTGGCCCCGCAGAGATGCTCAAAATGAGCCCGTTTTCGCTCGTTTTCGAGCCCTTGAGGGGTTCTGGTTGTCGTTCCCGGCTTCTCAAGGGAAGAGCTGTCGAGGGAACAGGAAGGCCGACCGAAGGTATTCTGGCACCCCAGCCCCCGGAATCTCTATCCGATTTTCCAAGCCACTTCCACACTGATTAGGAGCCTAATTCGCCGGATTGCACATCTGCAAGCAGTATAATTTCCCCTTGGTACTGCATCACTCGTGCATTTAGACCGACTAGCATCTTTCATTTCCACATACCTAGCCCTTAACAACCGCAAAACCGAGTCTCGTAGTCACTCGCAGTTGTGCTCAACATCCCCCGGGAACGCGTAGGAAACTCGACGTTGCGTAGTGTTATAC
>Ga0182741_1002114_pt1 | contig 23915 bp, 20 predicted proteins | sample eDN5th37CBELigOP_FD_128874 | JGI IMG/M metagenome (GOLD analysis project Ga0182741, IMG submission 128874) | Enriched Organic Plus compost microbial communities from Emeryville, California, USA - eDNA 5th pass 37_C BE-Lig OP (version 2) (version 2) ... | reverse complement strand
GGTCGACAGCATCAGCGCCCCCGTCCAACGTCATGCCTATCGCAGAAAAATCCCGCGGCGCGCGGGTTGAAGACAACGACTTCAACTCGTTTCCGGCCCAGAGAAGGTTGGACGTCAGGCCCATCCCCTCCGCCATAAGGTTCTGAAAACATCATGTAAAATTTGTCGACGGATATGGATGGCTCCAATCGGTGCCTCAGAGACAGAACAACATGTCTCGCCGCTGCTTAAAACGGTGGTGCTATCCGGCCCTGCAAATGCTATGGTGCCGACCGATTGCGGTCAATATTTTGACCCTGAACCTTAGGAGACGTTTTTTAGCCTGTATTTCAGCCATTCATTTCTGAATGGATGAAGGGCATGGAAGGCAAAATACACATATCTGGAAAAGGATGGCAGAGGATAACCCATCGTTTCATCTCCTTTCGGTCATCCATACGTCTCAACCAAGGTAAAAGTTCAAACGGGAGCATGGTTTTGCAATCGTTGTTATCGGTATCCGATGTTTTTCACATCCCTGCCGGAGAAACTGGCAGGGGGCGTTCGGCGCTGTCATGACAGCCAACGACATCTTTATTTCAACCGCCATGGTTGAGCGGAAAGATCGTACAGACTTCTGGCGCGCCGCAGCAGGCCCGGTCTTTGAGCCGTCACCCATTCCGGACGAATGGAATTCACCGCTGGAAGGAATCCTGCGGGCGCGCCCACTCGGTTCTCTGGTGGTGGGGTCAACGACGTTCAACGGTCAAAAGTTCAATCGCGACCGGCGGAGCATCGTGCAAGGCGGCCTGGACTATTATTTCGTGCAGATTGCGACCTCAGGAGGGATGAGGGGCGATTTCAACGGCGTCAATGTAAAGGCGGATGTCGGCGATATCCTGATCGCAGATCTGACGCAGACGCTCAGAAGTCAAACCGAGGCGGGTCACAGGGATTCCGTCCTGATCAGCCGCAAACCCCTCGAAAAAGCCGTTGGCTTTAGAAATCTTCATGGAGTTGTTCTAAAGGCGGAGCAGCCGATGACCCAATATCTGGTCACGTGCCTCGGCGGCCTCTACGCGCTCAGTCCTTCATTGTCCGATGCGCAGGCCGCAGCGGTGGAGGAAGCTGTCATCGGATTGCTGGCGGCTGCGTTAAGAGGAGAAGAATCCGACAAAAATGATGACTTCTCTTCACCGCTTGGGCTGGTGTTGCGGCAAAGGGTTCTGGAGTTCATGTCGCAGAATATCCATATGCCGGAAATGTCGTTGGAACTTATTCAACGTCGCTTCAAGGTATCGCGTTCCCATCTCTATCGCGCGTTTGCAGCAGATGGCGGCGTGGCCAAGGTGCTGCGCGACATGCGGCTGGATGCTGCGTTCCTGGAGTTAACCAGAACAGATCGTTCGTCTCGCTTTATTTCCGAAATTGCCTTCCGCTACGGCTTTTCGAGCAGCAATCAGTTTCTGCGAGGATTTCGTGCGCGCTTTGGCGTCACGCCAAGCGAAGCACGGCAAGCAAAGCTTATTTTCCCGTCCGGAATGCGACCGAACCCCGATTTGATGGCCCATTTCGTGGATGTCCGCAATCAGGCCGTCAAGTTATGACGCCTGGCATTTGTCGCGTCCGCATAAGCTGCGGCAGCATTCATCGCGGTCAAGCAAGTGAGGTTTGGCCTGCGGTCTTCCGAGGACGACCGGAAATATTCATAATGTTCCACTGGTGTTAATGCCAATAAAAATCATGAACATTATTGCCACGACAACTGCAAACAAAGAAATTATTTGAAGGACGGATAAGGTGTCGATTTCCATAATGAATATTACCATAAATTAATATAATGAATAATTTATAATACTCAGGAATTGAATAGTCAATTAAATCGTGACGATAATATGGATCGATTTTTATTTTTTGTATATTTTAAATATATTATATAAACAATAAATGTTTTTAAGCAAGAGGCAGTGCCATGCGGTTTTGCATTGGATATGCGCAAAAAATGGTGGGAGCCGTTCCAGATGGTTGCGTTTTTACTTGAACCACCCTAGGAAGCTTCTTCTTCAATGGCATTCTGTGCGACCTGTTCTATGCCGCCATTGAATCGTTCTGCGGCAAGCAATCCGAGCCACACCGCGATGAGGCACAGCACGACTGAAAAGCCGATGTTGAAGAGTGCCTTGCCGGGTTGACCTGCCCGGAGGAGATCCATTGTCTGCAGGCTGAATGAGGAGAAAGTGGTGAATCCGCCGCACACGCCGACCATGAAGGCGATGCGCCAGATTTCGGGGACGGGAAAGCGGCCCTGGTCCAGCGTCAACGCGCCGAAAAACGAGATCGCAAACGAACCGATAATATTGACGACGATGGTGCCCCAGGGAAGTTCACGGCTGATCGGCAGCATCCAGAGGGCAAGCCAGTATCGCGCGACACTTCCGATCGCTCCGCCGAGCGCTACCATGAGGGTTGCTTGCATTGTTCCATGTCCATTCAATAATGGATAGAGGCCTTGCCATCTGGAAGCTGGTTTCCGCTTCGCGCGGCATCGCGCTCTTCTCCTGTTTCGATCCAAGCAGGAGTCATCAGCCAATTGCTGGCAGTTTCGGGAGAACCCCATTCCCATCGCGTATGGCAAAAGCCATGGGAGGTTTATACTGAAAACCGGGATCGGCCGTCAATCGGACGGGCGCGAATGCTGGAGCCGCCCGGTTTGCAAACCGGCAATCAGTTGAACGTGCCGCTTTTGCGGCGACTCAGACGGCGTTTTGCGGCGTCGCTCGCGCGATAAATGAATGAAGCGGGTGCTGGCAGGGTGCGGCGCATGAAGGCGACCTTGCGCAGATAGTTGTCAATTTTCCACGTTGCCCATGTGCCCCCGCGGAAATAGGCAACATCGCCTGTCCGCAAGGTGCGCGTGCCGCCGTCCGCATCGGTGACGTGGACTTCGCCATCCAGGATATAGACGGTCTCATCCCAGCCGAAATACCAGCGAAAGGTGCCAGCGGTGCAGTCCCAAATGGCGGTATAGGCGGCTCCGTCCCTGCTTGCCGATTGCTCGCTGGAGCGGGCCTTCGGATTGCCTTCCAGCACCCAGTCGGGATTGATCGGCGCCGGTTTCAATTCCATGTCCATCGCATTGTCGGAGACCACGGCTGGCCCCTTGTTCGCGATGAAGATCCCCGGCATCGTTCGAGCGACAGCAAGAACGGCACTTGCAAACATAAATTTCCAGGCCATGATTCCCCCCGATTGGCTGCTATCCTTCAAATAGCGGCCAATCGTCAGAATTCGGTTAAGGCTTGGGTGCAATCGACCGCTATATGCAACTAATGCGGTGGGCGAGGGCGGCAGAGATTCCACATCAGCGGCACTGCGAGAATTGCGATGCCGCCGACGCCTGCGAAGAACGGTCCATATCCGAAATATTGCGCCAGATAGCCGGCTGCGACACCGCCCCCCATGCTGATGAGGGCATCCATGCACTGGAACAGGGTGAAGTCGACACCCGCCTGTTTCGGGTCAGACCAGTGCATGAACTGCGCATAAAGCGCGACGAAACCAAGCGCCACAACGCCCGACGAGCTGGCAATTGCTACCGCGATGAGGGCGACGCCCGCATTCTTGTCGGTGGAATGGAGGGCAAAGAACAGGAAGCAGAAAGCCTGCAACAGCAGGGCCGCGACCAAAATCCCGCGAACGCCGAACATACGGACCAGCCAGCCCCCAGCCAGCGCCGCCGCAAGACCGATGAACATGCTGCCGGCTCCGTTCAAAATGCCGACTGTCGTGAGGTCAAGCCCGGCATCGATAAGAAACGGGCCGAGCATCGCCAGTCCGGCCTTTTGTGCAATCACATAGAGCGCAGCCGCTGCAAGGCCGCGTCTGATTTCGGGCCGTCGCCATGCGGCCAGCAGGGAGGGGGTGTGCGGACGGTCTTCGGCCCTGTTACGGTCGCGGGAAAAGAATGCAAAAGGCAGGCCCAGCAGCACGAGGACTGCGGCCATGGTCCATATGGCGACCTGCCAGCCCGCTTTGTCAACGAGAACCAGAAAAGCACCAGCACCGATGGCGGAGCCAAGATAAGCGCCGCCCACCTGCGCCGCATTGCCCCAACCGTAATTCTCCGGCGACAGGCTTTGCACGGCAAAGCCGTCACAGGCAATGTCCACAGTGGCTGTGGCAAAGGCAACGACAGCCAGAATGGTGAGGAGCAGATAGACTTGCCCCGGATCGACGAAGCCGACGGCAAGAAGGCAAAGAACTGACAGGAGGCCGCCGCCAAGGATGATGGAGGCGGTGCGGGTTTTGCCCACTGGGGGCAGCCGGAAACGCTCGACCGCGGGTGCCCAGAGAAATTTGAGCGCCCAGGGCAGAATGATCAGCGAAACGAGGCCGATCTGGTCGAGCGATACGCCATTGTCGCGCATTATCGCCGGCAAACCTGTCCAGGTTATGCCACCAATGACACTCTGTGCGATGTAGAGCCCGCTGATCGTCGCAAACACGGCGACCGGCGAGGGTGCTTTATCCATCGGCTCCATTTGGACGATCAGAAGCGGTAGCGCAGGCTGCCGAAGACCTGACGGCCTTCCTGCTGATAGCAATAGCCAGCGGTGCAGACAGGGTCGCGATTGTCGAAGATGTTCTTGGCATTGACCTGCAGCAGAACGCCTTCAAGCTTCGGATCCTGATAGCCGAAATCGTAGGACACGGCGGCATCGACCATGATGCGGGAATCATTCTTGAAGCTGTTCAGGTCGTCGCCGTAGCTGGAGCTGACGTAGCGAATACCGGAGCCGAGACCGAGACCTGCCAATACACCGTTCTCGATCTTGTAATTGCCCCAGAGCGAAAGAACATCATTCGGCGTGCCGGAGAGTTCGTTGCCGACGGTGCCTTCCGCGCCCTTGTCGATCTTGACCCGCAAGTGGGTATAGGAAGCGATGATGCCGATGCCATTGTCGAGCGTGGCGTTAGCCTCAAGCTCGAAGCCGCGTGAATTAAGGTCGAGCTGGCGCTGCTTGTTCATGCCGGAAGATGCATCGAGTACGATGCCGTCCTTCTGGTCGATGTCGAACAATGAAGCGCTGATGACAGCGTTATAGCCGGGAATCTCATATTTGACGCCGATCTCCTTCTGTCGGCCGATGGTCGGGTTCGCGACGTGCTTTTCGTCGCTCATGACATCATCATAGACAAAGCCGATATTGGGAGAGAAGGAGGTCGAATAGTTGATGTAAGGAATAAGGCCCCATTCGGTCTTGTAGGCGACGCCGACGCGACCGGAGAATGCGCTGTCGTTCTGCCTGGTGTCGGCATGGTCGGCATCCGTGGTCGTGGACTTTACCCAGTCATAGCGGCCACTTCCGAATACGGTCAGGTTGTCCCATTCGATCTGGTCATGCGCATAGATGCCGACCTGATTCATCTTCTGGGCACCGTCGAACGGAATATCCATTGCGCGGATGTCTTCAACGGACACATAGGAAAGGCCGCTATGGACCTTGTAGTCCGACCAGGCATAGTCGATGCCGGCGATTGCCTTGTGGGTCAGGGCACCGGTTTCGAAATCGAACTGCGCCATGGTGTCGACGACAAAGTTCTTCATCCGCTCCTTATAGTGGCCCCAGTAGCGGGCAAGATCGGTGCTGTCTTCGGGCAGATAGTGGCCGCTATATTCAAGGTCTGCATCGACGTCGCTGTAGCGGACATTCTGGCGAACGGTCAGGAGATCGTTGAAGCGATGCTCGAATTCGTAGCCCACGCGGCCTTGCTTCTGCACGAAATCATTATAGTTCGGATCGCCTTCGTAAAGGTCGGAAACCTCGCCGTAGGACGGGTTGTAGAATGCAGCCGTGCCGCCGGTCACGGAGCGGGAAAACTCGCTGAGGAATGTGAAGCGCGTGTCTTCATCCGGCTTTATGGTGAAGGATGGCGCAATATAATATTTGTCGTCTGGATAACCGGGCAGTTCCGTATCGCTGATGCGGCCAAGGCCGGTAATGCGATAGAGGAATGTTTTGTCTTCGTTGGCGGGGCCGGACAGGTCGAAAGCTGCCTGATAGCGATTGTGGCTGCCGAACAGCAACTCCACTTCGCGGAAATCTTCCTCCTTCGGGCGCTTGGTGACAACGTTGACGAGACCGCCGGGGCCGCTGACGCCATAGAGGGAGGAAGCCGGCCCCTTCAGTACGGTTATGCCCTCAATACCGTAAGGCTCGGTTTTCAGCCAGGCGGACGGGCCGTTGATGATGCGCAGGCCATCGCGGAACATGCCGGTGTAATAGGCCGGAAAACCACGCAGATAGAACGCATCATACCGTGTATCGAAGCCGAAATTGTTCGGATTGGCGCTCGCCGTATAGCTCAGCGCGTCGTTGAGCGTAACAGGCTTCTGGTCTTCCATCTGGCGCTGGGTGACGACCGAAATGGACTGCGGAATCCTGATGATATCCGTGTCGATTTTGGTGCCCTCACGATCCCGCTTGGCGACATATCCGTCCTGAACGAGGGTGTCGTTGCTCTGCGACTGGATCGTAACCGTGTCGAGAACGAGTGGCTGCGCGCTATCCTGAGCAAGCGAAATCGCAGTCGAAGCAAGAAGGGTGGAGCAGGTCAAAGCCAAGTTCAGCCGACCGTGGCGGGAATTGAAATGCATGTGTGTCCCTCGGTTCACAAGCATGCCGCGAGAGCCCCCTCTCAACGACATTAAATTGGAGTATCGTACTCAACTATAAAATGGAGTAATAAAGTCAACAATTAATAGCGGGCAATCGGAGGGGAAGGCTCAGAGCAGGTTGGCGGCTGCGATCAATCTGCAACACTTTGCCTGCGCCGCGGCAACCCTGTCTGGCAGGTGTGAGCGCCTGCCAACAAAGGTTGTGCTGCGCATTGGGAACGGTCAGCCGATTTCGCGCGTTGCGGTCGGTGTGTGATAATAAAGCGGGAAGATCAGGCCGTAGGGAATGGTCACGACGTCCGCCATCTGGTCCTCGGTCGGGCGATCTCCACCCGTGCTGTCACGGTCCGTATGACCGGCGTCGATATCCAGTTCCGACAGCACGACGATGATCGTGCTCCAAAGCAGGAATGGAAGCAGGGCGATGGCGATATAGATATAGCTCGTGTCCATGGTGTGATGGTGAGCTAACGAGCCCTATTCATCAAGGAACAGACTTCTCAAGTTCGATGGCTTTGCGGTCGGATTTTGCTTTTACCGGGGAAACCGCCGAAACTGTTCCGGCGGCGAAAATCATGCGGAGACTATCGCATCAGTGGGGGCGGGCAGCTCGAAAAGCCGGGCGCCATTCTCGATGCCCTTTTCCTCATAGCCGATGATCCGGAACCATTTCACAATGTCGGAACGGTCGAGCCAGCTTCGCGAGTGGACAGGCAGACCGCCTGCCAGCGCCTGAATCTGCCGGATATGCTGTCTGCAGAAGCGCACCGTATTGCGGTTGAAGAATTCTTCCTTCGCCGCAAAAAGCGTGTCGGTCGCGCCGTCCGCCTCGTGCCAGGCAATGATTGCCACCACCTTATCGTTTTGCAGCAAGGCATGCGCACGGCCTTCCCGCAGGTTCATCATCAGGTTGTCATAGGCGGCCTTGGTGTCCTTGCCGGCGGCGATATATTCGATCGCCATGCGCCTTGAAAGGTCATGAAAAACGCTTTCAAGATCACCGACAGTCGCTGTGCGTGCCTTCATTTTTCTGACCTCCCTTCGCTTCACTCCCGTCGCGCGGAAACCACGACATCACCATAATGACCCCTTTCTGCCACCGCTTTCAACGTGAAAAGCCAGTGCCGGTTCCGGGCAGTCGAGGCGAATTCTGCCTCCCGAAGCGGGCTGAATGACGTTAGCGGGCAATATTCGGCGGGGCAAATTTAGCATTCACGCGATTGTGAAATCACTCCGCAAACCGGCTCCAGCAGGCGGTTTCCGGTCGTTCTGCAGGGCTTTGCGAATGTGCATAAGGCTCACTTTTATAATGAACTGCTCACATTTATGCACAACTAGGGTACAAGATATTTGAACTATGTTGGAGGTATGTGTATCCAGCGCTCATGTTTCTCATCTGCGTATCGTGGAATTTTCTCGGAAACACCCCAAAAGTCTTACCCACCTAATCGGCAGGAAACGACAATGACCGACCTCCCCGGATATCCGAGTCGTCGCAGTTTTCTGAAAGCCTCCGCAGCAAGCGTGGTGCTTTCAGGGCTCGCTGTCTCAGCAAAAGCGGAACCGCAAACTCCCCCGGTTCCACTCGAACAATATGAACGCCAGTATTTCAATGAAGTCGAATGGGCTTTCATTCTTGCCGCGACGGCAAGGCTGATCCCGTCCGAAGGCGATGGCCCCGGCGCCATCGAAGCTCGTGTTCCCGTATTCATCGATCTCCAGCTCGCCGGCGATTTCGGTCGCGCGGATGACTGGTACATGGTCGGCCCCCACGATCCGTCCGCCGATCCGACGCGCGGCTGGCAGACGCCGCTCAACCCCGCGCAGATTTACCGGCAGGGCATTCCCGCGTTCAACGCATGGTGCGAGCAGAAATATGGCGCGGCTTTTTCTGCCCTGACGACCGAACAGCAGGACGCCGCCCTGACCTCATTGCAGAAAGGCGAGGTCGGCTTGCAGCCTGAACTGCGCGACTTCTTCACGCTTCTGCTGCAGAACACCAAGGAAGGCTATTTCGCCGATCCGATGTATGGCGGCAATCACGGGATGCAGGCGTGGAGCTATATCGGCTTCCCCGGTGCGCGCGGCAGCTACAAGGAATGGGTCGAACGCTACAATGTCCGCTACCCGCTGGGTCCGGTTTCGATCAAGGGCGAGAGGGCTTGAGCATGGCACGTCAGGAAAAGAAAAAAGACGTGGTGGTGGTCGGCCTTGGCTGGACCGGCGCCATTCTGTCGATGGAACTGGCTCAGGAAGGGCTTGAAATCGTCGCGCTTGAGCGCGGGCATGACCAGAACACGGTCCCCGATTTCAAATATCCCAACATGATCGACGAGCTGAAATATGGCGTGCGCCTGAAGATGATGCAGCGCGCCAGCCAGCAGACCGTCACCATCCGCCGCAATGCCGACGAAGTTGCCTTGCCCTACCGCAGCTTCGGTTCGTTTCTGCCCGGCAACGGTGTCGGCGGAGCAGGCACGCACTGGAACGGCTTGAACTGGCGTCCGCAAGCGGAAGAACTGCGCCTGCGCTCCTACGTAAAGGAACGCTGGGGCGAGCAGATCATTCCCGAAGACATGCTCCTTGGCGATTATCCGATCCATTATGACGAACTTGAGCCGTTCTTCGACCGTTTCGAGCGTGTCGCGGGCATTTCCGGCAAGGCGGGCAACATCAAGGGCAAGATCGTTGAGGGCGGCAACCCGTTCGAGGGCTGGCGTTCCAATGAGTATCCGATGCCGCCGATGCATACGACCTGGGACGGACGGAAATTTGCCGATGCGGCCCAGGGCATGGGCTACCACCCGTTCCCGTCGCCGGGCGGCATTGCCTCGACCGCCTATGTCAATGAATATGGCATGCAGATGGGGCCGTGCAATCACTGCGGTTTCTGCGAGCGCTTCGGCTGCTACCAATATTCCAAATCGTCGCCGCAGACGGCAATTCTCGATGCGTTGAAGCGCATGCCGAACTTCTCCTATCGCACGGAGTCGGAAGTTTTGCGCGTCGAAATGGCGCCGGACGGCAAGACCGCCACGGGCGTGACCTATTTCGACGAGGCGACGCAGGAAGAAGTCTTCCAGCCCGCCGACATCGTCATCCTTGCGTCCTTCTCGCTCAACAACGTGCATCTGGCGCTTCTGTCGGGCATTGGCCAGCCATACGACCCGGTAACGGGCGAGGGCGTCACCGGGCGCAACTATGCGTACCAGATGAATGGCGGCGTGACGCTCTTCTTCAAGGATGAGGAGTTCAATCCGTTCATCGGCACCGGAGCGAACGGCATGTGCATCGACGATTTCGGTGTCAACCAGATCGATTTCGGACGCGAAGGCTTCATCGGCGGTTCGTACTGGCGCGCGGGCCAGACCAACGGCCAGCCGATCCGCAGCATGGCGCTGCCATCCGGTACACCGGCCTGGGGCGGCGCGTGGAAAAAGGCCATCGCCGAATGGTACGGCCATTCCATGTCGATCGGCAGCCATGGTTCGCACATGTCTTACCGAACCAACCATCTCGATCTGGACCCGACTTACAAGGACCGCCATGGCCGTCCGCTCATGCGCATGACCTTCAACTGGAATCCGAACGATATCCGGATGACCCAGTTCATGAAGACAAAGATGGAAGCGCTCGCCAAGACGATGAATCCGGACCTGATGCAGTCCTCCTTCAAGAAGGAAGGCGCGCAGTATGACGTGCGTCCATACCAGACGACGCACAATACGGGCGGCCATATCATGTCGGATAATCCGCGTGAGGGCGTGGTCAACCGCTATTCGCAGGCATGGGACAAACACAACGTGTTCCTCACCGGCGCGGGCAATTTCGTGCAGAACACGCAGTACAATCCGACAGGTCTGCTCGGCGGACTTGCCTATTCGACTGCACATGCGATCCGCACGCAATACCTGTCCAATCCGCGTCCGCTGATCTGAGGAGAATGGTGATGAAAACTTTTCTTCGCATAATCGGCGCACTTGTCGTCATCGGAATTGTTGCGCTGCTGGCCTTCATCTTCGTGCCGGTGCAACTCACCAAGCCGACCAAGGAACTGGCTGCGGACTGGAAACCTGCCGAAGGGCAGGGCCAATATGTCATGTATGCATCTGACTGCATGGCCTGCCATACGGCGGAAGGCGGCAAGCCCTTTGCCGGCGGACGCCCGATTGCAAGCCCGATGGGCACGATCTTTACGACCAACATCACCCCGGACAAGGAAACCGGCATCGGAAACTGGACGCTCGACCAGTTCCGCGCCGCTCTCTATGACGGCATTCGCGCCGATGGCGTGCATCTCTATCCGGCAATGCCTTATGAAAACTATCGCAAGCTGACGGAAGAAGATGTCCGTGCGCTGTATGATTATTTCATGCATCAGGTGGAGCCGGTGAACAATGTCGTTCAGGAAACCAAGCTCGGCTTCCCGTTCAACATGCGTTTCGGCATTCGTGCATGGAACTGGCTGGCTCTCGGTCAGGAAGCGGGCTTCAAGGCGGCAGGCAAGTCGGAAGCACAGGATCGCGGCCAGTATCTGGTCGAGGGCCCCGCTCACTGCGCCGCCTGCCACAGCCCGCGCAATCCGCTGATGGCGCAGAGCGGCACGCAGGTCGGTGACAAGGACTTCCTCACCGGCGGTGTTGTCGATGGCTGGAACGCGCCATCGCTGCGCGGCGAAAACTCCGCTCCGCAGAAATGGTCCATCGAGGAACTGGCGACCTATCTTGCAACAGGCCGCAACTCCTACTCCACAGCCAATGGCGAAATGGGCCTTGCGGTCGAACATTCGCTTCAGCATCTCACCGATGCCGACAATCTGGCGATTGCCGCATTCCTGAAGGGTATTGACGGTGCTGCCGTTGAAGTGCCGCAGGACTTTGCCGTGAAGGCATCCAAGGCCCTGCCAGCCGCCCCGGCTGACGCCGCCGGCGAGGCAACGACAAAGATGCTGACGGAGGCTTCTCCGGACATGCCGCTTGGCGCGCGCCTCTATATCGACAACTGCGCTGCCTGCCATTTCGTGACGGGCAGGGGCGCGCCGGGAATCTTCCCCGAGCTTGCGGGTAATGATCTCGTGACCGGTTCGGAAACGAAGCCGCTGATCTCGATCATCCTGCACGGTGCGGAGGTTCCGTCCACGGCAAAGCGTCCGATGCGTCTGGTGATGCAGGGCTATGCCGACCGCCTGACGGATGACGAAGTTGCCGAACTGGCTACCTTTGTCCGCTCCGCATGGGGCAACAGCGCAGGGCCGGTGAAGGCGGCTGACGTCGCAGCGGTCCGCAGCAGCCAGACCCACTGACAAGAAAACGACGGCGGAACGCGAGTTCCGCCGTTTTATTATCTACGCTGCTTCAATGTCGCGCATGGGCGGGTTTCCGTAGAAGCGGCTGTATTCGCGGCTGAACTGCGACGGGCTTTGATAGCCCACGCGATGGCCTGCCGTTCCGGCGTCCAGCCGCTCGACCAGCATGAGCCTGCGGGCTTCGTTCAGGCGCAGCTGCTTTTGATACTGTACCGGCGTCATCGCCGTGATCGCCTTGAAATGGTGGTGAAACGACGACACGCTCATATTGACGTGCTCTGCCAGCTGTTCGATCCGCAACGGCGCTGCAAAATTCTGGCGCAGCCAGGCAATGGCCCGCGCAATACGGTTGGCCTGGCTGTCGGCGGTGGCAATGTTGATCAGCCGCTCGCCGCCAGGACCCGTCAGAAGGCGATAGAGGATTTCCTGCTCGATCAGCGGCGCCATCACCGGAATGTCGTCGGGACTGTCGAGAAGGCGCAGCAGGCGCAAGGCCGCGTCAAGCAATCCAGCAGGCGCGGCATTGACGGTGATCCCCCATTGATCGCCATCGACCATCATTCGCCTGCGAACATCGACACGGCCGATCAGGTCGGTCAGTTTTTCGCTGTCGATGGCGAGAGCAAGACACAGATGCGGTGCTTCCGGGCTCGCTTCGACCACGCGCCATGTCACAGGCAGGTCGAGCGACGTCACCAGATATTCGCCCTTGGTATAGTTGATCGTTTCCGAACCGAGGCGCAGCGATTTTGCCCCTTGCAACACCATGGCGAGGCAAGGCCGGTAGCTGCTGTGGCACGGTATGCTCGGCGTCGTGCGCCTGCTGATCCCCAGACCTTCGATTGGCGTGCGATATTCGCCGTCCTGTCCGGTGAAACGCTCCGCGAGAGCGGCAAGCTCCTCATAGGTGTCTGTCAGTGACGTCATGGATGATCCGCTTCGGATGAGTTGGAATGGAGCGACTATCTATCACGCAGACCTGTGTCGCAATCGTGAAGCAGGCATCTTTGCAGGATCGTGCAAGAAGCTTGCAGGATCGGTCTACCGCTTCCGCACGTGTCTCCGGCATATTCCGTCTGCTTCCCCAATCCAATAAATGGAGTCTATCATGGCCATAGCAAGAGGTTATGCTGCTACGGATGCAGACGAGCCGTTGGTTCCGTTCACGTTTGAACGGCGCGAGCCCAACGCGGATGACGTGGTCATCTCGATCCAGTATTGCGGCGTCTGCCATTCCGACATCCATACCGTCCGCAATGAATGGAAGAATGCCGTTTACCCAATCGTTCCGGGGCATGAAATCGCGGGCGTCGTCACCGCCGTGGGCGATGCCGTCACCAAGTTCAAGGTGGGCGACAAGGTCGGTGTCGGCTGTTTCGTGGATTCCTGTGTCGGCTGCGCCAGCCGGGATGTCGACAACGAGCAGTATCTCCCCGGTCTCATCCAGACCTACAACAGCACCGATGCGGAAGGAAAGGGACGGACGCAGGGCGGATATTCCGATCATATCGTCGTCAAGGAAGGCTATGTTCTTTCCATGCCCGACAATCTCCCGCTCGATGCGGCAGCGCCGCTGCTTTGCGCGGGCATCACGCTTTATTCGCCGCTGCGCCACTGGAATGCGGGCCCCGGCAAGCGGATCGCGATCATCGGCATGGGCGGACTCGGGCATATGGGCGTCAAGCTTGCCAACGCGATGGGCGCGCATGTGACGGTTCTCAGCCAGTCGCTTTCCAAAAAGGAAGATGGTCTCAAGCTCGGCGCTCATGAATATTACGCCACCAGCGACAAGGCTACCTTTGAAAAACTGGCCGGAACGTTCGATCTCATCATCTGCACCGTCGGTGTCGCCATCGATTGGAATGCCTATCTCGCCTTGCTCAAGGTAAACGGCACGATGGTTGTTGTCGGCGTGCCGGAACATATGGTGCCGGTGCATGCTTTCTCGCTCGTTCCCGGCCGCAAGTCGCTCGCGGGATCGATGATCGGATCGATCAAGGAAACCCAGGAAATTCTGGACTTCTGTGGCCAGCACAACATCGTTTCCGAAATCGAGAAGATCAATATCCAGGAAATCAACGAAGCCTATGAACGCGTCCTGAAGAGCGACGTGCGCTACCGCTTCGTGATCGACATGGCTTCGCTGGCAGCTTGATGCAGATCGGAGGACAGGGCATTTCCGGTTTTAGCTGAAACATTGAAAATGCATGTCCTTATCCGGAAAAAGCAAAACCCCGGCCCATTGGGTGCCGGGGTTTTGCTTTATATGATCAGCGCCTGCGCTGATTTTTCCACACCAGCGCCGCTGTTACCGTCAAAAGGGCTGCAAGGATCGTCCCTTCGATCACAAAATACCAATGCATCAGGGAACTCTTATGCCGGAACCCTGCCGCTGCCGGATCGAGCGTTCGATGTCCATGGAATTGCTGTTTGCGGTTCTTCGAGAATATTTCGCTTGAGGGCGAAGCCGGCTACCGCATGGCGCGCGACCTTCAACGGCTTGAGACCGTTCTGCGCATCGCAACATGCCTTCCATGTCATTTCATATATGACATCGCGGTCATGCTCCGGCCATTCATAAAGAAAGTCTATTGCGTCTTCAACGCAGGCAATTTCGCGAATGAGATAGGGGCCGTCCTTAACGAATACAGGACTGTCAAACAAACGGTCGCTCATCAGAACCTCCATTTGATCGAACGAAAATGTTAGTGTGACGGCGTCGATTTAGTAAGCCGCAGCGGCTGTTCAAGTGGCCGGAATAAAAAAGTTTTTAGCTTCTGCGGTTAAGGTGCCGCATCGCCCGATGCTTGCTCAGCGGAAGCAGATTGCTTATCGCTTATTATAAAGAGCTGAAGTAAAGTCTGTCAGGCGGCGTCTTGCGGCGGGGGAAGGCATCTTTGGGATTTGACGAGAATACTCTGTTTTTTGCGGCGGGTATCTGTGCCCTGGCAGTAGCCCTGACGATCCTGAGTGTCTGGTACCAGAACTCCCGCGACAGGTTCTTGCTGTGGGGGTGCCTTGGCATGATCCTGCTCGGCACGGGGGCAGTGGTTTATTATGCCGGGCCGCTTCCGCTCGCCACGGCTTCCATTGTCGCCTTCACCCTCGAAAGCATCGGTTTCATACTGCTGATCCTCGGTTCGCGGCAGATTTCGGGCCGTGCGATCCGCGGCCGCTTTTTGATCTTTCTGGCGATTGCCGTGATCTGCGCCACGATATTTCCGATTCTGGCGGGGCAGACGGGCACCGGCACGGCAATTTTCAACCTGACATCGGCCCTGTTGCTTGTGATGACGGCAAAAGAGTATTTTCATGTCTATCGGGAGGCGCCAGTGTCCGTGACGGGCATGATTGCGCTCTATGTCGTGACGGCGGTTTCATTCTTTCTGTGCGGTGCGGTGATCCTCTACGACCGGCAATGGGTGATGACCACGATTCCAAGCAACTGGGCTGAAAACATCAATGCCATAACGGTAATTATCGGCATTACGGGCATTGGCGCCCTGTCGCTGAATTTCACCCAATCGCGTATTGCGCGCCGCCATGCCAATGACGCGCGCACCGACAGCCTGACCGGATTGCTGAACAGGCGCGCCCTTTACGACATGCTGACCGATGATGAGTTGCAGCTCGGCGATTCCGTCGTGATCTTCGACCTCGATGCGTTCAAGTCGATCAATGATACGCACGGCCACATCATCGGAGATCGGGTGTTGGGAAGCTTTGCCAATGTCCTGCGCAGCCATGTCAGAAGCGAGGCCCTGATTTCGCGTGTCGGCGGCGAGGAGTTTGTGCTGGTCCTGAGACAGAAACCGAACAGCGAGGTTCTCTCTTTGGCTGATGCGATCCGCAAAGCCTTTGAAGCGACGGTTTTTGAAGCGCTGGCCGGAGATTTTTCCACGACGACCAGTGCGGGCATCGCATTCTGTACGCCGGGAGACCGTGATTTCCAGACCGTATTCCACCGGGCGGACGCCGCGCTTTATCGCGCCAAGAATCTGGGACGCAACAAGGTATGCACCGAGCTGCATAACGTTGCCTGAACCCTCACGCGGGAAAGAAAATGGACCTGAAAATCAGGTCCATTTCCGCCAGCTTGTCATGTGCCGAAGCGCTCTTCGCTGAGTGCCGCCGCCATCAGGGCCTTGGTGTAATCCTCTCGCGGATGATCGAAGACCTGTTCGGTGTCGCCTTGCTCGACAATCTTCCCGTTCTTCATGACGATCACATAGTCGGAGACGGCGCGCACGACAGCCATGTCGTGGCTGATGAAGAGATAGGACAGTCCATGGTCTTTCTGCAGGTCGCGCAGAAGGTTGACGATCTGCTTCTGCACCGAACGGTCGAGCGCACTTGTCGGCTCGTCGAGCACGATGACGCGCGGTTTAAGGATCATCGTGCGCGCGATGGCGATGCGCTGGCGCTGCCCGCCTGAAAATTCGTGCGGGTAGCGGTTGCGCATGGCCGGATCAAGGCCGACTTCCTTCAGCGCTTCCTGCGCGCGGCGGTCGCGCTCTTTTGCCGAAAGGTTCGGTTCGTGGATCAAAAGCCCCTCGGTAATGATGCGCCCGATCGTCATGCGCGGGCTGAGAGAGCCGAACGGGTCCTGAAAGACGAGCTGCAATTCGCGGCGCTTGGGCCGCATCGCCTGCGGTTCGTGCGGCAATTCCTGCCCCAGATAGGCGATGCGGCCTTCGGAGGCAATCAGCCGCAGGATGGCGCGCCCCAGCGTGGACTTGCCGGAACCGGATTCACCCACAATGCCGATGGTCTGGCCCTGTTTCAGCGTCAGCGAGACATTGTTGACGGCGGTGAGATAGTTGGCGGCGCCAAACCACGGCTTGCTTATGAGAAAATTGACCTTCACATTGTCGGCGCGAACGAGCACCGGCGCATCGTCGCCGGGAGAGGCTTTCTCGCCTTCCGGCTCTGCATTGAGCAGGATCCTCGTATAGGCGTGCTCGGGAGCGCTGAAGAGCTTTTCCGTTTCGTTCGTTTCGACCACCTCGCCGGAGCGCATCACATAGACCCGGTCGGCAAAGCGCCGCACGATGCCGAGATCGTGCGTGATGAATATCACTGCCATTCCAAGCCGCTTTTGCAGATTGGCCAGAAGATCCAGAATCTGCGCCTGAATGGTGACGTCGAGCGCGGTCGTCGGTTCGTCTGCAATGAGGATATCCGGCTCGTTGGCGAGCGCCATGGCGATCATGACGCGCTGGCGCTGCCCGCCCGAAAGCTCATAAGGATAGCTGTCGATGCGGCGTTCCGGTTCGGGAATGCCGACGAGCTTGAGCAGTTCGAGAATACGCGGGCGCGCATCCTTCTTGCTCAACCCGCGATGATAGCGCAGCGGCTCGGCAAGCTGGTCGCCGATCCGGTAGAGCGGGTCGAGCGACGTCATCGGCTCCTGAAAGATCATGGTGATCTTTGCGCCGCGGATGGTGTTCAGCTTCTTTTCGGGCATGCCGATCAGATCCTGTCCGCGATAAAGCGCCTGGCCGGTTGCCTTGCCGTTCTGGGCCAGAAGCCCCATCAGCGCCATGGTTGTCTGGCTTTTGCCCGAACCGGATTCTCCCACGATGGCGATGGTCTCGCCCGCCCGGACATCGAGATTGATGCCGCGCACGGCCTCGACCGGGCCGTCATGCGTGTCGAAAGTGACCTTCAGGTCGCGCACGCTCAGAATGTTTTCACTTGTCATCTCAGCGGTCCTTCGGGTCGAGGCTGTCGCGCAGGCCGTCGCCAAGGAAGTTCAGCGCAAACAGGATGATGGTCAGCGTTGCGGCAGGCCAGATCAACAGCCAGCCGGCGCCGCGCATGTTCTGGGCGCCTTCGGAAATCAGCAGCCCAAGAGAGGTGAGGGGGTCCTGAACGCCAAGACCGAGGAAGGAAAGGAGACTTTCGAGCAGGATTGCCTTCGGCACCAGCAGCGTCACGAAAACGATGACGGGACCGAGCGCATTGGGAATGATGTGGCGGGTGATGACGCCTCTACGCGTCGCGCCGAGCGCCTCCGCCGCCTGCACGAATTCCTGCCGTTTGAGGCTCAAGGTCTGTCCGCGCACGATGCGCGCCATATCCAGCCATTCCGTCGCGCCGATGGCGATGAAGATGATGAAAATGGATCGTCCGAAGAAGACCAGCATCAATATCACGAAGAAGATGAAGGGCAGCGAATAGAGAATATCGACCAGCCGCATCATCACATTGTCGATGCGGCCGCCCAGATAACCCGAAATAGCGCCATAGGACACGCCCAGGATCAGCGACATTGCAGAGGCCAGCAGGCCAATGGCGAGCGACATGCGAACGCCGACGAAGATGCGGGTCATCAGATCGCGGCCCAGATTATCGGTGCCGAGCAGGAAATAGTTGCGGCTGACATTGAGCGTCAGCTTGCCGGAAAGCCCGTCCTGCGCCAGTTCGATCTTTGGATTGCTGAACAGGTCGGAACGCTCGAAATAGCGCAGCACACGCTCGTCTGTCGGGCGCTGCGCGGTGAAATCGACAACAACATTGTTGCCGGTCAATGCTGGCTCACCGGCAGCCTTCAGTCGCGCCCGCGCCAGTTCACGTTCAAGGCCCGGCATGATCGTATCCGCGCGCGGATAGGCTTCGAGGCTCGGTGCCACGCGCACGAACTGCGGATAAATCTTGTCATAGGGATGCGGGCTCAGCATCGGGCCGAACACGCCCAGAAAAGCCATCAGCAAAAGCACGATGGCGCTTGCCACGGCGGCCCTGTTCTTGCGCAGGCGCAGCCATGCATCCTGCCAGAGCGAGCGGCTGGGGACTTCCAGCCGGGCTGTTTCCGTCGGTACAGTAAGATCAGTCATAGCGAACCCTCGGATCAAGCCATGCATAAAGAAGATCGACGATCAGGTTGAAAACCACGATGAAGATCGAAATGACGACAACGGTTCCCATGACGAGGGTGTAATCGCGGCTGAGCGCGCCCTGCACGAAGTAACGGCCGATGCCGGGGATGCCGAAGATCGTCTCGACCACGACCGAACCGGTGAGAAGGCCAGCGGCGGTGGGGCCGAGATAGGAAACGGCGGGAAGCATGGCGGCGCGCAATGCATGAACGCCCACAACCACACGGGAAGGCAGGCCATAGGCGCGCGCCGTGCGCACGTGGTTGGCGCGCAATGCCTCGATCGTCGCGCCGCGCACGAGGCGCGCAATGACGCCGACCTGGGGCAATGCAAGGGTGAGCACCGGCAATATCCAGTAGCTTATATTGGCCGAGGACCAGCCGCCAGCCGGGACCCAGCCGAGAATGACGCCGAACAGCAGGCTGAGGAGAGGGGCCACGACAAAGTTTGGCGTGGTGATGCCGAATGTGGCGAGCGCCACGACGAAATAGTCGATGGCCGAGTTCTGTTTCAAGGCGGCAAGCGTGCCGAGAAACGTTCCGATGATCGCCGCAAGCGTGAGGCCAAGCGTGCCGAGCACGATCGAAACCGGCAGGCCGGACGCGAAGAGATCATTCACCGTAAAGTCACGCCGCGTGAAGCTTGGCCCAAGGTCGCCATGCAGAAGATTGCCCAGATAAATCAGATACTGCTGCCACAGCGGCGCATCCATATTATAGGCCTTCTTGAGGTTCTCCAGGATCAGCGGGTCGATGGGCCTTTCCAGGTCGAAAGGTCCGCCGGGCGCCAGCCGGATCAGAAAGAACGTCAGCGTGATGATGATGAATATCGTGGGTATCGCACTACCCAATCGTCGGAGCGTATAGCCCAGCATGTTCTCTTCCCTTCTTTGCCGAACCGCCTTGCAGCGATCCGGCAAATCCCAATCTCTTTGTCCTCACGAATTTCCCTTGCGCAAAAACGTTCGCACCTTTGCCGGAAATGCTTCTTGGGCCTTGCTTTTTGCGTTCTCAGTTCTTCAGGGATAGCCAGCGCGTGCCGTGCGAATTCATCAGGTTGTTTTCATAACCCTGAACACGGTCGGCAACGAGAGCGGTGGACGAATAATACATCAGCGGCACGACGGCTCCTTCGCTGAGCAGAATCTTCTCCGCATCAGCCAGGATGTTCGCCCGGTCGGCGAGATTGGTCGTGGTTGCGGATTTCGCCATCAGCGCGTCGTAATCCTTGTTCGACCACTCGGCATAATTGAAGTAATTGCCGGTGGTATAGAGCTCGAGGAACGAATTCGGATCGTTATAATCGCCAATCCAGCCATCGCGGGTGATGTCGAACATCCCCTTTTCCTGAAGGTAATTGTAGAAGGTCGTTCCCTCGACTTCATTCAGGGTCGCCTTGATGCCGATATTGCCCAGCATGTTGGCGATTGCCGCCATTGTATTCTTGTGGTTTTCCGAGGTGTTGTAGCGCAGCGTTACCGAAAGGCTTCCCGGCTCGACACCGGCTTCCTTCAGCAATTCCCTGGCCTTGTCCTCACGGTCCAGCACGTCCTCGTCCGCGAAATCCAGCTTCGGGGCGTCCTTGACGTAATTTACGATGCCGGGCGGCACCATCGAGCTTGCCGGCAGCATGACGCCGCGCCAGACTTCATCGGCGAGGAAATCACGGTCGATAGCCATGGAAATGGCCCTGCGCACGCGCGGATCGCGCAGCTTGCTCGAAGGCTCGCCCTTGATGTCGATATAATAAATGCCGAGATAGGGGGCGAGGCGGAACTGGCCGCTCAGGTTCTTCTTCACATAGTCCATCTGCTCGGCTGGAACATCGGAACAGATGTCGATTTCCTTCGCTTCAAAACGGCGCATGCAGCTTGCACGATCTTCAAACGGTATCCAATTCACCGCATCGATCTTCACATTGGAAGCATCCCAGTAGTTGGGGTTCTTCCTCATGGAAATCTTGTCGTTGGGATTAAAGCTGACGAGCGTATAGGCGCCATTGGTCACGAGATTGCCGGGCAAGGTGAACTTGTCGCCGAATTTCTCGACGGCTTTCCGGTTGAGCGGAAAACCGGTCTGGTGGGTGAGCAGTTCCAGAAAATACGGGGCAGGGTTCTTGAGCGTGATCTGCAATGTCTTGTCGTCGAGCGCCTTCACCCCAAGCTGGTCAAGCGGCATCTTGCCGGTTGCGACTTCCTCGGCATTCTTGATGGCGTAGAGGACGCTGGCATATCCGGCAGCGGTTTTAGGGTCCATGATGCGGCGGAAAGTGAACTCGAAATCGCCGGCGGTAACCGGATCGCCGTTCGACCATTTGGCGTTCTCGCGCATGTGGAACGTGTAGGTCAGGCCGTCTTCGGAGATGTCCCAGGAGGATGCGGCGCCGGGAATGGCTTCGCCTTTTTCGTTCTGCGTCAGCAAACCTTCATAAAGGTCGCGCAGGACACGGTTTTCCGAAACAGTGGTCGTGTGTTGCTGGTCCAGCGTGGCGGGATCGGTATCATTGCCCCGGTTGAGTACTGTTTCTGCCGATGCGGCGCCGCCAAGCGCCATCAGGCAAACGCCTGTCATCAAAATTCCGCGAACCATTAAAAGCTCCCATATGCTTTTTTACAAAATATGCACCCCGAAAAAGGGCGTTTCCGGAACTACGGGAAGAAAAAGGGCCGCGCCGATAAGCGCAGCCCGAGCTGAAAATTTATTGTTTTAACGAAAGCCAGCGCGTCTTGTGACTATCCATCAGGTTGTCGTTCCAACCGTCGATCTTGTCCGAAACGAGCGCGCGCGACGAATAATAGAGGATCGGGATATTGCTCAATTCATCAAGCTTGATCTGCTCGGCCTCGGCCAGAACCTTTGCGCGGGCATTCAGATCAAGGGTTTTCTCGGCCTCAGCCATCTTCTTGTCGTAATCGGCGTTCTTCACCTTGGAATAGTTGAAACTCACATCGCTCTGGCTGATGAAGAGGAAGTTTTGCGGATCGTTGTAGTCGCCGATCCAGCCAGCGCGGGCGATGTCAAACGGGCCATCGTCACGCATGAAGTTGAAGTAGGTTGCCCCTTCGGTTTCGTTGAGCGATGCCTTGATGCCGATATTGCCGAGCTGATCGGCAATGGCGGCCATGGTGTTCTTGTTGTTTTCCGAGGTGTTGTAAAGCAGTTCGACCGAAAGAGTGTTCGGTTCGACGCCTGCTTCCTTCAACAGTTCCTTGGCCTTGTCTTCGCGTTCCAGCATGTCGTCGGAATAGTTGAGCTTCGGCGCATCCTTCACATAGTTGGCGATGCCTGGAGGAACCATCGAATAGCCGGGCAGCATGGAGCCCTGCCAAACCTGATCGGCGATGAAATCGCGGTCAATGGCCAGAGAAATGGCCTGACGGACGCGCGGGTCCTTCAGCTTGCTGTCGGCCGTCTTGCCCTTGACGGGCAGGTAGTAGACGCCGAGGTAAGGCGCCAGGCGGAATTCCTTGGCAAGGTTCTTCTTCACATAGTCCATCTGCTCGGCCGGAACGTCGGAGCAGATCTGCACTTCCTTCGCCTCGAAACGGCGCATGCAGCTTGCACGGTCCTCGAACGGTATCCAGTTGACCGTATCGATCTTGACCTGATCCGCTTCGTAATAATGCGGGTTCTTCTTCATCACGATCTTGTCGTTCGGCGTGAAGCTTTCCAGCATATAGGCGCCGTTCGTGACCATCTTGCCGGGCGTGGTGAATTTGTCGCCATTGGCTTCGACGCTTTTCTGGTGCAGCGGGAAGCCGGTCTGGTGCGTCAGGAGTTCAAGGAAATAGGGAGCAGGGGAGTTCAGCGTCACCTTGAGTGTATGGTCATCGACGGCCTCGACACCAAGCTGATCGGTCGGCTTCTTGCCGCCGGCAATTTCTTCGGCATTCTTGATGATGAACAACATGCTGGCATAACCGGCGGCGGTCTTCGGGTCCATCAGGCGGCGGAAGGTGAACTGGAAATCGCCCGCGGTGACCGGATCGCCGTTCGACCATTTTGCGTCATCGCGCAGATGGAAGGTATAGACCGTGCCGTCTTCGGAAATGTCCCAGGATTTCGCCACACCCGGAATTGCCTTGCCGTCCGCGTCCTGAATGGTGAGGCCGTCATAAAGGTCGCGCAGGACATTGCCTTCGGCCACCGTCGAAGTGCGATGATGGTCAAGCGTGGCCGGATCGGTGTCGTTGCCGCGGTTGAGAACGACCTCGGCTGAAGCAGCGCCGGCCAGCGCCAGAAGACACACACCTGTCAGTAGAAATTTGCGATACATCTGTGAACCCCTCCTTTGAAATTTTTGAAATGCCCCGCATCTTATGGATAAGATCGCCACTTGCAAGAGGACTTATCAACGGTTTGACTTAATTAATATATTCTGGTTTTTTGATGCGGACATCCTGCTATTATTTGGGTACGGACAATTCCGGTTTGGGGGAATTTACATAACTCTGACGGGAAGCCGCCATGCTATAAAAAGTCCACAAATGCCGGGCTTTCTGGTGGTCAATGTCAGTACCGAAAGGCCGCTCGGCGTCACCTGATTCGCGCAGATTTTCATCATGGATAGCAAGCTGGAACGATCGGGCTTTGCCCGCCGAATTCATCGAAGCCTGACAATGCTGACAGCCGAACATCATGCACAGAGCCGTCTTGGCCAATGTAACAACGAGACCTGCCGCAAGATCGCCCATACAAACGAAAGCGGCTTAGTTCCATAATACATATTATCTGATTTATGCCGGTGATGCGGGCTCTCCGCCCGATGTAGCGCCAAGACGCAATGGTGGAATGCTTCATATGAAGCCAAATGTATCATCACCTTGGTCATTTGGTTCAAAAAAAAGCCCCCGGCGCGGAGCCGGGAGCTTCAGGTTTTTCGGTGGTCCTTCCTATGTCAGGAGGTCTACCACTTGACCTTGAAACCGACGGTGCCCTTGAGGGTGTAACTGTCGGCGAAGTGGTTGAGCGCGGTGTTAATTGTGCCCTCGCCATAGACGGCATATTTGTTGTCGGCCCAGGCATAGGTGCCGCCAGCGCCGATACCACCCCAGGTCCGGTCATTGTCGGTG
>Ga0182741_1002108_pt1 | contig 23932 bp, 25 predicted proteins | sample eDN5th37CBELigOP_FD_128874 | JGI IMG/M metagenome (GOLD analysis project Ga0182741, IMG submission 128874) | Enriched Organic Plus compost microbial communities from Emeryville, California, USA - eDNA 5th pass 37_C BE-Lig OP (version 2) (version 2) ... | reverse complement strand
GCTTCCAGCGCCACCTTTGCCTTGAACTCCGCGCTGTAGCGCTTCCTCGTCTTCTTCATTTCCCGTCCATTCCTCAGGTCGGGATTAGCTTAGCACCCTGTCCAAATTCCCGGGACCACCTCAATCCTCGTTACGAACGTGGACCGTGCCTCCACGCTCATGACGGACGAAGCCCGCATGTATTGGACCATCGGCAAGGAGTTCGCCTCGCACGGCCGCGTCCTTCACGCTGGCAACCAGTTCGCCAAGAAGGGCGGCGTCCATGCGAACACTGCCGAAAACTTCTTCTCCATCCTCAAGCGCGGCGTGGTCGGCACCTACCACCACTGGAGCGAGGCTCACTTGCACCGCTACCTTGCCGAGTTCGATCTGCGCTACAGCACGCGCGACATGAGCGATGGCGAGCGCGCTAACGAAATCCTCAAGGGTGGTATCGGCCGCCGCCTCACCTATCGGCGGACTGATAAGCTCGCCGCCTAAGCTTTACGAGCTTCCCCGTCAGATTGGCGAGCGCCGTAAGCGCTGGACTCGCTAACTGCTAAGTAGCATCCTCCGCGCGTTGCGATGGGGGATGTTATGGGCTGGTATGTTGTTAGCTATGATCTACGCGGAAACGAAAGCCGTGAGGCTTACGAGAGAATTGGGGCCGCACTTAGTTCAGCTGCCGATTGGTGCAAGCCGCTCTTCTCGCACTGGATCATCCAAACGACACTGACCCCGACGCAAATCCTCGACATCCTTTTTCGGGCCGGGGCCATCGACGACGATGACGGGCTTGTAGTGCTGGAAACGACTATGCGCGGCCAGTTCCGCCGCATCGAGAGCCCTGCCCTCGAATGGCTCAGACAGCGCGTTCAAACATTCTGAGGTCACTTGCGCCTCTCCCCCTTCTTTAGCTTCTCTTGCGGCTTGTGCGGCGTTGCCAGCATCCGCTTTAGCGCCGCCTCGGCGCGCGCCGTGGTTTCCTCCTCTGAGTAGGTTTCGTCAGGATTGGAATTGGCCATGCCTCAACCTCTATCACGCGTAACTCAGAATACGGGCGTCTTAGAGATAAACAACATCGGCACCCGAACCGTCGCACAGCGGCCAGCTCTCGCGGTCATGGCGCTCGAATGCATTGCCTCCTGGTCTCACGTCGAGAGCTTTATGCTCAATATGTACGTTGAACTGGCTGGTGGCGCAGAGGCAGACGCAGCCGCTGTCTACCTCGCGATGGAAACCAATTCCGCGAAATCCACGGCCATCTCAATTCTCGCCGAACGCAAACTCGACGCTGACCAACTGAAATTGCTTCGGGCAATCATCAAGGTAGCAAAATCAGCCCAAAAGGAACGGGACAAACTCGCCCACTGGGTTTGGGGGACAAGCACCAACCTGCCTGACGCATTGCTCCTGTCCGACCCGCGGAACCTCCAATTCAACAATGATCTGATATTCGTCTATACTGCAGACGACTTTGAGGCGATGCGGCGAAAGTTCGAGCGCATCGCAGGATTCGGCTTTGAGTTTAGATGGATACTCATGGGCCATCCAGCAAACCGAGACGGTGAGCTATACGCGAAGCTATGTCGGGAGCCTGAAATCGCAGAAATTCTACGTCGTCAGGCCCAGCAAGACTAAGCTCCTCCCACAATATCGCCTCGATCATCTTGACCGAAGATTGAACGCCGGCCTGTCCGGAAGGTGATTCGCACATCAGGCTTGCTCACTTAAGTATATAATTGCCGTCATATAACCAAATCGGTTGTCAATGTCAAGATGAAATCGCCCAATATGCCTTGACCGGTGCGGCCGAGCCCTCTCCCCGTGGCCGCGAGGCGGAGCGGATCATCCGGCGTAACGCAGGTGGATGAGCGGATAGGGCCGTCCGTCCGGATCGGTCTCGGAGCGGCCGGTGCGGACTGACGTGACCCCCAGCTTTCCACCAGCTGTGATTAGAGCCGGGCCGCTTTGTTGCGCATGATCGCGGGGTAAGCAATGGCCTGTGCAGCGGAGCCCATAGGGCGTAGCGGAGCAGGCCATTGCTTATGCAGTTCGGCGGCGAATGCCGCCGGGGTCTCGTAGCCAAGGGCTGAGTGCGGTCGCTCGTGGTTGTAGTCCTCAACCCACGCCGCGATCTGAACGCGGGCATGGTCCATGCTGAGGAACAGCGTCTCGTTGAGTAGCTCATCGCGCATGCGGCCGTTGAAGCTCTCGACGTAGCCGTTCTGCATCGGCTTGCCCGGCGCGATGTAATGCCACTCCACGCCAACCTCCCCGCACCATGCGAGCACGGCATTGGATGTCAGTTCCGTGCCGTTGTCGCTGACGATCATGCCGGGCTTGCCGCGTTCCGCGATCAGATCGGCCAGCTCCCGCACGAGCCTGCGTCCTGAGATCGAGGTATCCGGCACTGCCCGCAGACACTCCCTGGTCACGTCATCGACGATGTTCAGGACCCGGAACCGACGGCCTGACGCGAGCTGATCGTGGACGAAGTCCAGGCTCCAGCGCTGGTTGGGCAACGCCAGAACCGGGGCTGGAGCCCGTGCACCGATAGCACGGCGCCGATTGCGCCGCCGCCGAACCGCCAGCTTCTCCTCCCTGTAGATCCGCTGGGTCTTCTTCCGGTTGATCACGATACCCTCTCGCCGCAGCAGGATATGGAGACGACGATAGCCGAACCGCCGCCGCTGCTGCGCCAACTCGCGCAGCTTCGACCGAACCTCGGCATCGTCATCCCGTTGCGATCGGTAGCGCATGCTCTTCCGGTCAGCGCCTATGACACGACACGCCCGCCGCTCGCTCATCCCCAGGAATGCCTGAAGACGCGCGACCGCCTCTCGCTTGGCAGCGGGCGTCACCAATTTTTTGCGAGCAGATCCTTCAGGCCGGCATTGTCCAGCATGGCCTCGGCCAGCAGCCGCTTCAGCTTGGCGTTCTCGTCTTCCAGCGCCCGCAGCCGCTTCGCATCGGACACCTCCAAGCCGCCATACTTGGCCTTCCAGTTGTAGATCGTTGCTTCCGACACGCCGTGCCGCCGAGCCAGGTCAGCGGTCTTCGCTCCCGCCTCCGCTTCCTTCAGCACACCAATGATTTGCTCTTCCGTGAACCTCGTTCGCTTCATCTGTCCGTCCTTCCAATGGGCCGGACTCTAATCAAGCTTGGAGGAAAACCAGGGGGTCACGTCAGGACGAAGCCGCGCGCCTCGTAGAAGGCGAGCGCGTTGTCGGCCTGCTCGCTTGCATCGACCACCACGTCAGGCGCGAGGGTCAGGGCGTGGTTCAGCAGGGCGGTGCCGTAGCCGCACCCGTGCACGGCTGGATCGACGAACAACGCGTCGATCATGTTGCCATCCATCACCAGGAAGCCGACCGGGCGGCCCTCCGGGTCGTCGACCAGCCACAGCTCGGCGGATGGCAGCCAGGCGGCGACGAACTCGTCGATCTCCGCCCGATCCTCCGGCGTCAGGAAGCGATGCGTCGCATCGACCGCGTCGCGCCAGATCTCGAGCGCGCGCGGCGCGTCCGCCGGGGTGCCGCGGCGGACCTTCATGGCGCGGCGGAGGCCGGCTCGCCGGCCGCGCGGGTGAGCAGGGCCGGCAGCCAGAGCGGCGTCTCCTCGCGGCATCCCCGCGCGAGCGACCACAGGCTGAAGTCCCGGTTGCCGGCTGCGTCCCGCATGCGTCCCACTTCGGATCCGTCGTTCGCAAAGGGCAGGATACACGCCGAGCGCGGGGATGCCAGCTGCGGCGGGCCACTGGCGTCGCGCTTGCGGGACGTGGTCCCGGTTTTCGCCGGGATCACGGGAAAGCGGGACAGTCCCCATTTTTCGGAGAAGAGGGACTGTCTCTATTCTCGGCGGGCTTCAGCGGAGGTCCGGCGGGGTGGCCTCGCTCTTGAGCAGCGCGATCGCCTCGTCGAGCGGGAGCACCTTCTGGTGCTCGGCGCCGAGGGTGCGCAGCGCGACGGTGCCTTCCTCGGCCTCGCGCTTGCCGACCACGAGCAGGTGCGGGACCTTGGCGACCGAGTGCTCGCGCACCTTGTAGTTGATCTTCTCGTTCCTGAGGTCGGTGTCGACGCGGATACCCGCCGCGCGCAGCTTGTCGGCGACCGTATTGGCGTAGCCGTCGGCGTCCGACACGATCGTCGCCACGACCGCCTGCACCGGCGCGAGCCAGGTCGGCAGGCGGCCCGCGTAGTGCTCGATCAGGATGCCGATGAACCGCTCGTAGGAGCCGAAGATCGCGCGGTGCAGCATGACCGGTCGGTGCCGCTCGCCGTCCTCGCCGACGTAGCTCGCGTCGAGCCGCTCGGGCAGCACGCGGTCCGACTGGATCGTGCCGACCTGCCAGGTGCGGCCGATCGCGTCGGTCAGGTGCCACTCGAGCTTGGGCGCGTAGAACGCGCCTTCGCCGGGCAGCTCTTCCCAGCCGTATTCCTCGGTCGCGAGGCCGGCGGCGACGACCGCGTCGCGCAGCTCGGCTTCGGCCTGGTCCCAGATCGCGTCGCTGCCGAAGCGGGTCTCCGGCCGCAGCGCGAGCTTGATCGCGTAAGTGAAACCGAAGTCCTTGTAGATCCGGTCGGCGAGCTGGCAGAACGCCTGCACCTCGTCGACGATCTGGTCCTCGCGGCAGAAGATGTGCGCGTCGTCCTGGGTGAACTGGCGCACGCGCATCAGCCCGTGCAGCGCGCCGTGCGGCTCGTTGCGGTGGCAGCAGCCGTTCTCGTAGAGGCGCAGGGGCAGGTCGCGGTAGCTCTTGATGCCCTGGCGGAAGATCAGCACGTGCGCCGGGCAGTTCATCGGCTTCAGGGCCATCCACTCGGCCGCGTCGGACACCAGCGGGCCTTCGTCCTCGGTGTTGGGCACCTCGTCGGGGATGACGAACATGTTCTCGCGGTACTTGCCCCAGTGGCCCGACTGCTCCCACTGGCGGGCGTCCATCACCTGCGGGGTCTTGACCTCGCGGTAGCCGGCCGCGTCGATCGCGCGGCGCATGTAGGCCTCGAGCTCGCGCCAGACGACGAAGCCGTTCGGGTGCCAGAACACCGAACCATGGGCTTCCTGCTGCAGGTGGAACAGGTTCATCTCCTGCCCGAGCCGGCGGTGGTCGCGCTTGGCGGCTTCCTCGAGCCGGTGGAGATGCTCGTCGAGCTGCTTCTTGTTGAGCCAGCCGGTGCCGTAGATGCGGGTAAGCTGCGCGTTCTTCTGGTCGCCGCGCCAGTAGGCGCCGGCGACGCGCATCAGCTTGAACGCGTTCGGATCGAGTCTGCCCGTCGAGGGCAGGTGCGGGCCGCGGCACATGTCGAGCCAGTCGTCGCCCGACCAGTAGACCGTCAGCTCTTCGCCTTCGGGCAGCTCGCGCGCCCATTCGGCCTTGAACGTCTCGCCTTCGGCCTCCCACTTGTCGATCAGCTGCTGGCGGGTCCAGACCTCGCGCCGCAGCGGTTTGTCGGCGCGAATGATCTCGCGCATCTTTTCCTCGATCGCCGGCAGGTCGTCCATCGAGAACGGCTCGCGGCCCGGCGGCGCCATGACGTCGTAGTAGAACCCGTCCTCGGTCGCCGGGCCGAACGTGATCTGCGTGCCCGGCCACAGCGCCTGGACCGCCTCGGCGAGTACGTGGGCGTAGTCGTGGCGGACCAGCTCGAGCGCGTCGGCCTCGTCGCGTGCGGTAACCAGCGCGAGGCTCGCGTCGCCGTCGAACGGGCGGTTGAGGTCGCGCAGCTCGCCGTCGACGCGCGCGGCGAGCGCGGCCTTGGCGAGCCCCGGCCCGATCGCCGCGGCGACGTCGGCCGGAGTCGATCCGGCCGGCACCTCGCGCACCGATCCGTCAGGCAGGCTGATCTTCAGCAACTCGGTCATCGTGGTCCATCTCTCGCGTTTGCGGCGCACTGGCACAAAGCCGCGCGCGCTGGAAGTGTCCGGCGCCGGTGGAGGGGTTCGCGATACGGGAGGTGACGCCGGGCCGCCCGTATCCGGGGCGGCAGCGGCAGCGTCAGGACGCGGCCGAACGCCCCCCGGTGGGGGTAGTGGTGGTCCGCGTCGCGGTGATGCTGCGGTTCGGCATTGCGGGCGGGGCTTTAGCGGGGAAGCGTGGAGGAGTCACTAACCGCCGAGGTTCGGCCTCTCCGGCGGCACGCGAGGATTACTTTCGCACAAAGACGCAAAGCCGCGAAGGAGTGGGTGAGCCCCGCGGCGAAGCCGCTTTCGATTTCGACGGGGCCGTCAACTCCACACTGGCGAATGTAGGGCGGCTTCGCCGCCCGCACGCCCTCTTCGTGTCTTTGCGTCTTTGTGCGCAAGAAATTCTCGCTCGCAGCGCCTGCTGCCGCAGCGAGAAGGGACCTCAGTTGTCCGGAACGCTGAACGTCCCGGTCACCCGGCCGCCCTGCTGGCCCGGGGCGCGGCCGCCGTCGACGCTCGAGACGCCGGTGTCGAGGTCGATCGTCAGGCGGCCGCCGTTGAGCGTGTCGCTGCCGCGGCGCAGGGAGACGCCGCCGGTCATGACGATTACCCGGCGGTTGAGGTCGTAGGTCGCCGCCGCGCCGCGCGCGGATTCGTTGCCGCGGGTGACGGTCACGCCGCCGGTCGCGTCGATCCGCTGGATGCGCAGCGTCCCGGCGTCGGTGTAGGACACCGTGGTGCGGGCGGCGGTCAGGCGCAGGTCCCCCTGGCTGATGACGACGTCGCCCGACAGTACGACCCGGTTCTGCCGGTCCTGCAGCTCGATCCGGTCGGCCGCGTAGTCGACCGGCTGGTTCGAGTTGAACCCGGCGAAGGCCTGGCCCCAGGCGGTCGAGCCCGAGACGAGCGCGACGAGGCCCGCCGCGGCGAAGGCGGCGGCGAACGAGCGGACGGCGACACGGGCGAGCGGGCGGCGCGGCATTGCGGCGTTCCTTAGGCGCGCTTCGGAGCGGAGGGAAGCCTTGCTCATGGCATCCTCAGCTGGCCCGGCACCATCCGCAGCCGGGCGTTGCCCTCGAGCGTGATCGTGCGTTCGGAGAGGTCGGCCGCCAGCGTCTGCGCGGAGAAGGTGCCGGCGGGGATCGCTCCCGAGACGCCCGCGTCGCCGCGCAGGCGGCGACCGGGCAGGTCGATCGACACCCCCCGCGCCGAGAGCCGGTAGCCGTCGGCGGTGACGAAGCGGACCTCGCCGTCGATCGCCAGCATCTGCTCGGTGATGTTGTAGCGGCCTGACGGGGCGCTCAGCACCGCCGGCCCCTCGTCGAACATCATGCGCGCGGTCAGGTCGTTGAGGCGGACGACCGGCACCGTGGCGCTCGGCTGGACCGCGTTCCCGGCGACGACCGAGAACGGGCGGCCGCGGACGTCCTCGCCGCGGTACATCGCCTTGTCGACCCGCAGGCGGTTCTCCGCGACGTCGACCTTGTTGCGGTCGAGGATGAAACTGACTTCGCCGCGCGGACTCAGCGGGGCGATCAGCATCGTCGCGAAGACTGCGCCGACCAGTGCCGGCAGCGCCACCGCGAGTATGCGGATCGCGCGGTCGAGCGGGCTGCCCGGAGCGGCGAAGGCCCGGCGGCGGTCGCGGATCTGGTCGGCCTGCTGGCTCATCGCGCCTTCACGACCCTCAGTCGTGCGTGAAGATGTCCTTGTCGGCCCATCCGTCGAGGTCGAGGCGGACGCGCGTCGGCAGGAACTCGAAGCAGGCGCGGGCGATCTCGAGCCGGCCCTCGCGGGCGAGGCGCTGCTCGAAGATTTCCGCCATCCGGTGGAGGAAGCGCACGTCCGACGCCGCGTACTCGCGCTGCGCCTCGCTGAGCTCGGGCGCGCCCCAGTCGCTCGACTGCTGCTGCTTGGAGATCTCCTCGCCGAGCAGCTCGCGGACGATGTCCTTGAGGCCGTGGCGGTCGGTATAGGTGCGCACGAGCTTGCTGGCGATCTTGGTGCAGAACACCGGGGTCGCCATGACCCCGAGGTAGTGCTGGATCGCCGCGAGGTCGAAGCGGGCGAAGTGGAACAGCTTGGTCCGCGCCGGATCGGCCAGCACGGCCTTGAGGTTCGGCGCATCGTAGGCGCTGCCGACGCCGAAGCGGACGAGGTGCTCGTCTCCGCGGCCGTCGCTGATCTGGACGACGCACAGGCGATCGCGCGTCGTGACGAGCCCCATGGTCTCGGTGTCGACGGCGACGGGGCCCGGGGCGAGCACGCCTGCGGGCAGGTCTTCTTCGTGGAAATGGACGGCCATCGGCCGCACTTAGGCGCTGCGCCCCCACCGGGCAATGGCCCACGGGCGATTGGGGATAGCGGGCGGCCGACGGTTGGCCGCCGCCGGTCTGCCGTCCTAACCGTTGCGCCGATGAGCGAGACCGTCCCCCCGAGCTGGCAACCCGTGCTCGCCCCGGTGCTGGCGACGCCCGAGAGCCGCCGCCTCGGCGGCTGGCTGCGGCGCGAGGAGGAGGTCAACGGCAAGACCATCTACCCGCCGCGCGGGCAGCGGCTGAGGGCGTTCGAGCTGACTCCGCTCGACGAGGTTCGAGTGGTGATCCTCGGGCAGGACCCGTACCACGGGCCGGGGCAGGCGCACGGGCTGTGCTTCTCGGTCCCCGACGGGGTCGCGGTGCCGCCGTCGCTGGTGAACATCTACAAGGAGCTCGCGAGCGACCTCGGGATCACGCCGCCGGCGAGCGGCAACCTCGAGCGCTGGGCGCGGCAGGGCGTGCTGCTGCTCAACAACTCGCTGACCGTCGAGGCCGGTCGCGCGGGCAGCCATGCGGGCAAGGGGTGGGACGCGATCACCGACGCCGCCGTGGCGGCGGTCGCCCGGCGCGCCGAGCCGAGCGTGTTCATCCTGTGGGGCAGCCATGCCCGCAACAAGGCCGCGCGCGTGCCCGAGCTCGGGCCGGGAACGCCGCATCTCGTGCTGACCTCGCCGCATCCGAGCCCGCTGTCGGCGCACTCGGGATTCTTCGGTTCCAGGCCGTTCAGCAAGGCCAACGCGTTCCTCGCCGCTCACGGGCGCGGGACGATCGACTGGTAGCCCTCAGGCCGCGCGCTCCAGCCCGCGCCATTGCCGGGCCATCGAGCGGCGCAGCTCGCTCATGGGGACCGCGCGCGAGAACAGGAACCCCTGCAGCTGGCTGCAACCGGCGCTGCGCAGGAAGCTTTCCTGGTCGGCCGTCTCGACGCCCTCGGCGGTCACCTGCAGCCCCATCGCCCGCCCTAGCGTGACCACCGCGGTGACGATCGCCCCGGCGTCCATCGTATGCCCGAGGCTCTGGATGAAGCTCTTGTCGATCTTGATCTTGTCGACTTCGAAGTCGCGCAGGTACCTGAGCGAGGAATAGCCGGTGCCGAAATCGTCGAGCGCGACGCGGAAGCCTTCCGCGCGCAGCCGCCGGAGCGCTCCGCGCACGGTCTCGTTCTGATCGAGTACGACACCTTCGGTCACCTCGAGCTCGAACTGGCATGGGCTGACCCCGGCCTCGCGCACGATCGCGCAGAGCCGGTCGGCAAGGCCCTCGTCGCAGAACTGGGTCGGCGACATGTTGACCGCGATGGTCAGCTCGGGCCACTCGCGCGCGACCGCGCAGGTTTCGTGCAGGACCCAGTCGCCGAGCGGGGTGATCAGGCCGGTTTCCTCGGCCACGGGCACGAAGATCTCGGGCGAGATCCAGCCGCGGCCCGGATGGTGCCAGCGGAGCAGCGCCTCGAAGCCGATGACCTTGCGTTCGCCGGAATCGATCACCGGCTGGTAGTGGACGCCGAGACCCTCGCCGCTGGCGAGCGCGCTGCGCAGCTCCGACTCGAGCACCGCGCGCAGCTGGACGCTCTCGTCCATCGACTCGCAGAAGAAGCGATAGCAGTCGCGGCCTTCGTCCTTCGCGCGGTAGAGCGCGATGTCGGCCTTGCGCATGAGTTCGGTGCGGTCGGTTCCGTATTCGGGCGCGACGGCGACGCCGATGCTGACGCCGACGTGAGCCTGGTTGCCGGTAATCTCGAACGGCAGGCGCATCTGCTCGAGGATGCGGTCGAGGGTCGGCTCGATGCCCCGGGCGAAGTCGTCCTCCTGCAGCAGGATCGCGAACTCGTCACCGCCGAGCCGCGCAACCGCGTCGGCGCGGCCAATCACGCGGACCAGCCGGCGGCCGACTTCCTGGATCAGCGCGTCGCCGGCCAGATGGCCGAAGCGGTCGTTGACGTACTTGAACCGGTCGAGATCGAGCAGCAGGATCGCCATCTGCGCGCCGTGGCGGGCGCGAGTCAGCGCGCTGTCGGCCGAGTCGTTGAACATCGCCCGGTTGGGCAGCCCGGTCAGTGCATCGTGGTAGGCGAGGTGGTGCGCCTGCGCCTCCTTGGCCTGCAGCTCGAGGTGGGCTTGCTCGAGTTCGGCGACGTGAGTCATGTCCTGCAGCATCAGGCGGCGCATCCTCAGTGCCATGACCAGCACGAGGAGCGCGATGACCCCGAACACGCCGGCCGCGGGGAGCAGCAGCGACTGGACGACCGCCTGGCCCGCGGGCATCGGCTTCCAGAACAGCGTGGCGATCGGCACCCCGTCGCTGTTCATCAGCGGGGAGGAGACTTCACCGGGCTCGATTTCGGACTCGAACGCGAGGCGCGCGTCGGTCAGGTAGTTGTGCCGCGAAACCTGCTGCAGGAACGGCGCGTCGACGTAGCGCAGGCTGACGAGCATCGGCGCGCGCCCGACGGAGGCTGACTGGCCCTCCGCGACGCGGGCCATCGGCATCGCGCTGACGAAGGCGATCCTGTCGCCGATACGCACGAGGTCGGTCGCATGGAGCACGCTCGGCGTGGTCCGCACGGTCGGATAGACCGTGAGCGGATCGTCGGAGAAGCCGGATATCGGCGGGAACTGCATCGGCGCAGGCGGCGAGCCGGGCAGGCGTTCGTTGAGGTTGCTGCGGCCGCCCGGGCGCCTGGTTTCGCCTCGCGCGAGAGACACGAAGCGCCCGACCACCGGGGCGATGCGGGCATAGGCCCCGGGGTCGGCGCGCTCGCGCCCGACCGAGGCGTAGACCGGCCTGTCCTCGCTATCGAGGATGTAGGTCTCGTGGACGTTGAACAGGTCGAACATGCGCGCGCCGACGTTCTCGTCGAGCCATTCGGTGTCGGGCTCGGCCGCCGCGGCTTCGCGGATGCACTGGTCGCACAGGCCGACCGATTCCTGCGCCAGCGACAGGTTGTCGAGCCCGCTGGCGGTCGTGCGCCAGATCTCGCCCTGCTGGCCGATCAGCGAAATCGTGTCGGTACCGCGCCCGGCGGCGACAAGCGCGCCGCCGCACAGCACGGCCGTGATCAGCAGGATCAGCGCGCCGGGGAGCAGCACGCGCACACGGAAGCGGCGGTTGAAATTCTTCTGGAAACTCGATGCCATGGCGACCACTCGGCTCTTCTTTGTCGCCAGGGCTTGCCCTTCAGGCGTTTACCATCGCCATGTGCCGCCATAAGTAGTAGTGCTTGCCTGCAGATACCGCGCATGCAAGAAAAGGCGGGCCCGATTGGGCCCGCCTTCGCTGTCTCTTCACGGTTTTGCTGCGGCGCGTCTCAACCGCCGCCGCGCTGGACTCGCTGTTCCTCGGGGGCGATCGTGATGCGCACGGTTTCGCCCGAGTTGCCCGGGAAACCGACGAACATCGCGTCGATCAGGTTGGGCACCAGATAGGGCAGCCGGTTCGAGGTCGAGACGGCCTGCGCCTGGCCTTCGAACAACCGCTCGCCATCGGACGCCCGTTCGATCTTCAGCGAAATGCCGCTGGTATAGACCGTGTAGCTGCGCACCTCGGGACCCCGGCCAAAGGCGCCGTAGTCCCAGCCCCAGGCCCAGGGCCCGAACGGCCGGCGATAATAGCCGCGCCAGTACGGACGATAGCCGTACCACGGACCCCACCACGGGTCGTAGAACCCGGTCGAGCGGACCCGCTCGCGGCCGTTGTCGACGCCGTAGTCGAAGCGGACGATCAGGTTGGCGGCGGACGGGTCGTTGACCGGGGTGTAGCCGAGCGAAGCGAGGTGGTCGGCGACCAGCTGGGCGTACTGGCGGAACTCGATGCCTCCCTGCAGCTCGGGGTCCTCGGCGACGACCGTGAAGGTCTGTCCGGCCGGTGCCGGCAGCTGCGACTGGAAGCGCGAGACCTCCGCGCGGAACGGCGACGCGCAGGCCGCGAGGGCCGCCAGCGCCAGCGGCACCAGCACCATTCTGAGGCTGCGGCCGATTGTGCTCATCATGGAACCAGACTCCGAAGGTATGCAACCCGAACGCGCGAAACCCGCGCGTAAGGCCGCCATTCGATGAATCGTGCCATAACCCTGTCGAACTGAATAGCGCTTGAACGCAAGCGTCGGAAAAATCGTGATTTTTCAATGACACGGCGTCATCGTTTGAGGTGATAACTGACGAACGCGAGGCGTGTTCCGCCGGGCGACCAGCTCGGCACTTTGATCGTGCCCGGGCCACCGAACGGCCGCATTAGTCAAATCCCTCCCCGAGACGAGCTCGGGGAGGATTGATCAGCCTCTCAGCAGCCCCAGCGCGCGGTAGGTCGCCTCGAGCGTCGGCCCGGCCATCTCGCGGGCACGGGCCGCGCCGCGGGCGAGGATCGCGTCCAGCGCCTCGCGGTCGGCGAGCAGGCCGGTGAAACGCGCGGTGATCGGGCGCAGCGTCTCGACGAGCAGCTCGCCGAGCGCCGGCTTGAACACGCCGAAGCCCTGGCCGCCGTACTGCGCGAGCACTTCGGCCACGGTCTGGTCGGCCAGCGCGGCGTAGATCGTCACCAGGTTGAGCGCCTCGGGCCGGCCCTCGAGCCCGGCTTCCTCGCTCGGCAGCGGCTCGGGGTCGGTCTTGGCCTTCTTGATCTTCTTCATCACCTCGTCGGGATCGTCGGCGAGGTTGACCCGGCTCATTTCGGACGGGTCCGACTTGCTCATCTTGGCGGTGCCGTCGCGCAGGCTCATGATCCGCGCCGCCCCCGGCGGAATGATCGGCTCGGGCAGCGTGAACAGCGGCGCGTCCTCGGGGCAGAAGTCGTTGTTGAACTTCTGCGCGATGTCGCGCGCGAGCTCGAGGTGCTGCTTCTGGTCCTCGCCCACCGGCACGTGGGTCGCCTGGTAGAGCAGCACGTCGGCCGCCTGCAGCACCGGGTAGGTGAACAGCGCGACGCTCGCACCCTCGCGGTTCTTGCCCGACTTGTCCTTGAACTGCGTCATCCGGTTCAGCCAGCCCATCCGGGCGGTGCCGTTGAGCAGCCACTGCAGCTCGGCGTGGGCGGGGACCTGCGCCTGGTTGAACAGGATCGAGCGCTTGGGATCGATCCCGCAGGCGACCAGCGCCGCGGTCATCTCGAGCGTCGCCGCGCGCAGCTCGGCCGGATCGTGCGGCATCGAGATCGCGTGCAGGTCGGCGAGGAAGAACAGGCACTGGCTGCCGTCCTCCATCGCATCCTGCATGCGGACCCAGTTGCGGATCGCGCCGAGGTAGTTGCCGAGGTGGAGTGAGCCGGTGGGCTGGATGCCGGAAACGACGCGCATGGTGATGGCCTCAATTCAAGTCTGGAAACGGGAAGGTCGCCCGAAAGCCCGGGCGCGGCGCTCAGAAAATGGCGCAGCTCGGCCATCGCCAGGCCGCCCGGCCGCGCGCCATGAGGCGGGGCGTCTTACGCACGAGGGTGGCGGAGCGGTTCATCGCCGGCGCCGATAGCACAATCGGCCGCGCGCGAAAGCCCTAGTCGGAGAGGTTGACCGGCGCCGCCGGGCGCTTGCGCCGCAGTTCCCCGATGAGGTCGCGGTCGAGCGCCCCGACGAGCCAGGCGACGGCGAAGAACGCGCTGCCGCCCGCGGCGACCAGCGCGGCGACCGACCAGACGCGCTCGAACACGCTGCCGCCGAAGCGGTCGGCGAGCAGCGGCATCATCCACCACAGCAGGGCGCTCATCGCCGCGGTGGCGACGAGCTGCCGGGCGATTCGCCCGGCGAGCTTGCCGGTGAAGCGGAACCATCCGCGGAGCTGGAGGATCGCGTAGAGCGTCACCACGTTGAGCGTGGCGGTGAACGCGGTAGCGCCCGCGAGCCCGACGATCCCGAAGATCGGCACCACCACGATGTTGATCGCGATGTTGATCAGCAGCACCGCCGCCGCGACCCACACCGGGGTGCGCGTGTCCTCGCGGCTGAAGAAGGCCGGCTGGAACACCTTGACCAGCACGTAGGCCGGGAGGCCGGCCACCAGCGCGACGACGATGTCGGCCATGATCGCGCCGTCTGCGTCGGTCATCCGCCCGCCGACGAAGAACGCGGTGACGAACGCCGGGGCGCAGATCGCCAGCGCCGCGGCCGCGGGGAGCGTCAGCAGCGTGCCGATCTCGACCGCGTTCGCCTGCAGACGCTGCGCCTCGCGCTCGTCGCCCTGCTGGATGTGCCGCGCCAGCATCGGCAGGATCGCGGTGCCGAGCGCGATGCCGAAGATTCCGAGCGGCATCTGGTTGAGCCGGTCGGCCAGCTTGAGCAGCGTCAGCGAACCCTGCGGCAGGCTGGTGGCGAAGAACGTGTCGACCAGCTGGCTGATCTGGTAGACCCCGGCGCCGAAGGTCGCCGGCAGCATCAGCAGGCCGAGCTTCTTCACCTGGGGCGTGAAGCGCGGCACGGTGATCCTGAGCCGCACCCCGGCGCGGCGCTTGGCCCACCACATGTAGCCGAGCTGGGCGAGCCCCGCGACGACCAGCGAGATCGCCAGGGCCCAGGCCACGATCACGTCGTCGCCCCCGGGCCCGCGCAGGTAGTAGCCGGTGAGGATGCCGCCGATCAGCACCAGGTTGAGCAGCACGGGCACGAACGCGCCCGGTGCGAACCGCGAGCGCGCGTTGAGCAGCCCCGAGAGCATGGCCACGAGGCTGACCAGCATCAGGTACGGGAAGGTCACCTGGCTGAGCACGACCGAGAGCTCGAACTTGCCCGGCACCTCGCGGTATTCGCTCGCCAGCAGCCAGACGATCCCCGGCATCGCCACGATGCATACCGCGCTGAAGGCGAGCAGGACCCAGACGAACACCGACAGCACGTCGCCGGCGAAGCGGTCGGCGGCCGCCTCGCCGCCTTCGCCGTGCAGCTCGCGCGAGTACATCGGCACGAACGCGACCGAGAACGCACCCTCGGCGAACAGCCGGCGGAAGGTGTTGGGCAGAGTGAACGCGAGCTGCCAGGCGTCGGCCGCGAGCCCGGCCCCCAGCACGCGCGCCAGCAGCATGTCGCGCGCGAAGCCGAACACGCGGCTGAGGGCGGTCAGCGCGCCGATCGTGCCGACGTTCCTGACGAGGCTGCTCACCTCGCGCGCTTCAGGCTGGGCCCTGGATCAGGCCTCACCGGCCGGCGGCGCAGCGTCCTGTCCGGCCTGGCGCTGCTGCAGCTGCTGCAGGTAGATGCCGTTGAAGTCGATCGGGTCGAGCATCAGCGGCGGGAAGCCGGCGTCGCGCACCGCGTCGCTGATCACCCGCCGCGCGAACGGGAACAGCAGCCGCGGCGCCTCGGCATAGGTGAAGGCGTGCTTGTGCTCCTCGCTCATGTTGCGCATGCCGACGAGTCCGCAATAGGCGAGCTCGACGATGTAGACCGTGCCCTGGGCAGCCTTGGCGTTGACGCTGACCTTGAGCTCGATCTCGCTGACTTCCTCGTTGATCTTGCGCGCGCTGATGTTGAACTGCACGTCGAGCTGCGGCTGCTCGTTCCACTGGAAGCTTTCCGGCGCCCTGGGATTCTCGACCGAGAGATCCTTGACGTACTGCTGCAGCAGCCCGGCGATCGGCTGGTTGTCGGCCCCGTTGCCGCCCGGCGCGGGCTCGGCATCGAGGTTGGTAAGGACGTCGCCTTCTTCGGCCATTGTCGGATCTTTCGGATGAAATGCAGGGTTGCGGTTGCGCGCCCGCTAGCACCCGCATGGCGCCGCCGCAACGCCTGCGCCAAAAAGCGCCGTCCGCGAGGCCGGAAATGGCCGCACAGGCGTTGTTCATTTGTAATCGGTTCCTATTTGAGGCACGATTGCATTCGAGAGCCGGCCGCCGCCATCGCCCGGAGCCCGGCACACAACCGGAACACTGCGCACGTGATCGTCGAAATCGTCATTCTGGCCCTGATCGCCGCCTTCCTCGGGCTGAGGCTCTATTCGGTCCTCGGCCGCCGAGCCGAGCATGAGGAAGAGCCGGTGCCGACGCGCTTCGAGCGGGGCGAACCCGGCGCCGCGCCGCGACCGGCGATCGCCCCGGTCGTCGAGCTGCCGCGCCCCAATCGCGAGCTTCCCGGTGTCGCCCCGGCGATCGAGCAGGGCCTGCGCGAAATCAGCGCGGCCGACCGCCGTTTCGACCTGCTCACCTTCCTCGAAGGCGCCAAGGCCGCCTACGCGATGATCCTCGAGGCGTTCTGGCGCGGCGACAAGGACGAGCTGCGCCAGCTGTGCGACGACGACGTCTACGAGAGCTTCGCCGCGGCGATCGACGAGCGCGAGGCGGCAGGCGAAGTGCTCGACAACCGGCTGGTGCGGATCGAGGACACGCTGGTCCACTCGGCGACGCTCGAGGGGCGCATTGCCCGGATCGCCGTCCGCTTCACGGCCGACATCGCCACGGTCACCCGCGACAAGGACGGCAACGTGATTGCCGGCTCGCTCGACGACGCCGTCGAGAGCCGCGACATCTGGACCTTCTCGCGCGACGTGACGAGCTCCGCGCCCGACTGGGTGCTCGACGAGACCGACGAAGGCTGATCCCGCAGTGCGGGGGAGGTCTCGCATTGCCGGCGCCGGCGTGCTGGCGCTGGCACTGCTGGCCAGCTGCCGCGCGATCCCGCCCGGCGAGCCGCCGCAGCCGGCCCCCGGTCCCGTGCCGACTCCGCCGACGGCGGTGCTCGCCGGCGTGCGCGCCGGGCCGCCGGTCGAATCGCTGCGCCTCGACGCGGCGGACGCTGCCGGGGCGCTCGCCTCGTTCGTCGAGAGCTGCCCGCGGCTGCTGCGGCGGACCGATGCGAGCGGGCTGACTCGCGCCGAGGACTGGCAGCCGGCCTGCGCCGCCGCCGCGGACTGGCCGCGCGGCGAGGCGGCGCGGTTCTTCGCGGCCCATTTCGAGACCGCGGTCATCGGCGAGGGGACGACCCACGTGACCGGCTACTACGAGCCCGAGATCGCCGGTTCGCGCACGCGCCGGCCGGGCTACGAGGTGCCGGTCTACGCGCTGCCGAGCGACCTCGTGCGCGACTGGCCGGCGGACATGCCCGCGCAGGAACGCACCGGCAGGCCGCCGCTCGGGCGCTACGACGCGCAAGGCAGGTTCGTGCCCTATTACGACCGTACCGAGATCGAGAACGGCGCGCTCGCCGGGCGCGGGCTCGAAATCGCCTGGGTGGCCGACCCGATCGAGTTCTTCTTCCTGCAGATCCAGGGCTCTGGCCGGCTGGTCACGCCCGAGGGCGAGGTGATCCGCATCGGCTATGCCGGGCAGAACGGCCGCGAGTACGTCGGCATCGGCTCGGTCATGCGCGAGCGCGGGCTGCTCGGCGACGGGCCGGGCCAGTACCCCTCGTCGATGCAGGGGATCATGCGCTACCTGCGCGAGCATCCCGAGGAAGGGCGCGAACTGATGCGGCTCAACCGCTCGTGGGTGTTCTTCCGCGAGCTGACCGGCGACGGGCCGCTCGGTGCGCTCGAGGTGCCGGTGCGCGCCGGCAACTCGGTCGCCGCGGACCCGGCCTACACCCCGCTCGGTGCGCCGGTGTGGCTGCAGACCGACCGGCCCGAGGTCAACGGGCTGTGGATCGCGCAGGACACCGGCGGGGCGATCAAGGGGCCGAACCGGTTCGATTCGTTCTGGGGCGCCGGGGCCGAGGCGCGCGAGATCGCCGGCGGCATGAGCGCCCGCGGCCAGGCGCTGGTGCTGCTGCCCAGGGGAACGGTCGCGCGCCTCAACGGCCGCAACTGACATGCCGGCGAAGGCGCCGCGCGGGCTGACCGCCGAGGAAGCCGCGCTGTGGCGGCGCGTGACGGCGACGGTGACACCGCTCGATCCTCCCCGAGCTCCGCCCGGGGAGCGGGAGCAGCCGAAGGCTGGTGGTGGGCGACCGCCCGAACCCGGACCCGGGAAAGCCAGGCGGCCGGCAGCGAAAACCCCTCCACCACCGGTCCTGCGGTCCGGCGGTCCCCCTCCCCCCGCTTCGCGCGGAGAGGATCGGATGGGCCTCGACTCCTCCTGGGACCGCAAGCTTGACCGGGCGGCGCTCGCGCCCGACTTCACGCTCGACCTGCACGGTCACACGCTCGCGCAGGCGCATGCGCGGCTCGATGCGGGGCTCGCCCAGGCCAAGGCGATGGGCGCGCGGCTGGTGCTGCTGATCACCGGCAAGGCGCGACCGGCCGATGCCGCCGACCGCGGCAGCCGCCGCGGCGCGATACGGGCCAAGGTGATCGACTGGCTCGCCGCCGGCCCGCACGCAGCGGACATCGCCGCGGTACGCGCCGCGCACCGGCGGCACGGCGGCGACGGGGCGCTCTACCTCGTGCTCAGGCGACGCAGGCCATAGAACAGGGCCCCGGCATCGCTGCCGGGGCCCGTTCGTCTCGCGGCTGCGTTCAGGCCGCCTGGTGATACTTCGCGTAACGCAGGTCGAACCGGTCGGCGTCCATCACCTTGGTCCAGGCCCTGACGAAGTCCTTGACGAACTTCTCCTGCCCGCCCTTCTCGGCATAGACCTCGCACTGCGCGCGCAGCTCGGAGTTCGAGCCGAAGATCAGGTCGGCGCGCGTCGCCCGCCAGGTCTCGCCGCCGCTGGTGCGGTCGCTGGCGACGTATTCCTCGCCGTCCGGTCCTTCGACCGCCTGCCAGACGTTGGTCATCTCGAGCAGGTTGACGAAGAAGTCGTTGGTCAGCTGCCCGGAGCGCGTGGTGAAGTGGCCGTGGCCGCGCTCGCCGTGGTTGGCGCCGAGCACGCGCAGGCCGCCGACCAGCGCGACCATCTCGGGCACCGAGAGGCCGAGCAGGCTCGCACGGTCGAGCATCATCTCCTCGACCTTCACCGCGAGCTTCTTCTTGCCGACGTAGTTGCGGAACGCGTCGGCCTCCGGCTCCATCACCGCGAAGCTGTCGGCGTCGGTCTGCTCCTGGGTCGCGTCGCCGCGCCCGCCGGTGAACGGCACCGGCTCGTCGCCGCCGGCGGCCGCGATCGCCTTCTCGAGTGCCACGACGCCGCCGAGCACGATCGTGTCAGCCATGCTGAGGTTGCCGCGCAGGCCCTCGAGCGTGTCGAGCACCTTCGCCAGCATCTCGGGTTCGTTGACCTCCCAGTCCTTCTGCGGCGCGAGCCGCACGCGCGCGCCGTTGGCGCCGCCGCGGTGGTCGGACTTGCGGTAGGTCGAGGCCGAGGCCCAGGCGGTCTTGACCAGCTGGCTGACGGTGAGGCCGCTGTCGGCGATCCGCGCCTTGACCTCGGCGACTTCGGCGTCGCTCGGCATCCGGCCAGCCGGGACCGGATCCTGCCAGATCAGGTCTTCCGCCGGCACCTCGGGGCCGAGGTAGCGGACCTTGGGCCCCATGTCGCGGTGAGTCAGCTTGAACCACGCGCGCGCGAAGGCCTCCTTGAACGCCTCGTGGTCGTTGCGGAACCTCTCGCTGATCGCGCGGAACTCGGGGTCGACCTTGAGCGCCATGTCGGCGGTGGTCATCATCGTCGGCACGCGGATGTCCGGGTCCCACGCCGCCGGGGCCATGTCCTCGGGCTTCTGGCCGATCGGCTGCCACTGCTGGGCGCCGGCGGGACTGCGGACCAGTTCGTACTCGTAGTCGAGCAGCAGGCGGAAGTAGTTCTCGCTCCACTGCGTCGGCGTGTTGACCCACGAGCCCTCGAGACCGCTGGTCACCGTGTGCTCGCCGCAGCCGCTTTCGTTCTGGCTGACCCAGCCGAACCCCTGCGCGGTCAGGTCGCCGCCGGCGGGAGCCGGGCCGAGCTTCGACGGGTCGCCGTTGCCGTGCGCCTTGCCGAAGGTGTGGCCGCCCGCAGTCAGCGCGACGGTCTCCTCGTGGTTCATCGCCATCCGCTCGAAGGTCGCCTTGATGTCGCGGGCGGACTGCATCGGGTCGGGCACGCCGCCCGGACCCTCGGGGTTGACGTAGATCAGGCCCATCTGGATCGCCGCCAGCGGGCCTTCGAGCTCGTGCATGCCGTGCTCCGGGGCGATGCGCGTCTGCACGCCCTCGTTGACCCACTTGTCCTCCGAGCCCCAGTAGATGTCGCGCTCGGGCTCGAACACGTCGGCGCGGCCGCCGCCGAAGCCGAAGATCGGCCCGCCCATGTCCTCGATAGCGACGTTGCCGGCGAGGATCAGCAGGTCGGCCCAGCTGATGTTCCTGCCGTACTTCTGCTTGATCGGCCACAGCAGCCGGCGCGCCTTGTCGAGGTTGCCGTTGTCGGGCCAGGAATCGAGCGGGGCGAAGCGCTGCTGCCCGCTGTTGGCGCCGCCGCGGCCATCGGCCGTGCGGTAGGTGCCGGCCGCGTGCCAGGCCATGCGGATGAAGAACGGGCCATAGTGCCCGTAGTCGGCCGGCCACCACGGCTGGCTGTCGGTCATCAGCGCGCGCAGATCTTCCTTGAGCGCGTGATAGTCGAGCTCGAGGAAGGCCGCGGGGTAGTCGAAGTCCTCGCCGTGCGGGTTGGTCGGCCCGTTGGGGTTGAGGATCTCCGTGGCGAGCATCTCGGGCCACCAGTCCTTGTTGGTGCGGCCGAGCAGCGAACGGACTCCGCCGCCGTGAGGCACGGGGCAGCCTTCGATCGAGCCAGTTTTCGCGTCCATCGGATATCTCCTCTCCTTGGGCCGGGCTTTGCGCACGCGACTCCGTGCCAGCGTTTCTGGCCGGGAGAGAGTATCAGGCGCCCGGGGGACGCCTAAACGAGATAGTCCGATGAGGTTGAACGACTAAATCAATCAGCCGATTTCAAGCGACTCAATCGATCACAGCCGCTCACGCCGCCACGGCCACGTCCTCGGCGGGGGCATTGCGGATGATATAGTCGAACGCGCTCAGCGCCGCCTTCGATCCCTCGCCCATGGCGATGACGATCTGCTTGTAGGGCACGGTCGTGCAGTCGCCCGCGGCGAACACGCCGGGCAGGTTGGTCGCCGCCTTGTGGTCGATCTCGATCTCGCCGTGCTTGGACAGCGCGATGCCCGAATCCTTGAGCCACTCGGTGTTGGGAACGAGCCCGATCTGGACGAAGATGCCTTCGAGCTCGACCCGATGCTCCTGGCCCGAGACGCGGTTCTTGTAGACGAGGCCATTGACCCGCTCGCCATCGCCGGTGATCTCGGTGGTCTGGGCCGACAGGTGGATGTCGACGTTCTTCAGGCTGCGCAGCTTGTCCTGCAGCACCTGGTCGGCGCGCAGCTGCGCGTCGAACTCGATCAGCGTGACGTGCTCGACGATGTTGGCGAGGTCGATCGCCGCCTCGACGCCCGAGTTGCCGCCGCCGATCACCGCCACGCGCTTGCCCTTGAACAGCGGGCCGTCGCAGTGCGGGCAGTAGGCGACGCCGCGGTTGCGGTACTCGAACTCGCCCGGCACGCCCAGATTGCGCCAGCGCGCGCCGGTCGCCAGCACGACCGCGCGGGCGGACAGCGAAGCGCCGTTCCTGAGCACGACCTCGTGCCAGCCGCCCGGCTTCTTCGCCGGGACCAGCCGTTCGGCCTCGGCCAGCGTCATCAGGTCGATGCCGTTCTCGCGCACGTGCTCCTCGAGCTGGCGCGCGAGCCGCGGCCCCTCGGTGTAGGGCACCGAGATGAAGTTCTCGATCCCGAGCGTGTCGAGCACCTGCCCGCCGAAGCGCTCCGCGGCGATGCCGGTCCGGAAGCCCTTGCGCGCGGCGTAGATGCCGGCCGCCGCGCCGGCCGGGCCGCCGCCGATCACCAGCACGTCGAACGGCTCCTTCTCTCCAAGCCGCGCGGCGGCACGCGCCGCCGCGTTGCCGTCGAGCTTTGCGAGCAGCTCCTCGACGGTCATCTTGCCGCTGGCGAACATCTCGCCGTTGAGGAAGGTCGCCGGCACGGCCATCACGCCGCGCGCGTCGACTTCCTCCTGGAACGCGCCGCCCTCGATCAGGGTCGCGGTGATCCGCGGGTTGTTGAGCGCCATCAGCGTCAGCGCCTGCACCACGTCGGGGCAGTTGTGGCACGACAGCGAGAAGTACATCTCGAAGTTGTAGTCGCCCTCGAGGTTCTCGATCTGCCGCAGCACGTCCTCGGAGACCTTCGGCGGATGGCCGCCGGCCCACAGCAGCGCCAGCACCAGGCTGGTGAATTCGTGGCCCATCGGCAGACCGGCGAAGCGGACCCACTTGCCGGTGTCCGAGGCGCGGCGGATGACGAAGCTCGGGCGGCGCTCGTTGTCGCCGTCGAAGCGCGCGGTCACCTTGTCGCCGAGCGCCGCGATTTCCTCGAGCAGTTCGCGAGTCTGCGCCGAGCGCGCATCGTCGCCGAGCGAGGCGACGAGCTCGACCGGCTCGCGCAGCATCGCGAGGTACTGCTTCAGCTGTTCGGTCATCGTCGCGTCGAGCATTTCCGTTTCCTCAGGTCCTCACCGTTGCGGCGTGGGCGGGGTCTCTCGGGAGAGGGACAGTCCCCAAGGGGGGCCCGCATCCCGCGTAATCCTCCCCGAGCTCATCTCGGGGAGGATCGAAACAAAGCGGTGACCCGGGGCGGGGGTTTGGGGGGAGGATTGCCCCGGGCCACCTTGCGACCCGCTATTACTGCAGGTGCATTCCGTTGAGCCGTGGCGGGCTCAGATCTTGCCGACGAGGTCGAGCGAGGGGGCGAGTGTCTCGGCGCCTTCCTCCCACGCGGCCGGGCAGACTTCGCCCGGGTGGTTGCGCACGTACTGCGCGGCGCGGATCTTGCGCACCAGCTCGTTGGCGTTGCGGCCAACGCCCTCGCAGGTGATCTCCATGATCTGGATCACGCCGTCGGGGTCGATCACGAAAGTCGCTCGGTCGGCCAGGCCCGAGTCCTCGCGCAGCACCCCGAAGTTCTTCGACAGCGTGTGCAGCTGGTCGCCCAGGAAGGCGTACTTGAGCTTGCCGATCTTCTCCGAAGTGTCGTGCCAGGCCTTGTGGCTGAAGTGCGTATCGGTCGAGACCGCGTAGACCTCGACGCCGAGCTTCTGCAGCATCTCGTAGTGCTCGCCGAGATCCTCGAGCTCGGTCGGGCAGACGAAGGTGAAGTCCGCCGGGTAGAAGAAGAACACCGCCCATTTGCCGGCGATGTCCTTCTCGGTGACCTCGAAGAAGTCCTTGCCCGCCTGGAACGCGGTCGCCTTGAACGGCTGGATGGTGCTGCCGATGATACCCATGTCTGGTCTTGCCTCCGATGTTGGTTGGCTCCCGGGAGCCGTGAAATCCGGACCGGAAATAGGCATTGACGTCGCGCAAAAAAGCGATTTGTTGCGATGAAGATGATCGAAACAATCGATCGTCCTGAGGGCGCTTTCGCAAAGTGCAACAGGTGTTGCGTTTTCCGCACGTGAGTGCGCGCAGGCCCACCTCCGGCGCCGCGGTTCCTCTCGCCATCGGCTTCGCCGACAGGGAGGATTTCGAGCGTTGAGATCCTCCCTGTTCCGTGTCGAACCAGGCTTGCAGCCGCTGAAGCGCGGCGTCATCGTGCGACGCCTTGGGGGAGGGCCATGACCGCATCCGTCGCCGCCGCGACTTCGGCACCCGTTCGCAGCTTCAGGCCGTCATTCTTCTTCTGGATGACGCTGGCGATGTGCCTGTTCGTGTTCGCGGGCTTCGGGATTCACTCGTTCCTTCCGGCCCTCCGGGGCGATTTCCCGCCGGCGCCGCCGATCGTGCACCTGCATGGGGCGGTGTTCGTCGCCTGGATGCTCCTGCTGCTGCTCCAGTCGGCGCTGGTGTGTTCCGGCAACGTCAGGCTGCACCGCGCGCTCGGCACCTGGGG